>Ga0302134_10001174_pt1 | contig 12191 bp, 11 predicted proteins | sample CB9_SCM_MG_FD_203123 | JGI IMG/M metagenome (GOLD analysis project Ga0302134, IMG submission 203123) | Marine microbial communities from Western Arctic Ocean, Canada - CB9_SCM | ecosystem: Environmental > Aquatic > Marine > Oceanic | place: Canada: Western Arctic Ocean | collected 2017-09-19
TCGACTCCCGGGTCGGCGCAGAGTTCCTCTGCCGTCTTGTAAGTCTTGCCGCCGTAGCGCCTCTCAAATTCTGAGAGCGCCTGCGGGCGCAGGTCAGCACCTGCGTAGATTTCGATCTCGGGTTGGGCTTCCAGCGACGGAATAAACTCCGTCGCTCCAAAACCCAATCCAATAATCCCTACTTTCATTGGCTTCTGAGTGGCCATCAATGCTCCTTAATTAGCACTCGTCGTACACCACGGATAGGCGACCACCCAGCGCATCTTACTCGTTCCCGGTGGCACACATGCCACCGCAAGGCATCCACGTTCGGTAAATCATTCCTGGAATCAAGTCTCGCCCAGGCTTTCCCCCTACTCACACGCGCGTGCCTGCGCGTGCCCGCGTGACTTATGGAGCCTGTAAAGGCATGGAATTCGATGCCCCGCGCATGATAGTCACATTGGCTAGTGAGAAGAAAATAATCTATCGGGCAATTCCGTCTTCACTGTGGTGGAGTCCCTGCCCTTGCGGGTTTCTGGGAGCCACGTACTCCCTCATTTGCCAAGGGAGCGCGTATCTCAGATTTTCGACAGGAGAGAGGAAAGGATGGGGCTGTGAGATTGGCCGGCAGGCGATGAGACCTCGTTCCTTGCGAGTATTCGCCTCATTTGAGTCTTCGTGCATTTTTGCGAGAAACTGCCTAAGAGGAGATGCCCGTTGCTAACGGGCATCTTCCCTCTGTTCAGTTCAATCAGGCTGCGGGCTGGCAGCGGGCGGTTATCCGCGAGCCGCGTCCGCATCCGCCGTCTCACTTGCACCTAATCCGGTGCGCTGCAGCGGAATCTGGCGCACCCCTTCATCGACGTTGGTGTCAATCATTTTGTGGTTGGGGTCGCGTTGATACCCGATGGGGTCGTCGCCGCGCTGAACACGCTCGATTTGCTCCTTGGTGTGGCGGCGAAGTAGGACGACGCCACGGTCCGAGTAGCTTAGGTGCTCACGGCTGCGATTCGCGATAGGGCCTTGGGTTTCCCAGGCCATCTGGTCCTGCGAGTTCACACTGTGAAGGATGAATTTCGTTTCCGGGTGGCTCTTAGATGGGTCTTCTTTAATTGGCTTCTCGAAGGTGATTTCCGGGTCGAAGGCATCTTCGGGCTCGGAGCCATCCTCCGTGGGGTAGAAGAATATACGGTGGTGCATCGTGTGCGTGTCGTCGATGGGTACACGGAACTGGGAACTAGCCCCCTGTCGCAGGATGTTGGGGAACAATACAGGGTGAGCGTCCTCCATTCCGTTGACGTAGACGCGATGCTTCATTAATGCACCGTAGTCGGTAATATAAAAATCAAAGCTCTCCACGTCGTCGGTGAATCCACGGGTGGTGTTCGGCGGATTCTTGCCCCGGCCGATGAATTCTTGGTGCAACACTTGTAGGTGCGCAGGATCCATGGAGTTCTCCATAGCCTGGAACCAATTGGCATTCAGGGTAGGGTGCATGAGCCACTTGCGCTTACCGTCCGGGCGGAACAGGGTGTCGTAGTGCACCATAGGCGGCGCAGGCTGCGGGCCCATGTACGTCCAAATCATGCCCAGGTAGTCCTGCACGGGATATGCAGTCGTCTTCACGTTCTTCATGATCGAATCGTTGCGCTCAGGCGGCGTCTCGATGATGTTGCCGTCGCAGTCATACAACCAGCCGTGGTACGCGCAGGAGATTCCGCGCTCTTCAACCCGACCATAGACCATAGATGCGTTGCGATGGGCGCACTTGTCAGCAATAAGACCAAAGCGGCCCGACTTGTCCTTGAAGATTACCAGGTCTTCGCCGAGAACCCGGACGAATTTTGTCGGGGAATCGTCATTAATCTCTCGTGAGAGGTTGATAGGGTGCCAGTACATACGAAGCAAGGTCCCCCCTGGTGTACCAGGCCCCACCTTGGTTAGCAGTTCGTTATCTTCTGGTGAAAGCATATAAATCCTCCTCACAAAGTGCGATTGGCAAAAGAGTTACTCTAGTGTTATTACGCGAAGTTTCGGCTTGCGGCAGCACAGTGGTCAAGTTGCAAGGAGCCCGGTTGCGCCGGACACGCGGGCTTGGACGTATGAGAGGGCCGCTTATGCAAGATTATCCACCACAAAAACGCCCTTCCGGCGTTTTGAGCCGCGAAGGGCTGCCCATAGTTGGTACGTTCCTTATCTGGGGAACAGGTAGCGGGGCGCAGACCCTTGCGCGCCCACTGTTCGCTTACGCGATAACGGACTCGGTATTTCTTGTGACGGTGCTGATCTCAACCTTGGCGCTCTCGCGTATGGTCTCTGGCCCACTTACGGGGTACTTAGCAGATCATTGGGGCCGGAAGCCGATGGCCGTGACCGGTGCTGCAATCCGTGGAGCGGCATCGGGCCTGGTTTTTTTCACCGACAGTTTCCCTGCGTTCTTCGCATTGGAATTCATTGGTGCCGTAGGCGTTTCGATGTGGCAGACGACGTCGCAAGTGATAGTCGCGGACATGAGCACGCCAGAGAACCGTGGCCGTGCAGTGGCTACACGCAACACCTCGCTGCGATTGGGCCAGATTATTGGTCCGTTGATGGGCGGGGTAGTCGCAGGGGTATGGAGTCTACAGGCTGTGTTTTTTATCAACGCCGCATCCAAGTTTGTCGTGATGTTGGTCACCTGGCGCATGGTCAAAGAAACCCGCCCCGAACGAGAAGCAGTCAAAGTCGGGCCATCTGACGGAAGTAATAGCTCCGCAGGTGGTGATTCTGGCGCCGGTCCTCGAGCCACTATGTGGGCAATCATGGCTACCAAACCGTTCCTGGCGTTGGCCATGACCACAGTCGCGGTAGCTATGATGAACCAGGGCGTCTTCATGACACTATTCCCCATCGCAGCCAAGGAAGAGGCAGGGCTTGATGCCGCTCAGATAGGCACGCTTGTGGCTATCGCGAGCGCTATCACGCTGCTTGTATCGTTCCCCAACGGAGTACTGGTGGACCGACTAGGCCGCAAGCGGTCACTAGTTCCGGGCTTGATGCTCGCTGGCGTTTCGGCAGCTTTACTGGCCCTGGTTGTTGACTTCCGCACTGCGCTCCAGGCTGCCGCTATTTTCGGCATCGCGCAAGCCATGATGCAGGGAGCCAACCAGACGTACGCGATGGACCTCGCACCCGCCGATAGGCGTGGCGCTTTCCTGGGAATGTGGACCTCGTTCCAGAGCTTGGGCGCATTCGTGGGGCCACTGGCCATTGGTGCGACCGTTGAAATTTGGGACTTTACGACAGCATTCTACGGAGTCGCGGTAGTGATGGCGCTGGCAGCGTTCGGTATGGGGGTTCTAGGCCCAGAAACCAAGGCCCGTTCCGGCAAGAGTTAGCGTGACGTGCTAGGGTTTGGCTAGCACGCTGATCGGCCCGACCGACCACTAGGTAATTCAACAATCAGGAGAAGTACACTATGAACCTACGGCTCAGCCTTGGCATGGCATCCAACCCGCGGACGTGGCCGATTCTTGATGGCACGGTAAAGGCCGACGGCATCGACTTGGTGCCCAGCATCGTGCATGGCTCAGAGTTGTTCTGGCGTCAGCTTAGGTTCGCCGACTTCGACGTATCAGAGATGTCCTTCTCATCGCTAATGATGTCGATGGCCCGCGGCGATGAGCGCTGGACCGGCTTGCCAGTATTCACAACTCGCAATTTCTTCCACACCGGGATGCTAGTCCGTAAGGACGCAGGCATTAACAATCCGGAAGATCTCAAGGGCAAGCGAGTGGGTGTGCCGGAGTACCAGCAGACCGCTGCGCTCTGGATTCGAGGCGCGCTCCAGCACGAGTTTGGCGTGGAGCCTAAGGACATGGAATTCTTCATGGAGCGGACGCCAAGCCACAGTCATGGTGCGGCCACCGGGTTCGTTGCACCTGAAGGCGTGACCGTGAATCAAATACCTGAAGAGAAGAGCATTGGTTCGATGATGCTCTCAGGCGAATTGGACGCGACATTGCTGTATCTCGTCGACCCGAATCTTGTCGACCGCTCCACGGCAGACCTCTGGAATCACCCTGATATAAAATTCTTGTTCCCTGACCGCAAGGCTGAGGGAGCCCGGTACTACCAAGCGACCGGCTTGTACCCCATCAACCATGGTATGGTAGTGAGGCGATCGATAGTTGACCAGGAGCCATGGGTGATGTTGAACCTGCTAACTGCGTTCCAAAAAGCAGCGAAGGTAGCGGACGAGCGCCGCATCCAGCAAGCGTCTTACCATGCTGAGGCGGGGTTGATTTCTCCAGAGGCGGCGGAGGCGTTGAAAAAGCCGCTGGTGACTCATGGGATCACGGCCAACCGCAAAGTGCTGGAGACTGCGACTCAGTACTCGTTCGAGCAGGGACTCACTCCCAAACTGGCCAAGCTCGAGGACATCTTCGGCGCCAGCACAATGGAGCAATAGACAGCCAGGCTGAGCGAGGCGGGTGGTATTCCCACCTGCGGGGCTGCGCGCAATCACACACAAGCGTAGATATTCCTGCGTGCGTCATCATCTCCGCTCCCTGGGGGCATGGGTTCGCAGGATTGAAAGCGGAGGTCGCCTGCTGGTGGCCTTCGTTTTCTGTAAGCGGCCCCTCGTGAATGAGGTTGAAGGTTGCCCATCCCCACACTGTACCCGTCCGGAGACAACCGCATGTAGCCGCGATTCACTAGGTAATAAGAGAGTGAGAGCATTAGCGGATTGTTTGATTACCTGGGGTAAAGCGGTTAGCCCTGCACTTCACCTAAACTACATCGATCAGCACAGGCAGGAGAATGCCATGAATCAGATTGTTCGGAAATTAGAAGAGGCTCCGCAGGCACCGGAGAAACCCGATGAGCAGAATCGGCGCACTATCACGCTGCACGTTGAAGCGGAGACTCAGGAACGCCAGCTAAAGCACGCGGTGGTCAGTGGCGGCAGCACGAGTCCGTTCGAAGTCTACTGCGACGAGGGTGTGTACCTCGGCGGCGACGACTCGGCCCCTTCACCGTTGGCCTACTTCAGTCTTGGCATAGCCTTTTGAATGCTTACTCAATTCGCTCGGTTGAGCGAACAAACGAAGCTCTCTTTCCGCAGAGCTAGCGTTAGCCAGACAACGAAGTTTATTCGTGGCGGTTCAATTCTGGCGGGTGACATCTATGGCGAGCCTGGCAGCATCGTAACTAACCTCGATGTGGACTCCGACGAACCCGTCGAAAAGGTCGCGAGCATCGTCAAGCTGGCGGAGCAGTCGTGCTTCGCGTTGCAGTCGATGATGCAGAACACGCCCGTATCGGCGACCGCGACGCTCAGAGGGAAAGCGCTGCCCTACTAGTGGAGTAGTAACCACAGCAGGCCCGCAACCAAAGAATGGAGAAAACGATGCCAGCGTATTGGACCCGCCTCAATGTGGACGGTCAGGAAATGGAAGCCTACGTGGCCTCACCTGAGGGTGAAGGCCCCCACCCTGCAGTGATCATCGCCCAGGAAATATGGGGAGTGAACGGCTACCTCCAGTCGATAGCCAACCGCCTAGCGGCAGACGGTATTGTCGGAGTGGTTCCCGCGCTGTTCCACCGTGAAGGGCCTGGCATCGTAGGCCTGTTTGAAGAAACCGAGCTAGCCCTCGAGCGTCTCGGTCGCTACCGCGACGACGAGATTCTCACAGACGTGCGCGCAACGCTGTTGTATTTGCAGGGGCGCGATGATGTGCAGAGCGATCGTATCGGCATCATAGGCTTCTGCGTGGGTGGTCGTATATCTTATTTTGCAGCGGCAGCAGTCGATGGGCTGGCGTGCGCGGTCGACTTCTACGGAGGGCGTTGCTTCGTTGCCATGGGCGATGGGCCAACGCCGTTTGAATTGACCAAGGACATCAAAGTGCCGCTGTTAGGTCTATTCGGCGACGACGACGCGAATCCGAGCCAGGAAGACGTGGCCAACATAGCGGCTGCCTTGACGGAGTATGGGAAAACGTACGAATTCCACTCGTACCCAGGATCAGGTCACGGTTTCAACTGCGAGGAACGGCCTGCCTACCGTCGCGATGCTTCGCTCGACGCGTGGGCCAAGGTGCGGGAATGGTTCGCCCGGTACTTGAAGGAGTAGTGTCTTACGCAATCTCCAGCTGTCGCTTCGCTAGTGGCTACGCGCACGAGGCCATCAGTCGCTGAGCCAACATCGATTGTCCAGCATCGCTCCTTCGCGTAAAGTAAAAGCATTCCCCTGCTTTGTGAGTGAAACCTTGCGTCTCTTTCGTTCATCATCTGCCACGTCCCACCCGCCACGGGCGGACGCTATTCCCTCGCTGATTAAGCGGAACACTGCACTTTTCGCTTCGGCGCAGGCGTTGCAGGGCTCGGGAAACCAGATGGTGACAGCCGTCGGTGCGGTGATGGTCCTAGAGTTCACGGACTCTGCGCTGCTGACTGGTACGGGCGTGACGATGCTCCAACTGGCGCGGATTATCGTCTCATACCCGCTAGGGAAGGTTGCCGACACCTACGGTAGGCGACCAGCGATGCTGGTAGGGCTGTTCCTAGGACTCTCAGGCGCGCCGATTCTGGCCGCGTCAGCGCTTTTTGAATCCTATTTGTTGTTTGCGCTGGGGGCGTTGATATTCGGGATGGGCGTAGGCGCAACGCAGCAACTGCGGGTAGCGGTGACGGACATGTACCCAAGCAAGCGCCGAGGAGAGGCATTGGGATACTTGCTGACGGGCAGCCTTATCGGCAGTATCGTTGCGCCTGTCCTGATTAGTATTTCTGAAGCAATTTCTGACACTGTGGGGGTCGACAAGCTCGCGCTGCCCTGGCTGCTCACACCCATTTTAATTGTGCCCTCGGTGTTCGCCATCCTGCTCGCGAAGCCAGACCCTAAGTACATCGCGACCCATTTACCTGACTTCTGGCCGGGAATCTCCGGAACCGCGCGCACGGCTCGTGGGACGATGAGTTTGAAAGACGTCTTGCGCTCGCGGCCACGCATGACGGCAATGGCTTGCTACGCTCCAGCGCAAGGAGTGATGTCGATGTCAATGGCAGCCATGCCCTTGGTACTTAGGTCGTCAGGGCATTCACTGACAGCCATCTCGTGGGCGGTGACTATCCACGTGCTGGGCATGTTTGCGTTCTCCATTCCTCTTGGCAAGCTGGTTGACGAGGTTGGTCGCACGAAGGTCATCTGGGGAGGGCTCACGGCATCAGCCATTGGCGCGCTGCTCATGCCATTAACCGAAATTTATGGCCCTATTACGTTCGGGGGGTTCTTGTTCGGCCTTGGTTGGTCTGCGGTATTCGTCGCGGCTACGGCCATCATCGCAGACTCCACACCCGTGGAACAACGCGGGCGGGCCATAGGGCTGAACGACACGACGGCCAGCCTGTTCACAATTGCGCTACCGCTGACCGGGGGCATAATCGCCGACCAATTCGGGCTGATGGCTATCGGTATCTTCGCCGCGATTTTGGTCCTACTGCCCATTCCTCTGCTGGCACGGCTCAGAGAAACCTCACCGGGTCACTTCGAGGGCGATTAGGGACCAGCAGGCCCGACCATCAGCTCAACCCAAAAGCCTAGCTGAACGCGGGCAAGACCTCTTTCCCGAACAGCTTAATCGAGTCCTCCACCATGTCGTGCGGCATGCGGCCGATGTGGAATTTCCCGGCGAAGTGGTTGAACCCTATCCGTTCTGCTCCTTCGGAGAGTTTCCTGGCCACCGTCTCAGGGCTTCCGACGATAGCCAGGCCGTTGTCGACCCAGAAGTCGAAAGACTTGGAGCACTCGCGGAAGATTCGGCCTCGTTCACGGATGTCTGGCGTGTCCTCGGTGCCGGTGCCGCGTGGGTTGGCGCCGAAGCCTACTCGGCTGGTTGCGACCAATTCGCGACCAAGCGTATTGGATTCCATAATGTATTTCTCGGCTTGCTCTCGCGCTAGAGCGTCGGTTGACGCGACGTGTATTACACGCATAAGGAATTGCTTAGGCATGGAGCCAGTGTGGCCAGCCTCCCCCCAGAGACGGCGCCACTCAGCGAATTTCGTAACCATAGTGTCATCCGTGTCGATATTTTGCGCCATATGGTAGCCGCGCTTAGCCGCGAACTCGATAGCGCGGGCGCTGTGGACGGCTGCCCAGACCGGGATATTTGGCTTCTGATACGGTTGCGGCTCCACCAGGGCCTCCTCGAAATTATAGAACTTGCCATGATAGGTGACCGGCTTCCCTGACCAGGCCATTTCAATGATGTCCATCGCCTCGTCGCCCATCTCTTGGCGGTCGTAGAAGTTCATGCCCCAGCGAATGAACTCATGCTCGTGCACGCCGATGCCTGCGCCAAATTCGGCGCGGCCACGGGAGAGCTGGTCAAGCATTGCGACTTCTTCGGCGAGGCGGACCGGGTTGTGGAACGGGAGTTGCCAGATCATCGTACCGAGTCGGAGTTTCTCGGTGTTCCGAGCGACGGCCGTCAAGAAGATTGATGGGCAGGTAACCGCGCCCACGTAGGATCCCTGGTGCTCTAGTGTCCAGTAGTACTCGAAACCCGCCTCTTCGATAAGCCTTGCCTGTTCGATGTGCTTGTCGTAGACGTCCGCAGCGTTCGCGGCGTGCATGACTTCGTACGTCTGCATCTGGTCCCACACCCCGAATTCGATATTAGCCACGTTGATCCTCCAAAAATTGCCTGCTCCAAACAGAGTTACTCTAGCTCTGGCCTGCGCTTAGTTTAATTTGCCGAGTGGTTTGTGCCGCAAAATAATTGCTCCATGCATCTCATAACGACGATGATAGGCCATAATATCGCGCAGTATAAGCAGGCGAGGAGTCTCCAATGTCAGAGGTCCGCGACGACCGAAAATACCACGAAGGCCATGGCTGGGTAGTCATGGAAAGCGAGTCTACTGGCCGCTTCGGCATCACCGATTTCGCTCAAGAGGAACTTGAGGAGGTGCTGATGGTCATCCTGCCTGAAGTGGGAGCGGAGGTCATGCAGGGAGTTCCGATGGGTGAGATCGAATCGCTGAAAGTCATCTCAGATTTAGTAGCACCTGCTGCAGGCAAGGTGATCGAGGTCAACGAGGCAGTCAAGGAAAACCCCGCCCTCGTGAACAACGAGCCTTACGACGGCGGTTGGCTAATCAAGGTGAAGCTAAACGATCCAATGCAGAGCGACGTGCTGCTGGGCGCTGCAGCGTACGCAAAGCAGACCAATGGCTAAGCGCTAATCACCTCGTAACACTCGCGGCATGTCATCGCTTGCCCGCTGGCCACTTACGAGTGTGTGCTGGCTGTGCAGCGTGGCCTGCATCTCGCGACAGTAGAGTCACCCGGCCGGTCGCTTGGTTCCGTACTCACGAAACTCGCGAGCCTGTGCAGATTTTTGCTCGAAGAAATCGTCCTCGCCATGCAGTTCGCCAAGGTGAGGCTACCGCACGTACATGGGCGAGAAGAGGACCTTTCGAGCGAGGTTATTGGCCCATTACTCCATCTATGCACTGCAGGGTAAAAGCCCGGTGTGAGCGTACCCACGCACGGTCGGTCATTGCAGCAATATTCCCGCGCGACCCCGCCAGAATTATCGTTGTTTTCACCCGCTATTACGCCGTACTCGCCGGCACAAGACCACTCGGCGCTCTTGTGCTCCACTCAATCAAACCCTAGAGCCCGTAGAACCTGATGGCGTTGCCGCTAAGGATGGCTTCCTTGTCGGAGTCGGTCACGTTTGGGTTTTCTTTGAGCTCAGCGACCTCTTCTTTACAAGTCTCGCTGTTGACCTCATGCGGAAAATCTGACGAAAAAATATACGGCTTGTTGCCCGTGGTTTGGACCGCGAACGGTAACGTCAGCTCGTCGCCCTCAACCCCCACAAAAATACGGTCTGCGTCGATGTGGCGGTTGATGTAATCAGTCATCGACTCGCCCTTTTTAATCTGAAGAAAACGCCCGCGAGGGTCGTATTGAATATGGCTAGCCCAGGCGCTAGTAAATCGCTCCATGCAGGTTAGTAGCCAACCGCAGCCTGCCTCCATGAATCCGATTTTAAGGCCTGGGTATTTATCAAAAACGCCGTTGAAGATGATGCCGGCGAAATTGACCATCTGGCCGTAGGGATGGCCCAGCGCGTTGACCGGAGCGTATGGGCTCATGTCGTCCATGAGCATGTTGTCGTGGGCACCCCCGTGAATGCCGATGGCCGCCCCAAGGTCCTGTGCCTCAGCGTAGATCGGCCAGTAGCGGTCGTTGCCAAGGTGTGATTGCAGGCCATCCGCGCCGGTAGATGGCAACATGGCTCCGATCATGCCGTATTCCTTCACAATGCGGCGAAGCTCTATCACAGCCTCGGCTGGTTCTTGGAGCGGGATCAAGCCCATGACCTGAAAGCGGCCGTTCTGGTCTTTCATGTAAGTGTCGTACATAAAATCGTTGTAGGCACGGGCGAGTTCAATAGCCCAGTCCTTGCTCACGACTTTCCCGAAGGTCAGGCCGCGCGTCGTGTAGAGGACGGATTTCTCGATTTTGAGGTCATCCATGAATTCTTTCCAGCCATCGACGCCGACACGAGCGAATGCGCCCTCAACCAGAGTGTGCTTGTTGGACGAATGTAGGTGGTCGCTAGCAGGGAAGGGATCACGGAAGGGGCTTCCGCCCTGGTACTCGGCTGGCATTCGTGCAACGATTGCAGGGATGTCCTCCATCACGTGACCGTCACCGTCAATCAGTCTTTCCAAGTTGTGAGTTGCCATCAGTGCCTCCTAAAGTCTCTAACTGCGGCCCCTTGTGGGCACTAGGGCGATTCTCGCTGCCCGCGTAGGTCTGCTTTTCTCGAGCTATCGGGAAACTCAGTCCTACGGACACTCTCGCGTCGACCCCTCACCCTAGCTATGACTCGGGTACCACCCCCATCTGGCGCATGCGTGGGTCGGGGGGCCCCTCCATTCCCGATTTTACGCTGAATTACTCACCCATCAACCATATGTAAGTGTTGAAGATCGATTCTTGCTGCGTTCGGTGAATTTTGCCTTGCGCCGCAGGGCCCTTCAAGTGGTCCAATTGGAACATACTGGCCGAAGCAACCTGAAATTCCTCGACGTCTGAAATCGGCACATGAGCGAAGTCCTTGCCAGCCGCGCAATAGGCGTACCAGTTCATCTTCGCTTGCTCCTCAAGCTGGATCATCGTCACCACTGAATCTTCGAGTGACTTACCGACAGTTGCTGCGCCGTGGCCACGCAAGAGCACAGCCTGGCTCTCGCCTAACGTGTTGGCGACTTCTATACCATCCTCTTCGGAGAGAATGAGGCGCTGGTGAGGGAACATAGGTAGAGGGTCTTTGACCAGCCCGTTCCCCTCGTTGCACATAGGCATGATGTCGCCCTGCAGCAATCCCATGACGATGGTGAATCGCGGATGGACGTGCACAACGGACATGACTTCCGGGTGCGTCTTGTAGATGCAGGAGTGCATTTTCACTTCGTAGCACTGGCCAGAGCCGATTGGCCCGTCAATCTTGTAGCCATCCATATCGACTGTAACCATGTCGCCGCCTTTCATCGCGGCAAGAGCATCAAGTTCATAGCCTCTGCCCTTGACCACGAATTTCTCAGGCTCTGACGGCATTCGCATGCTCGCGTGGCCTAGAGATGCCAGGACGCCTGACGCAAAGCCAGAGCTTGCTAGCACACGATTCGCCTGCGCGACCTTTTCCTTTACCTCTTCATGCTCACTCGCCATGATTAATCTCCTCTGGGTCGTCTTTTGATTGCCTGGTAGTATCCCCGGCGACAAGGCTAGTGCCGCGGGGGATACTACCAGGCGACGGGCGTTGGTGTTGTTTTCCATTCGACAGATCACGCCTCTAAGCAGTAGGCTCACGCGCACTTCTATTCAATGGAGCGATGATCTTGTTGAACCAGCAAGCCCTTTCCTACGACCCCTCCTCACGGTATGAACTCGATGTGACGGATGTCGTGTTCTACGAAGGTGAAGGTCACTCTTTGCCCATGACAATCTTCCGGCCCAGGGGCGAAGGGCTGTTCCCTGCGCTCTTACGCGTGCACGGAGGAGCGTGGAACACCGGCCAGCGTCAGGGTGCCGAATCGATTGACAGGCAGGTCGCGGAGTGCGGCATGGTCGTAGCGGCGATTGATTTCAGGCTCGCTCCTTCTCACCCCTACCCGGCTCAAATCCAGGACACGAACCT
>Ga0302134_10001177_pt1 | contig 12187 bp, 9 predicted proteins | sample CB9_SCM_MG_FD_203123 | JGI IMG/M metagenome (GOLD analysis project Ga0302134, IMG submission 203123) | Marine microbial communities from Western Arctic Ocean, Canada - CB9_SCM | ecosystem: Environmental > Aquatic > Marine > Oceanic | place: Canada: Western Arctic Ocean | collected 2017-09-19
ATTGTTCACTGCAATAGTGCCTTACTTATTGTTCACTGCAATAGTGAACTGCACCGCTGCGTCGCCAATGATGGCCTCGGTTGCTGATTCGTTCACTTGGCCGAAGTCCAGCGAGGTGGCCAGAACTTGGTCGGCTACGAACTGGAGATGTGGCTCGATGGCTGCGACGAGCGCGGTGGGCGCCGCCACCACAACAGTGATGCGATCGGTTACAACGAAATTCTGATCCTTACGAGATTGTTGGATTTGGCGCACGAGATCTCGAGCGGCACCTTCGGCGATTAAGTCGTCGGTAAGTTCGACGTCGAGGGTGACTACGGCATCGTTGGAACGAAGCGCCGCGGCAGTGACCCCCTCGGGAGATTCGAGGCCCAGGGAGAATTCGCCGACTTCGAGTGTGTGCCCAGCCACCGTGACTGTCCCATCTTCGTTGGCCGTCCAGTTGCCCGAACGGGCAGCACCAAACACCGTCTGGACGTCCTTGCCAAGCTTGGGGCCAAGAACCTTTCCGTCGGGTTGCAGCGCAAAGGTGGCTAGGTCACCGATCGCGTCGGTGAGTTTGACCTTTTTCACGTTGAGTTCGTCGGCAAGAAGGTCGGTAAACGGCGCAAGCGATGATGCGCCATATCCAGCTACGGTGACGCTTGCCAGAGGCAAACGAACCCGCAACCCTTCGTCTTCACGAAGCCGCAGGCCGGTAGAGGCTACGTCGCGCAATCGGTCCATTGCTTCGACTAACTGCGGATCGGACGGCAGTTGTTCAACATCAGGCCAATCGGTCAGGTGAACGCTGCCACCTTCGCTGAGGCCTGAGTAAATTTCCTCGGTCACCAACGGGAGGAGCGGAGCAGCGACACGACAAAGGGTGGTGAGGACGGTGTACAGCGTGTCGTAGCCATCACGCTTGTCACTGTCATCGGCAGCTTCGCCGGGCGCCCAAAAACGATCACGACTACGACGGATGTACCAATTGTTAAGGGCGTCAATGAATGACTGGATCTCGGTGCATGCTCCAGAGAGGTCGTAGGCATCGAGGGCCGATTCGGCCGACTCGACGAGTTGGCGGGTCTTGGCCAAGATGTACTGGTCGAGCACAGCGGTACTGTCGGTGCGCTCTTGGGCACGGTAACCGTCGATGTTGGCGTACAGCGTGAAGAACGAATAGGCATTCCAGATCGGAGTAATGACTTGGCGCACTACATCGCTAATTGCCTGATCAGAGATTCGGGCATCGCCACCACGCACAATGTTGGACGACATGAAGTACCAGCGCAGCGCGTCGGCGCCTTGCTTTTCAAAAATCTCGCTGGGCTCGGTGTAATTGCGCAGTTTCTTCGAGAGCTTCTGACCATCTTCGGCCAACAAGATGCCGTGACAGATGACATTTTCGAACGCAGGTCGGTCGAACAAGGCACCGGCCAATACGTGCAGCGTGTAAAACCAGCCACGCGTTTGGTTGATGTACTCGACGATGAAATCGGCCGGGAAGTGCTCCTCGAACCAATCCTTGTTCTCGAACGGGTAGTGCACCTGAGCGAAAGGCATCGAACCAGATTCGAACCAGCAGTCGAGAACTTCGGGAACCCGGCGCATGGTGGATTTGCCGGTCGGATCGTCGGGGTTGGGGCGGGTGAGCTCGTCGATGTAAGGGCGGTGCAGGTCGGTGGGCCGTTCACCAAAGTCGGCTTCGAGTTCGTCGAGACTGCCGTACACGTCGATGCGTGGGTAATTGGGATCATCGCTGCGCCACACAGGGATGGGTGAACCCCAAAAACGGTTGCGGCTAATTGACCAGTCGCGGGCGCCCTCGAGCCAACGGCCGAAGCGACCGTTTTGCACGTTGTCGGGAACCCAGTTGATTTCTTGGTTGGTTTCCAGCAATCGATCACGGAAATCAGTGACCTTTACGTACCACGAAGGCAGGGCGCGGTAAATGATGGGCGTATCGGTACGCCAGCAGTGTGGGTAGTTGTGGGTAATCGTGTCATTGCGGATCAAGCTGCCGTTGTCGCGCAGGTACCGGATGATTGAGGTGTTGGCCTCTTGGACCTGTTGGCCGGCCCACTCGGGGACGTCGTCGGTGAAGCACCCTTGATCGTTGACCGGAACAACCATGCCGAGGTCGTTGGCTTCGCCCAGCAACTGGTCGTCTTCGCCGAAGCCGGGGGCGAGGTGCACGATGCCGGTGCCTTCGGAGGTATCGACCCAGTCGGCGCCGAGAATGGTGAATGCGCCTGCGCCACATTTGTCGACGAAGTAGTCGAACAGTGGCTCATATCGACGACCGATGAGATCGGCACCAGTAAGCGTGGTGACGGGTTCGACGTCGCCTAGTTGGGCTTCGTGAGCGGCCGCGGTGGCGACGCCCAAGATGAGGTACTCGTCGCCGAACGGGTAAATGCCGTATTCGACGTCGGGCCCCACGGCGAGCCCGAGATTGGATGGAAGCGTCCATGGAGTGGTTGTCCAGGCCAGGATGCGTATCGGGCCTGGGTCGTTGTCCTGGGGTATGAGCTTGAAGCCAACGGTTGCGGTGGGGTCTTGGCGAGGGCGAGTGGCATCGTCGATGCGGATCTCAAAATTGGAGAGCGGTGTTTCGGCGCCCCATGAGTAGGGCATTACCCGGTTGGCTTCGTAGAGAAGTCCCTTGTCCCAAAGTTGTTTGAACGCCCACATAACCGACTCCATGTAGTCGGTGTCCATGGTTTTGTAGTCGTTGTCAAAATCGACCCACCGTGCTTGGCGGGTAACGGTTTCTTCCCACTCTTTGGTGTATTGCAGCACCGAGGTGCGGCAGTGTTCGTTGAACTTGTCGATGCCCATGGCGGTGATGGCTACGCGTCCCGATACGCCCAGTTGCTTTTCGGTCTCCATCTCGGCGGGTAAGCCGTGGCAGTCCCAACCAAAACGGCGGTCGACTTTTTTGCCCTTCATCGCCCAGTAACGAGGCACTACATCTTTGACGTAGCCGGTGAGAAGGTGCCCATGGTGGGGGAGGCCGTTGGCGAACGGTGGCCCGTCGTAGAACACATACTCGTTGTCGTCGGACCGTTGATCAATAGAGGTCTGGAATGTCCCATCGGCGGCCCAACGCTCGAGAATTCGGTTCTCGATAACAGGCAAATTGGGCTTGGGATCAACGGAGGGGTATGGCTTCGACATGAGAAACAAATGCTATCTGGTTGAAATGCCGCAAGGCGGTACGTTGTTGACTGCTTTTAAGCGTTTACACTACGCCGACCGTTTCGGACCCAACAGGGTTGAGAGTATTTGCCGGTTCACTCCCTCTCGGAGCGATACCGGCCCAAGTGAGACACGCAGGCCGTGTCAGAAGGTGAAGAACAATGGCGCCGACCAGCAAGAAAACCACCAAAAAGACCGCCGCCAAGAAGACCGCTGCGAAGAAGACCGCCGCGAAGAAGGCCCCAGTTAAGAAGGCAGCTGTCAAGAAGGCCCCAGTTAAGAAGGCAGCTGTCAAGAAGGCCCCAGTTAAGAAGGCAGCTGTCAAGAAGGCACCAGTTAAGAAGGCCCCAGTTAAGAAGGCCGCTCCCAAGAAATCGCCGTACGGAAAACGTTTCATTAACGCCCAGACCAAGTTGCTCCACGAAGAGCGTGCCCGTTACGTCACGTCAGCCGAAACCCTCAAAGCCGAAGCCGATGCTCTGGTCGAAAGCCGAGAACCCGGCGATGCTCAGTTCGATGAAGAGTCCGGCGAGGGCGATACTTTGGCCGTCGAACGCGAGCGAGATCTGGCTCTTTCCGCTCACGCCCGTGCTGCTGTCGATCAGATCGACGGTGCACTCAAGCGTATTGAGGCTGGCATCTACGGTGTCTGTACCGACTGTGGCGGGACCATTCCCGAAGAACGCCTTGAGGCAATTCCGTGGGCGGCCCTGCGTGTTGAATGTAAGGCGGGCGGCCTCGGTCGTCGTCGCTAGGCAAATTGTGTCTCTACAAGCGGCGTCCACGCGGTGAGTTCGCTTGCCCGTCGCGCCTATGGTTTGTTGGTGGTTATTTTTGTCATAGACCAAATTACGAAGTCTTGGGCCGTTAGTGCGTTGCAAAACCCTGAACGCAATATCGATCTCATTGGTTCACTGCGGTTCAACTTGGTATTTAACGAAGGAATGTCCTTTAGCCAGGGCGAAGGTCTTGGCCGTTGGCTGGGCATGTTCGCCACGCTGGTTTTGATTGGCCTTGTGGTGTATATGTATTCCCAAACCGAACCGGCCATTGTGTACCCACTGGCGCTCGTTGGCGCGGGTGTAGCGGGCAACGGGGCGGACCGGATGCTCCGTGGCAACGGGTTCTTCGACGGTGCGGTCATCGACTTTGTTGACTTGCAGTGGTGGCCGGTGTGGAATGTGGCCGACGCCGCGATTGTCATTGGCGGCCTGGTGTTAGTCGTGTTCGGCTCACGGGCCATGCAAGCAGCAACCGAACCTGCTGATTCTCCCATCGACGGCGAGGTAGCCGATGTCCGTTGATCCGGTGGTCGCCGAACGGGTCCCCGCCGCACTCGACAAGGAGCGTCTTGATCGTTTTCTCACAATCTTGTGTTCGTGTTCTCGCAAACAAGCCAGCGACCTCTTGGCCGATGGAGTCGTCAAGGTCAATGGTCGGGCAACCACCAAGGCGTCCCTGCGGCTAAAGACCGAAGATCTTGTCGAGCTATCGGCTGTACCGAATAAAGGGCCGCAATTGCCCGAGGCCGACGATTCGATCGAGTTCACCGTACTGCATGAAGACGACGATCTCCTTGTGCTCAACAAGCCCCCCGGACTCGTAGTGCACCCTGGAGCGGGCAATGAAACGGGCACACTTGTTAATGGACTATTGGCTCGCTACCCCGAGATTGTGCACGTAGGCGAACTTCACCGCCCCGGCATTGTGCACCGCCTCGACGTTGGTACCTCAGGCGTCATGATGGCCGCTCGTACCCCCATGGCCTACGACGTTTTGGTCTCCGCCCTGGCAGTACACGCCATTCACCGCCAGTACACCGCCGTAGTGTGGGGCAGCGCCACCAACGATGAGGGAACCATCGACGCTCCACTCGGTCGTTCGCCTCGTGACCCCGTCAAGATGGCCGTTGTGGCCGACGGTCGACCGGCGGTAACGCACTATCAAGTTCTGGGCCGCTCGACCGCTAGTGATTCCGATGAGGCAATGGTCGGCGTGTCGACGTCGCACGTCGAGTGCACGCTGGAGACGGGGCGGACCCACCAAATCCGCGTACACCTGGCGGCCATCGGCCACCCAATAGTCGGCGACTCCCGCTACGGCGGCTCGCGCCACTCTTTAGTATTTGACCGGCCCGCGCTTCATTCCGAAGAGTTGCGACTTTCGCACCCATTGACCGGTGAAATTATGTCGTTCCAAGCCCCACCACCTGACGACCTCGCTCAGCTCATCAATTCGCAGCTGTTTGAGTAATTCGTGCGTTTAGGGGATCCCGCCGCCCGTTTATAGATAAGTGCCGGGACGCACATCTGGACCTGCTGCCGCTTGACCCGGCATTTGAGTGCCTGACGGAGGGCCAGCAGGTAAACCGGCGCGGACGCTGGCCAACTGTTGTTGGGCGGCCATTTGTTGGGCAAAGAGAGTGGCTTGAATGCCCTGGATGAGGCCTTCTAGCCATCCGACTAACTGCGCTTCGGCGATACGAAGTTCGCCTTCGGAAGGCGTTTCGTCGTCGCTGAAGGGCAGAGTCAGTCGGCCGAGTTCGTCGCGCAGATCGGGACTGAGTGCCGAGCCGAGTTCGCGGACCGAAATCTCGTAGATGTCGCGGAGGCGATCGCGTCCGGGTTCGTCGAGTGATGAGGCCCGTACCTCTTCAAGGAGTTGACGCATCATGGCGCCTACCCGCATGACCTTGGCGGGTTGTTCGATGGCCTCGATCACGGGCTCTTCGACTGTTTCGGTGTCGGCGTCGACTACTTCGGTGGCTTCGGTATCGACGATCTCAGGTGTAACGACTTTGGGCTCGCCTGTGTCGGTGTCAATATTTTTGCTAGGAGAGTCAGACATGGAGGTCCTTCGGTGAGGGTGTCGAACGGAACGTTTAACCTAACGCGTCGCGGGTACCGACCAACAGCGGAACATGCATTTCGGCACTCGTAAGTGACCCATGTCGGCCAATGAGGCGGACCTTGCCCGTATCAGTTGGTTCGACGAACGCGATTGGTTCAAACGGTATGAGCGCAACATCGCCGATCCGTTGCAGAACTTCCGGGATTGGGCGGGGGCCGAAGATGCGTTGGTCGAGGACTTCTTCGGCCGTCATGATCCAAGCAACATCGCTGTGATGCTGGCGAGCAGCAGCCGCAAGATCCGCCGCTCGGCCCGGCGCAGCATGGAGCCACCGGAAACGGGCTTCGCCAGACTGTGCGGTGCTAAGTGAAAGCAAGTCATCGTGCGGTTGCACGACGGCATCGCCGATGTGAAGTTGGCCATGATCGGCGGTGACGAGCAAAGCGGCATCGTCGGGGAGGGTGGACAACAGGTCGGCGACTAAACGGTCGACGTGGGCCAATTCTTGTTCGTAGTAGGTGCCAAATCCGTACTCGTGGGCGATCTTGTCGATGCCGTCGTAATAGGCGTAGATAAACGGAGCGCCATCGTTTAAATGGTTCTGCACCTCGACGACCAACGTTGATGTCATCTTGTAGCCCGCCAAATTGGTGCCCGCCAGGTGGGCTTGGGTAAAGCCGCTACCTGCAAACTCTTGTTTGGTTATCACGGGGACCGGTCGATGCCCAAAGGCGGGCACCGTTTGAAACGACGTAGCCGGAATTCGTTCGCGGGCATCGCCCGAGCCGGTGTTCCAGCGCAACACATTGAGCGTTTCTCCACCAGTGCGAATGCGATAGCCAATGATGCCGTGCTCAGCGGGCGAGACGCCGGTGACAATCGAAGTAAGCGCAGCTGAAGTTGTTGACGGCGCAACCGTAGTGATGGTGGTGCCGGTCAAAGAGGAAAGAGTGGGAGCGATATGGGCATGCGCCGCTAGCTGCTCGGCGCCGAGACCATCAATGACTAACAGCACCACCTGTTTGGCGTCGAGTGCCGCCTCGGGCATCCACGGACGACCGGCATCGGGATGCTCGAGTAATGCTGGAACAATATTGCTGACACATGGTCCGGCGTAGTTGGGGATAATAGGTTGGGGATGCTCAGCCACGAAACTGCGGCCCTTCGGTGGTGGTTGCCATGCGAACAGTGGAAATCGGCGCGTAAATACAAGGTTAGGCCGCGTCGATCATTCAAGGGGGCCGATGTTCCTCTAGGGTGTCACCGATGAAGGTTTCGACACGAGGTGACTACGCCAGCCGAGCGCTGCTTTCCCTCGCGCTCGGCGATTCCGTTGGGCCGACGTCAGTGCGTGATATCGCCGAACGAACCGGTCTCCCGCAGCCCTATCTCGAGCAAATCTTGTTGGCCCTCAAGGGTGCGGGTCTGGTCAAATCTAAGCGCGGTGTTGGTGGCGGTTACACGTTGGCCCGTGATGCTTCGGAGATCACCTTGGCCCAAATTGTTTCTGCCGTTGATGGCCCCATCGTTGCGGGCGACTTTGGCGAACCGCACCAGGATGGTGCTTGCGATCACCAGGGTCAGTGCGTCTTGTTGTCGGTATGGGCTGGTGTCGGCGAACATATGCGGAAGTTGTTAGAGAGTTATACGTTGGCCGAATTGGCTGAGACGGCGCAGGGCAACCGCGCCTGGCCCGTCTAGTCATCCATGAGTGGCGATTCATTCACCCATCTTCATGTGCATACCGAGTACTCGATGCTCGACGGTGCCGCCCGTGTCACCGATGTGGTCACTGCGGCGGCCAGAGATGGTCAACCGGCGCTAGGCATCACTGACCATGGGAACATGTACGGCGCGATCGAGTTCTACAAAGAGTGTAAAAACCAGGGCATAAAGCCCATCATTGGCACCGAGCTCTATCAGGCGCATGACAGTCGAGCCGAACGACCATCGCGACGCGGACGGGTCGATGATTCTGGTGGCGAAACCGAAGGTGGCAAGAAGCTCTACTATCACCTCACCGCACTGGCCGAAAACAACACCGGCTACAAGAACCTCATCCAATTGGCCAGCCGGGCTTTCATGGAGGGCTATTACTACAAGCCGCGCGTCGACTGGGAACTCCTCGAAGAGCACAGCGAAGGTATCATCGTCACCACTGGCTGTCTGGGTGGCCAGGTTCTGCAGGCATTGCTCCATGGCGACGACAAGGGTGCGCTAGAGAAAGCAGCGCGGCTGCAAGACATCTTCGGCAAAGACAACATGTTTGTCGAGATTCAAGATCACGCCATCCCCGAACAGCACCAAACCAATCCGAAATTGTTGGAGATAGCCAAGAAGATCGGTGCGCCGTTGCTGGCCACCAACGACAGCCACTATGTGCACCAAGATGATGCCGAAGCGCACGACGCGCTGCTTTGTGTGCAGACCGGTTCATTGATGAGTGACCCGGATCGTTTCAAATTTTCCGGCGATCAGCACTATCTCAAATCTGCCGCCGAGATGCGGTACCTGTTCAACGAAGTCGAAGTGTCGTGCGACAACAGTTTGTGGATCGCCGAACGCTGCGATGTCGAAATCGAGTTCGGCAACCCGCTGCTGCCCAACTTCCCTTTGCCCGAAGGCTTTGCTGATGACACTGCCTACCTTGAGCACCTCACAATGGAGGGCGCCAAGAAACGCTGGGGCGACAAGATTCCTGATGCAGCAGTGTCACGCCTGGCGTTCGAACTCAAAGTCATCGCCGACATGGGTTTCTCGTCGTACTTTCTCATCACCTGGGACCTCATCAAACACGCTCGAGATCGCGGTATCCGTGTTGGTCCCGGTCGTGGCTCGGCCGCCGGGTGTGCGGTGGCATACTCCTTGTGGATCACCGATCTTGACCCCATCAAGTACGACTTGTTGTTCGAGCGATTTCTGAACCCATCTCGTGTTTCGATGCCTGACATCGACATGGACTTCGACTCCCGCCACCGAGACGAACTCATCCGTTACGCGGCCGAAAAGTATGGCCGTGACCACGTAGCCCAGATCGTGACCTTTTCCACGATCAAGGCCCGTGCTGCGGTACGCGATGGTGCCCGCGTGCTGGGCTACGACTATGGCGTGGGTGACCGCATCGCCAAAGCGATGCCGCCGCTCATCATGGGCCGCGACACCCCTCTGTATGCCTGTCTCGAAAAAACCGAGAAGTACGCCGAGGGCTACAAGATGGCCGGCGACATCCGCAAAATGTACAACGAAGACCCCACCTCTAAGCGGGTCATCGAAGTTGCCAAAGGACTCGAAGGACTGCGTCGAGGCGATGGTATTCACGCCGCGGCCGTGGTAATTACCAAAGAACCTCTTACCGAGTACCTGCCTATCCAACGCAAGCCGGACAGGAACAAAGACATCGAGATGGCCCCCGTGGTCACCCAGTATGAGATGGGCGCCGTCGAAGAACTCGGCCTACTCAAGATGGACTTCTTGGGCCTACGAAACCTTGACGTCATCGAAGATGCTCTCGACAACATCGAAATTACCACCGGCACACGCATCGACATTGACAACGTTGATCTCACCGACCAACCAACGTACGACCTGTTGGCCGCCGGTAACTCGATCGGGGTGTTCCAGTTGGAATCCACACCCATGCGAGCGCTTATGCGCTCGTTGGCTCCCGACTCGTTCGAAGATGTCGCGGCGTTGGTGGCGCTGTACCGGCCCGGTCCCATGGCCGCCAACATGCACAACGACTACGCCGACCGAAAGAACGGTCGCAAACCCATTGAATACGTGCATCCCGATGCTGAAGAGATCCTGGGCGACACCTATGGCCTGATGATCTATCAGGAAAGCGTCATGCGGATGGCGCAGAAGTTTGCCGGGTTCTCCCTGGCCGAAGCGGACTCGCTTCGCAAAGCCATGGGTAAGAAGATTCGCGCCGCTATGGAAAAAGAGCGCGAAAAGTTCATGGCGGGAATCGCCAACAATGGTTACGAAGAATCTCTGGGTAAAGAGATGTTCGACACCATTGCTAAATTCGCTGACTACGCCTTCAACAAGAGCCACTCCTACGGCTACGGCTACGTGGCATTCCAGATCGCCTACCTCAAAGCCAACTATCCCGTCGAGTACATGGCCGCGCTACTCACCAGCGTCAAAGGCAGTCTCGACAAGGCCGCGGTCTATCTCAATGAGTGTCGACTTATGGGCATCGAAGTGCTGGTACCTGATGTCAACCGTTCGGCGATCGACTTTACGGCCATCTTGTCCGATGCTGCCGATACCTCCGACAAGTTGGGCGAGATTCCGTTCGGTCTTTCGGCTGTGCGCAACGTGGGCGAGGCACTCGTCGCCGTCCTGGTCGAAGAACGAAAAGCCAACGGACCCTTTACCGACTTCTACGAATTCTGCGAACGTGTCGACACCCAAGTACTGCACAAACGAACCATCGAATCGCTGATTAAGGCCGGTGGATTCGATTCGCTTGGTCACCCGCGTCAAGGGTTGCTCAGCGTCTTCGAACAAATCATCGACCAGGTTATAGCCCGCCGTCGCGAGCACGACATGGGGGTCATGACACTGTTCGGTGATGACGGCGGCGGTGCCGATGTTTTTGACGAGACCGTTGTGATTCCCGATATGGAGTTCGAAAAGAAACAGAAACTCGCTTTCGAAAAAGAGATGCTGGGGCTCTATATATCTGATCATCCACTCAAGGGTCTGGAACGGCAACTCGCCCGAAAATGTGACGCCCAGATCCTCGATATCGCCGAACTCGAAGACGGTGATTTTAAAATGGTGGGCGGTGTCGTCACAGCGCTGCAACGTAAATGGACCAAGAAGGGCGACCTCATGGCCGTCTTCGTACTAGAAGATCTGGGCGGGTCTATCGAAGCCATGGTGTTCCCGCGCACGATGTCGGAAATCAATCATTTGCTCAACGACGACGCCATTGTCGTGTGCAAAGTTCGTGTCGACAAGCGAGATGACCTCCCCAAATTGATCATCATGGAGCTAGATCTCTTCGACGCCGAGGTATCAGATACGGCTGACCCGGTGAATATTCAATTGCCCGAGCGCGGTCTACCGGACGACAAATTTACGGCGTTGCGCGAACTTCTGGCCGAATATCCGGGTAAGAGCGAAGTGTTTATCTATCTCGGCGAAGTGCAATACAAACTGCCCGGCGACATGCGGGTCAACTCTCGTAGTGGGTTGGTCGGCGAGCTGCGGGTGCTCCTCGGCCCCGATGCGATCAGACTGTAAGTCGTTAGCCTCTTACCACAGATGGGCCTGCACATTCCACCCAAACGGGGTTGCACGAAATTCCAATCTCGGGTGCAATAGAGGGGTACTCATCCCGGATGTACGGGGTGGCACACAAGGGGAGTGTCGCGTTATGGCTGTTGAGGTCGAAACAAAGGACTGCACTGCGCTCACCGATGGTGAGATCGCCGAGATGGCAGACATTTGCGCCGAGGGCCCAATGCCGTACGAGGTCGGCCTGTTTTCGAAGCAAGCCGAAGCATGGGTGCTCGTCACCACAGTCCGCCTGAACGGCAAACTCAAGGGGTTCATGTTCAGCACACTTGAACGCGTGGGTGGCACGCCAGCGGTGCTTCTAGCCCTTGGTGGCGTCGAGCGGAACTCTCGCCGCGACACCGTGCTGCGGGCGCTCATGGGTGAGGTTCTTTACAAAGCACTCATGGCTTTCCCCGACGAAGACGTAGTAGTTGGTGGCCAGTTCGCCGAAGCAGGAGCGCTGGCTGCGTTCCGTTCAGTGGGGCCCATCATTCCTCGCCCTGATTACGACGCCAATGGCGAAGATCGCCAGTGGGGCCGACGCCTCGCTAAGCGCTTCGGCATTCCCGACTCCCGCTACGAGCATCGAGTTTTCCGGGTAAATGGCACGGGGGATCTAGCACTGATAGTCGACCACACGCCACTCAAACCCGAATTCGCGGCAGCCGATGTTGCTGAACAATTCGTAGGGCTCGACGCCCAAGCAGGCGATGCACTCATCATGTTTGCCTGGGCGATGGCTGAAGACCTCGAAAAGTTGCGCTGATCATCAGCCACTCACGGCCGATTTCCACGAACTGCGATTCAACATTATGAGCTGGCCAGAAACGTCGAAACCGTTCGTGGACGTCTTGTCGAAACG
>Ga0302134_10001179_pt1 | contig 12181 bp, 13 predicted proteins | sample CB9_SCM_MG_FD_203123 | JGI IMG/M metagenome (GOLD analysis project Ga0302134, IMG submission 203123) | Marine microbial communities from Western Arctic Ocean, Canada - CB9_SCM | ecosystem: Environmental > Aquatic > Marine > Oceanic | place: Canada: Western Arctic Ocean | collected 2017-09-19
TTGCTCGGCGTTATTGGGAAAAAGCAGGAGTCGCTGATAAGGTCGATTTGCGCATAGCACCTGCATTGGAAACACTGGATCATTTATTGAATCATGATCATGCAGGAGATATATTTGACATGGCGTTTATTGACGCAGATAAAGAGAGTTATCTCATGTACTATGAACGTATTCTTAAGTTGTTGCGGCCCGGAGGTTTGATACTTGTGGATAATGTTCTTTGGAGCGGCTTGCCTGCCGACCCTGAATATCATGACTCCAAAACAGACGCTATTCGGGAGTTCAATACATTTTTGTCCCAAGACGAACGTATTGACCTCAGTCTGTTACCAATAGCTGATGGATTGACTTTAGCAAGAAAACGTTGAAAATTAGAGATAGCGTTTCTATTTACTACCAAACTGGTGGGAAAAAATAGAAAATAATAAGGATAAAAGCAAAGTATAAATTATGTTTAATTATATCAATTACAAGAAGCAGTTTTAAAATAATACTTGCAAGAATGCCAAATGACTAACGAACTGCTTTCACCTGAAAAATTTCAGCGAGACACCCTCTCTGCTTTGAATAATCCGCAACTGCGCCGTAATTTTAAGCGGGCAATGGGCGGATTGATGGAAAAGCGTCAGGCGGTTTTTGCGGATGGTGAGGAGTGGCAACAACTCAGGGAATTGGGACGTTCGATACGTGCGAATGCTTTAAGAAAACTTCCGGATTTGCTGGAGAAGTTAGAAAGTAACTGCAGAAAAAACGGAATACAGGTTCACTGGGCTGAAAGCGTAGCTGAGGCAAATGCTCTGGTGCTGGAAATCGCACAGCGTCACCAAGTAAAAAGCGTGGTCAAGGGCAAGTCAATGGTTTCCGAGGAAATGGAATTGAACCACTTTCTGGAACAACACGGGATTGAGGCACTTGAAGCAGACTTGGGTGAATACATAATTCAGGTGGATCATGAATTGCCTTCACACATCATTATGCCTGCGATTCATAAAAATAAAGATCAAATCGCTCAGATGTTCCATGAAAAAGTTGATCCTGAGGCACACGCAGAGACTGCGGAAGAAATGACGGCTCTTGCTCGGAAAGTATTACGGCAGAAATTTTATGAAGCAGATATGGGCGTTTCCGGAGTCAATTTCGCTGTAGCCGAAACCGGTACGCTTTGTCTCGTGGAAAACGAAGGTAACGGAAGATTCTGCACTACTCTTCCGCCGGTGCACGTTGCGGTGATGGGTATCGAGAAAGTTGTTGAGCGGTTTGAGGATGTACCACCGTTGTTAAGTTTGTTGACACGCTCGGCCACAGGTCAGGCGATCACGACCTACTTCAACATGATTACCGCACCTCGCAAATCAGTGGAAAAAGACGGGCCGCATGAAGTGCATTTGATCTTGCTCGATAACGGACGTTCCCTGATGCACGCTGATGAATTGCTACAGAAAACTTTGCTCTGCATCCGCTGTGGTGCCTGCATAAATCACTGTCCGGTTTATTCTCGCATCGGCGGTCACGCCTATGACACCACCTATCCAGGTCCCATCGGAAAAATTGTCACTCCGCAAATGAAAGGTCTGCTGAAAGCAGGACATTTAGCGGATGCGTCCAGTTTGTGCGGTGCATGTGTTGAAGTCTGCCCTGTGAAAATTCCGATCACAGATATTCTCCTGCGCTTACGTCACGATAAAGTTGAAATAAAACAAGCAATTCCACTTGCAGAATTCGGCGGCTGGAAAGCAAAAACCGAACGTCTAGTTTGGAAAAGCTGGGCCATGATTTTTTCCAATCCGAAACTCTATCGTTTAAAAAGTATTGCCCTATCAAAAATGGGACATTTTGCTCCAAGCTGGCTGCCGGTTCTACGGAATTGGACTGCTGTTAGATCAACTCCGAGTTTTGCCAAAAAAAGTTTACACCAAATGGTACGTGAAGCGGGATTAAGTGATGAATAATTCCACCAGCGCCCGTAATAACATTCTTTCAAATCTGCGTAAATCTCCTGTAACCGAGGAAAAATGCCCGCGGGATGTTGCTGTAATGGAACGTAAAAGCTGGACAGCTGCGGAGAAAGTTTTGAAGCTGAAAAGCATGATGGAAGCGGTTCACACGGAAGTCAGACTTTGCACCGAGAACGACTGGAAAAATACTCTCCGTGCTGTTGTAAAAGAAAAAGGCATCAGTCAGCTTCTATACGGAAGCAAAACTGCTTTAGCTGAAAAACTCCGGAACATGCGTCAGCAGACTCCAGACACTATGCCAGAATTGGTTGATTACAAACAGCCGATTGAGGAATGCAAGGATTTACTGTTTGACATTGACGCAGCGATCACAACAACCCGTAGCGGGATTGCGGAAACCGGTTCGCTGATCCTCTGGACCACTCCTGATGAACCGCGGTTGATGTCGTTAATTCCACCGATTCATCTTGCTGTGCTCCATGCCTCTACCATCTACAACACTTTTTGGGAAGCCGTTGATACAGAGCAGTGGAATTCCGGAATGCCGACCAACGCCTTACTTATTTCCGGTCCTTCCAAAACGGCGGATATTGAACAAACTCTGGTTTACGGAGTTCACGGTTGCAAAGAGTTGGTTGTGCTTTTGATACAATGAAGGAGAGAATTTAAGGATAATGCAGCAAACAGACATCATCATTATCGGAGGCGGAATTGTAGGACTTGCAACCGCATACCAATTCAGCCTGGATTATCCCCGCCTGAAAATCACTCTACTGGAAAAAGAACCCAAACTGGCAATTCACCAAACTGGACACAATTCAGGTGTTTTACACACAGGGATTTACTACAAACCAGGTTCTCTAAAGGCACTCAACTGTCGTGAAGGAAAAGCCCGCATGGAAGAATTTTGCCTGCAACAGGGTATTGATTACGAGATTTGCGGAAAAGTAATAGTCGCAGTTTCGGAAAATGAATTATCTGCTCTGGAGACTATTTATCAACGAGGAAGAACAAACGGTGTACGCTGTGAAATGATTGGTGCAGAAAAGTTGCACGAGCTTGAACCGCATGTTGCGGGTATTAAAGCTGTGCATGTTCCGGAAGCAGGCATTGTCAATTACGGGATAGTTTGTGAAAAATTTGCTGAGCAGATAAGTCAGCAGGAAGGCAACGAAATTATTTGTTCAGCAAAGGTGATCGCCATTCGCCAACAGACTCAGCGCATGCATGTAGAAACTGAGAACGGTGAATATGAGGGACAGTATGTAGTTAACTGCGCGGGTTTGTATTCTGATAAAATCACTGCCATGACTCAAAATCCGGATTCCAAAATTATTCCGTTCCGCGGAGAATACTATGAGGTGCGTCCTGAAAAACATCATCTTTGCCGAAATTTGATTTATCCGGTTCCGGATCCTGATTTTCCTTTTTTAGGAGTACATTTTACACGCATGATTGACGGTTCTCTGGAGTGCGGTCCAAACGCGGTTTTGGCTTTTGCACGTGAAGGTTACACACGCAGCACGGTTAATTTTAAGGAACTTGCGGAAGTTTTGAGTTATTCCGGATTTATGAAATTAGCGTTAAAATACTGGCGGGCAGGTGCAGGAGAAATGTGGCGTTCGTTCAGTAAAGCCGCTTTTGTAAGTGCATTGCAGCGACTGATTCCGGAAATAACTGCAGAAGATCTGGAAGAAGCTCCTGCCGGAATTCGAGCTCAGGCGGTGCTGCCGAACGGTAAGCTTGTTGATGATTTTCTGATTCAGGAAAACAAAAACATGATCAATGTCGGAAATGCACCTTCACCCGCTGCGACCTCATCACTCAATATCGGCAAGCACATTGTAGGGATCGTCGCAAAGAGATTTTGAACTGAAGAAGTAAAAAGTGTTTTAGCGGAATTTCAACCCTCATTCTGCCAGCGCAGTAAAACTGCTTCAAGTGCATCCAAGGGCAGAAAAAAAACTCCACTTTTAGGCGGAACTAAAAACTCATTGTTTGCCCAGCCCAAAGAAAATAAGTTTTCAAAACAAAACTGACCGCTTGAACGAAGTGGACGTATTTCTAATATTTTGACATCGGCTGGTGCAAATATGACGTTTGTTAAACCTGCTCCATGTGCCGCGATTACGTGAGAAGCTGAAAGGAAAAGCTCGACTTGTTCACGGATACTCATCTGCTCCAGATAAACTTTGTGGAACTCGTGTTCGTTCAGTAAACCTAAAAAATCCTCCTCATTTGCTAAGTGACGTTTAATTGCCAACTTTCTTGAAACATAAATTTTTTTGGGTAATTTTGATTTATGAGAAGGAAGTAGAGGGTACAAATTTTCCACAAATGATTGGATTTTTTTGATTTTATCCACATTCCAGTCAGGAACCTTCATATCCGGAATAATAAGTTTTTCAACATGAAAAATTTCGGCACCTAGAACCAGCACCTCAAAACCTGCATCCTTGAGGAAATCAAGAAATGCAACCGGCATAAATTCTGGAACCAACACCGGAAATCTCGGAGCTTCGATCAAGTGTGAAAGCAAATCGGTCAGCAAGTGGTAATAGCTGTAAATATGTGGAGAGATGCCTAAATGGTAGGTTCCCTTAAGGAGTCGTGCATTTGCGGGATCAGCTAAACCTAAACTCAGTCGAGCTTCAATGTGACGGCGGTGTTCTCCGGCAGCAGGATTATTTTCCGGATTGGAAAGATGCCAGGGGAATTTCTGAAAATGAAACCAGATTCGATCTCCGGACTGTACTAAACCATCTTCAGCGGAAAGCAGCGTATTTTCAAGAATCAATTGCATGTTTAACTTTGTTCAGCCCACACAATCAACAACTGAGCGCCAATCAAAAAGTGCTCAACCGTCAGCTGTCAGCTATTCATCCGTATTGACGTTCGTAGTAGTCTTGATATGCGCCGGAAGTTATATTTTTGACCCAGTCCTGATGGTCAAGATACCAGCTGATGGTTTTGGAGAGACCCTGTTCGAAAGAGTAACGAGGCGACCATTTTAAAGCTTTTTCAATTTTTTCCGTCTCAACTGCATAACGACGGTCGTGCCCGGGACGGTCCTTTACAAAATTTATCAGCTTTTCACATGAGTTGTCACCACTTCTGTCCAGTTCTTTGTCCAGTTTTTTGCAAACTAAACGGACAATGTCAATATTACTCCATTCGTTGGTGCCACCGATGTTGTATACTTCTCCGGACTCACCTGCTTGAAAAACTCGATCCAGCGCTTCACAGTGGTCCTCAACAAACAGCCAGTCGCGGATATTTTCCCCATCTCCATAAACCGGTATTGGAAGATTCTGCAGGCAATTATGTATCAGCAGTGGGAGTAGCTTTTCCGGAAACTGAAAAGGCCCGTAATTATTCGAACAGTTGGTGGTAACAACGTTCATCTTGTATGTGTGACACCATGCCCGCACCAAGTGATCACTGGCCGCTTTTGATGCAGAATAAGGTGAGTTTGGAGCATAAGCAGTGCTTTCAGTAAATTTACCTGCTGAGCCAAGAGAACCGTAAACTTCATCTGTACTCACATGCAGGAAACGATGTGCGCTCAGGTCTGCACTCCAAAATTTACGAGCTGTTTCGAGCAGGTTAAAGGTGCCAGTTATATTTGTTTGAATAAAATCAACAGGACCAAGGATACTTCGGTCCACATGAGATTCCGCGGCAAGATGAATAACCGCATCTACATTATGAACTGAAAAAGCTTTTGAAATTTCGTGTGGTTTGCGCAAATCACCAAGGACGAAACGGTAATTTGGGTGAGTTTTTGCTTCCTGCAGATTTTCCAAGTTGCCTGCATAAGTAAGGGCATCAAAATTGATGACCACATCATCAGGATGGTTGCGGAGCCAGTGCAAAACCAAATTTGCTCCGATAAAGCCCGCACCACCTGTGATCAGCAAGTTCATTTCTGTTTCAGAAAGATGCAGTCAATAAATCGAGACGCCATTGAGGGGAAACCGTATTATCATCCAGTTCAGGACGCGGTATTATTTTTGCTGGACGCAGGGCTAAGACCTTTGAATTAAGGTCGAAATGAATTAAACCTTTGGGTTTACCGTCACTCATGAAAATATCTCCTCCTGATTGAGAATCAAACATTCCGAAGCCCATTCCCACAAACAAGCCCAGTGCCAATCCTTTGATAACGTATTTAGAAAATAATTTATCTTCTTTATCTTCGTCCTGCAGAGCCCATAAAGCTACACCGGAAACACCGCCTATCGCGGAACCCCAAAGGCTGCTTTTAAAAACTACTTCAAGAGTTTCCGCGCGAGCGTTAGTAATACCGCCAAATAATAAGCTAACGGCAAGGACCAAAATGCCCAGAGTTCTTTTCAGCCAATTCATTTAAACCTCCATGGTAAGGCGTTTTAGAAAGTGTTTATTGCAGATTTCAGAGCTGCAACTTTAAGCTTTTATAGTATAACAAATTGTATTTGAATGCAACTTTTTCGTAAAGACATTCTTGAAGAATGAGTTAATATTTGAGTTAATATCGCATATAAACTAAAAGTGCATTTTTAAAAAGTTTTCAAGTTGTAATATCAACTTTAGCTTTTATTTTTACAAGTATCAGCGTGCTGAATATAAGACTTACAAAGAAATTCCAAAAATCTTTAAAATCATAAAAAAAAGCATAATTACTCCACCTGCAATAACGAGGTGCATCATAAAGTCATTTTTCATAAGTTTTTTATAAGGAGATAGTTGTTTTATCCTGAGCAAGACAATTCAGGATTTGCTGAAATAAGAATTTCAAACTTAGTTAACAAATCACTGCGGGCTTCAGTGTTGCCGAACAGGGAAGAATAATTATACCTGAGCAAAGCCGCAAACTGCGTTTCCCGTTCATTTTCGCAGCCCATTATTTGAGCAAACGCAGTCAAATGCTCACCTTTACCGCGGGCAACATCTTCATTCAAAAATGCCCACTGAGTTTTCAGGTAATGATTGCGTTGATGTTGAGAGTAATCCCAATCCTTGCATCCGGCAGTACCGGATGTGCTGGCACCAGTATAAGTCGGCGATATTGTGATGTCCAAAGAAAATGCTCCAGGATTATTAGTCGCGAAACCCATCGGACCGCCTTTGTGGCAGGCCCAGGCGTTTCCTCCTACAAATATAACCGCGGTTGTCAGCAGTATAATAGTTTTCCAATTCATGATAATTTCACCTTTAAGACATTCCGCAAGTGTTACGTAGTTCAGGATCCGCCTTGATCCATTTGCTGAGTTCTATCATGAATTCCGGAGTCTGTTTAGCTGTTTCAAAAAGCTGAACAGTTTGCTGTCGATGCTCCCATAACATTCCGGCAAAGACCTCAGAGGATGATTGCGGACATTCCATCAGTCTTGACAACGCTTCCAGATGAGGTCCTTGACCACGTACAGTTTCTACTAATAATTGTTGGTGAGACTTCTTTATAAATTGTCTCCGTTCACGTTCAAGATACTGCGTAAAATCCCAATTTTTACAACCTGATGTTCCGGACGTACTCGCGCTTGTATAAACCGGTGAATATGTCAAATCCACCCAGGACATGATTGGATTTTTGGAGGAAATCCCCATGAAGCCTTCTCCACTGCAGGCCGCCTGCAGTGGAGAATTATGGCCGAATAACAAAACAATTGATACTGCAAAAAAGCTACTCAAAAGATATTTGCGCTGGCTGGAAACCGGTCCAAACATGAAACTCTAGGATTGAGGGAAATGGGAGGCTCGAGCCTCCCGGAGAACAAGGTAGTTATCAGCCTCTAACTTTTTCGGCTTTACGGATTACTTGCGTTTTCATGGAATCAATACCTTTGGAAAGTGCTTTATAAAGATTTTCATGATTAGCTTTGCTGGAAAGTTGTTTGTTTCGGTAACTGCAGTTGATACCCACTTGGTAAGATTCTTCATTGACTTTATTCAGGGTGACATGAAAGGGGAATTTATCATCAGTAATTTTGATTAGTTCTTCAAATGCATGATTTACGTGTTCGCTGACGGCTTCAGAGTTGCGGATGTTGTTGAAAGTGAGGTGAATTGGCATAAATTCTCCAACTGGCTTAAGATTAACTTGAAAAAATGCAGTGAAAACAACGGCATTTTGGTGAAGCACAGAAATGCAGAGTTCATAAAAGCGACTGTTTACTTTGGAGGCGGTGCATCTCCTGGATTGGTCAGAGGTAGTTTCTCAGCCGATTTGGCTGCTAAGTTGCTCTCAGGCAGTTCAGCCAATGTTTCAGTGACCGCAGACTCATCATCATCTTCTGAAACAAACAAAAAATAACCAGGCAACAATACAAGTAAATAAGATAAAATGCCGACAACGGCGATTATCGTAATTCGCATAGATTTTCTTTAGTATAAAAGTTTACCCGTACAAATTCATAACATAAGTTTCAATGCAGTTTAACAATCTCGAAGGCTTTGGTCAATTCCGTAATCATGCAAAGTTGAATTCTTTCTGAAATATGGGCAGCAAAGGGTCTTAAATACCAAAGCCGATGTTGTATAAGCAATTTAATTTTTCAGCATAGTTTCAAAAACACAAGTGCTGTTACAAAATGATACACCCTGTTACGGCTAAGAGAAGCATTTTAACATTTCTTTACGTAGAATTAGTTTCACAAGAATTAACCTGTATTGAACACGCCCAACAATCGGAGTATTATGAAAAAGATTATTATTGTTTTACTAACTGGAATTTTGCTGACCTTTGGCAGTCAAGCCGCTTTTGCAGAAGAAGATGTTTTTGCTCCCGATGATCATTGCCTTGCATACAAAACTGAAAAATCCATGTTCTTCTTTGCAGGTATCGAAGTCATAGGTAAAAGTTGTGACGTGCAAGCAGAAATACACTGGCAGGATTCGGAGGAACAGGCACAGGTGGAAGTGAGTGTTCCTGTATCAAGCTTTGACTCAGGAAACTCTTTGCGTGACGGAGATATTCCGGAAATTCTCAGAGGCGAGCTAACTCCTGACATCCGTTTTACCTCTACTTGGTTAAGCCGGACCGATATGCAAAAAATGTTTAAAAACGGAAACGCTGAAGTTTCAGGAATGCTGGAAGTCGCGGGAAATACTTTTCCGGTCAAGTTTACTTTGACTTTCAGGGATCAAGGCAGATATTTTTTGATTGCAGGCAAACTCATCACTTCATTTTCCGGTCTTAAAGTTGAAGTACCGACCGTGGGGCCAGGAGGTATGCTCGCGGAGCCTAGTGATTATCTGGAATTGCTAGTGCATTTGCGATCCGATAAAATAAGTGGTACTGAGAAAATTGCTGTCTTGAATTGAAAATAATATTTAATTATTAACCTTTTAAATCCCAATAAACTGTGAATTCACGTCTGCTGATCATCGATGATGATGAAAAACTGAATAAGTTGCTGACAGACTATCTCGGCAAAATGGGTTTTGAGGTTTTGAGCGCGACTCTGCCCAGTCAAGGTTTGGAAAAGCTAGAGCGTGAAGCACCAGACCTGGTGATCCTGGACGTGATGCTTCCGGAGATGGACGGTTTTGAAGTTTGCCGTACAATTAGGCAATCTAGTACAATTCCAGTGATTATGCTTACCGCCCGCGGTGAAGTGATGGATCGTGTGGTTGGCCTTGAAATAGGTGCAGATGATTATCTGCCTAAGCCTTTTGAACCACGTGAACTGGTGGCAAGAATCCAGTCTGTATTACGGCGTGTACAGGCAAAAAATAAATCTGGTGTGAAAAATATTGGCAGTCTCAGTATTGACTTTCACAAACTTGAAGTGACTGTTGACGATAAACCCGCGGGTTTGACTTCGTCTGAATTTGAATGTCTTGCCTTACTGGTGAAAAATTCAGGAAAAGTTTTGAACCGAGATCAAATCATTGAGCAGCTGCGAGGTATTGAATGGGATGCGTTCAACCGTTCGGTCGACATTACCATGAGCCGTTTACGACAAAAATTAGGTGACGATCCGAAAAAACCGCGTTTCATCAAAACCATCTGGGGTACAGGCTATTTATTCATCGGAGGTGAAAATGGTGTTTGAGCGAGCAAACAATTGGAATTGGCTGAAACGACTTTTTCAATCCGTTTTTACAAAACTATTTGCAGTTATCCTGATTTCCGGAAGTTTGTTGGTGCTTGGAATTACCGTAATCGGTTGGCATGGTTTCAAGGAAAATCGAGGAAATTTTTTCCGCAATAACCTGGTGCAATACGGGATGTATCTGGTCAGGGATCTTGAGGAAAATCTCAATCTGGAACACGCACGTGAATTATCAAAACGCTTGTTTTTGATAATCCGCTTTGAAGATGAAAATATTTCATGGCAAACTTCTTCCGGAATTCCGCCTCTGGAAAAAGTGCGCTTTCGGGAATGGACTAATAAATCCGCTGATCCTTTCCTTCTTATTAATAAATCAAATCCGGACAGCTTTGAAAATGTGCGTTTTGGTCGTTATAAGAAACAGGGTGTGGTGACTGTAGACACTAAACATGGTCGTTTCATCTTTGCAGAAATGCATGATGATTGGCGAGAAATTAGGTTCTTTCTACCTTGGATTACTGCTGTTTTGGGATTGATAGCACTGATTTTAACCGGAACCTGGTTGGCATTACGCTGGATTATGAAGCCGGTCAATTGGCTTTCTGATGGAGTTTCTGCATTGGGAGAGGGCAACTTAGAATTTCGCTTACCTGAAAAACGTGGTGACGAACTTGGAAATCTAGCACGGGCTTTCAACCGTATGTCAGAAAGTCTCAAGGAGATGCTAAATGCACGCGAACAGCTCTTACTTGATGTTAGTCACGAACTACGCTCACCTTTGACTAGGATGAAAGTGGCGCTTGAATTCATTCTGGCAAACTCTTACCAAGAGAGTTTACAGAGCGATGTACAGGAAATGGAGCAGATGGTGACGGAGATTTTAGAAACAGCTCGCCTGAAAAGTGAATACGGTAAAATTGACCTGCAGGCCGCAGATTTAGTAGCGCTAATTCAGGAAACGTGCTTGATGTTTGAAGGAAAAGCGCCTGGGATACGCTTTGAAAATTCTACAGGAAAATGTGTTGCGCTAGTTGATGTTGAGCAAATCCAAACGGTTTTAAAAAATATTCTAGCAAACGCACTTAAATATTCTGCGACTGAAAATGAACCGATCAAGGTACGCTTAAGTAGGGATGACTCCGGAATTCAGCTTGAGATTCAAGATTATGGACAGGGAATTCCTGAGGAGGAAATGGATTTGATTTTTGAACCTTTCTATCGGGTTGATAAGTCACGCAATAAAAAAACTGGTGGTTACGGACTTGGTCTGAGTTTATGTAAAACCATTATCGAAGCACACGGTGGTACAATTTCTGTAAAAAGCAGCATGGGGCAAGGTGCTATATTTTTGCTTCTTTTGCCAAATTCTTCTTCAACTATTTAACTTAAATAATTATGTGGAAAAAAATATTTAATCTAAAATTTTGGCTGCCTATTCTGGTACTCAGTTTAGGAGCGGGAATCACTATGGCACTCTTAAAAAACAAACCAAGCGCACGAAAAAAATCCAACTTCCAGAGAGGGACGTTAGTGGAGGTTTTAGAGGCAGAATTCTCTAATCCACAAATAGAGGTTCGTACGCACGGCCGTGTTCAGGCAGCTCAAAAGGTTGTCTTAAGCGCGCGTATCGGCGGAGAAGTGATTTGGATTAGTCCTAATTTAAGTGAGGGTAGTTTCTTTAAAAAAAACGAATTACTTCTAAGCATCGGAATCAGGCAATCCCAGTCAAGCTTGAAAGCACCGTTTGATGGTGTGGTACAATTAAAAAATGTAGATTTGGGACAATACGTTAATCCTGGAACACAGTTAGCAACCCTAATTGGGAGCGATCATGCTGAAGTTGTGATCGACTTGCCAATGTCACGTCTGGAATGGCTCCCTAAACAATTACCGAAAGAGCTTCCAGCTAATTCCACGGAAAAGGTTGCTAAACAGTCAACTATTACAAATCAATATCAAATACCTGCTGAAATCTCATTGGCAGGTATTAGCTCCGCATCTGCCTGGCCTGCAGTGGTCAAACGTCAGTTACTTGAACTCACTCCGCGAGGAATGATGGTACAATTGATCGCAGAAGTAAGAGATCCTTTTCAGCTTAAAATTTCTCTAGAACAAAACGATAAAGAAATTTCCAAAAAGGGAGCCGTCAAAATAAAAAAGGTTGAATCATTTAAAGAGGAAATTATT
>Ga0302134_10001181_pt1 | contig 12173 bp, 6 predicted proteins | sample CB9_SCM_MG_FD_203123 | JGI IMG/M metagenome (GOLD analysis project Ga0302134, IMG submission 203123) | Marine microbial communities from Western Arctic Ocean, Canada - CB9_SCM | ecosystem: Environmental > Aquatic > Marine > Oceanic | place: Canada: Western Arctic Ocean | collected 2017-09-19
GTCGTTCGTCGCTACCAAGCGATTACAGAGTGAAGTGGCTGATGGCTCTTAGCACATTGCGTGGTGGTTCGAGCAACGCAGTCTTGGAACTCGATCGTTTGGCGGAAATGTATCAAGAGACACCGACGCTAACATCGATTCAGGAAAAGATTACCAGTTTGAAACGTTAGGTGACATCAAAGGGTGACCAATATCGGTCAAATATTTCCAACCTGTACGTCTCCGTCAATTGTGTTTTCGCGGGTACCCAGAGAATTCTTTCAGTGATCTCGGTAATCGGCGTATCGCAGACGTACGGCGCAATCCTTATAGGATGGTTGTTTGGAATGCGGGTCGAAATGGGCGCGGGTTAAACGATTGGTCTCGACATAGTGCATCGGTATGAACACTTGGCCTGGCCCAATGTTATGGCTGATGGCAACAGTGGCAAGGAGTTTGCCTCGTTGCGACTCTACGATGATTTGTTGTTCGGGCTGCAATTTGTATTTAGCCGCGTCAGAGGAGTTGACCTCAACGTAGACATTTTGGGGGTATAATTGGCGTAGCGCCGGGCTCTTCGAGGTTCGAGTGTTGGTGTGCCACTGCGCAGACGTGCCTCGACCTGTGATTAGCAGCAACGGATATTTACTCGATGGTGGTTCGGGCAACGGCTGTGGCGTATCGAAGATGAATCGTGCACGCCCGTCGTCGTGATAAAACATGCCGTCGGCAAACAGGCGGCGTTGGCGGTCAAGCAGAGGCGGCCCCTCGTCTGGAAACGGCCACTGGATACCACCCGTTTGCTCAAGATGCTGGTAATCGCGAATACCCGTCATGTCGCAGGGTTGATCGCGAGTTGCTTCTTTGATGGATTGAAACACGTCCTGAGGGGTTTCCCAGTGACTAAACAGTTCATGACAGCCCCAGTACTTAGCAAGTAACTTGACGATTCGGAAATCGGAAAGTGCTTCACCTGGCGCTCGGCTGACTTGTTTGACCAGCCCGACCCGTCGCTCAGAATTGATAAACGTCCCTTCCTTTTCACCCCACGCGGCAGCTGGCAGTATCAGATCTGCAAGTTTGGCGGTGTCCGTATTGTCATACATGTCTTGGACTACAAGAAAATCAAGTCGGCTCAGAATGTCGCGGCACATTTTTTGATTAATCCAGGAATGTGCGGGGTTGGTCGCAATAATCCACAACCCCTTGATTTTTTCGTTTAGAATTTGATCCAAAATTTCGTGATATGCAAGACTTGTCGTGGATGGAATTACGTTTGTAGGGATTTGCAGAGCGGTTGCCACCTTACTGCGGTCCTGGGGATCTGAGAATTGATGACCACCAATCAGGTTGGTCGTGTTGCTGAAAAGTCGCGAACCCATTGCATTACATTGGCCCGTGATGGAATTTGCACCAGTACCAGGTTTACCGATGTTTCCGGTCATTAATGCGAGATTTATAATTGCCTGAGCCGTTCTTACTCCCTGATAACTTTGATTTACTCCCATCGTCCACCAAAACGACACCCTCAGGCCACGGTGGATCTTTTCCGCTAATGCCTCGATTGTCTGAGCAGCGATTCCGGTATCCCGCGCGGCGCGATCGGGGGAAAACGTGGAAACGTGTACCGCAAAGTCGTCGAAACCGCTCGTATGCGCAGTGATGAATTCTTTGTTAATCCAGTTGTTTCGGATCAGTACATGGGCAATTGAGTAAAACAGTAGTAGATCACTCTTGGGTTGCAACGGAATGTGTTGGGTCGCTGCGGCTGCGGTTTCTGTGTTGCGTGGATCAATTACAATTGTTTCCGGGTTGTGCGGGTTTTTCATTATTCGTTGCCACATTACCGGGTGGGCGATGCAAAGGTTTGAACCGATCAAGATAATCAGATCTGATTCCTCAAAATCCTGATATGTGTAGGGCGGTGCATCAAACCCGAAGCTCTCTTTATAGGCGACAACTGACGTGGCCATACATTGGCGAGTGTTACCATCTCCGTGTTGAATGTTCATGCCGAATCGAGCGAAGCTTCCAAGCAGGGCCATTTCCTCCGATGGAATCTGCCCAGTACTAATGAATGCCACTGACTCGTCGCCGTGCTGTTTTTGAATTTCCTTAAAACGTTCGCAAAAAGTTGCGGCGGCTTTGCTCCACGAGATTTGTTTTGCTGTTTTTCCGCGGTGCTTCCGCAGTTGTGGGTGCGCCGCTCGGTCGCTAGCCGCTAGGGGCGTGAGAGCCTCCCAGCCCTTAGGACAAGCCATCCCAATATTGACAACATTTGATACGGACGGGGTCAAGCCCACAGCCTGTCCGTCGATAAGGTGTGCTTCGAGATTGCACCCGGTAGAACAATAGCCGCAAACAATCGACGTTGTTGATGTTGGAGCGGTGTCCGTCGGAACCTGCCCTATTCCAAAGTTTCCGGGGGTACGTTTAAGTAGGTTAGTTAGCGGGCCGTTGCGTTGCAGCATGAGATCGTTCAAGTGGTGGTTCACAGTTTAGGTTCCTGGCATTCGCGGGGTGGCGACGGATGTAAAAAAGAGATAGCGTTCCGCAAATTCACCTATCAGCAACAGGGTCCAAATAAACAACGTAATGGCAATGAAGAAGATAGGATCAAATCCTTGGCCGGCGGTAGACGTGTTTTGGGTCAGTAAGACGAGTGGCATAGCAACACCGCCAACCACAGCTACGGCGAAACGCAATATCACGATCGCAAATAGGCTCGTGGTAAGCAATTGGGCAGACCGTTTGAGTGGATTAAGCGTGCGGTTTCGAAGGTGAATGAAGATGCGGGCCTCTAGCAGCAGTTTTAACAACGTGGTGAAAATAAGTCCACGGCATATTGGGGGGGTGTATTGAGACATGATTGTACTGACCGATATTTCCGGTGCTAGCGCGGCCATTGTAGAAAGTAGCAACAGCGTAGTTGGTAGGCCGAGCAAAATCGCCGTGAGCCCAAATCGGCTCGTCGTAAAAAATGGGCTCCATAATAAGCGTGGAGTGTCGACGTAGACCATGATGGAACAGACGATGGCGAATATGCCGACCAGGATTGCAGCCCACTGCAACAGATGGTGTTTGTCGGCTGTTGATTCGGTAAGAATTACCAGGGCCGTGTCGGCGCTGGCAAGGACCGCGAAGACGCCAAAGGCAACAATTTCGCGACTCAACCATGAACGCCGTATTCCGAGAATCGCCCGAAAAGCAAACAACGGGCGCCCCAGATGTAGTACGGAAGCGAGGAGACCTAGCATTCCAAGCGCTAGTGTCATGATCACGGGCCATTGTCCCATTTGATCAATTAATTGGTTATGGTTGCGCACTGTGTTGGCTGATGCGCCTAACAGTACTAGCATCCCCGTAAAACAGTTTAGCATTACAAATGTGCCAACCGAGAGTTGTGTCAATATCAGCATCGTAACTAGTGGCCAATGGGCGTGTTGAGGTCTGCCAAGATAGAAATCCGAGGCAAGGACGTTTGGAGGGAGCGGTTTGGTTGTTTTGTAATGTGTCGTGGGCAGAGTATAGTCGGGTGCCGGTGCGGTTGGCAGAAACTGATTGGCTTGGGCATTGGCGATAGTATCCGCTTCTTCGGATATGACAATGCGAATCGCGTGTTGCGGGCAGGCTTGCACGCATGCTGGTGCCTCATTCGCTTGTAGACGGTCATGGCACATATCGCATTTACGCACGATCCCCTTGTCGTGATTATAGACGGGCACTTCATAGGGGCATGTAAACAGGCAGTATTGGCAGCCGATACATTGATCGTCCAAATGGACTACGATTCCAGTTTCTGGATTCTTTTCATAAGCGTTTACGGGGCAACCGGCCGCGCAGGCAGGTTCGAGGCAATGGTGACAGGCAGTGGTTACGTGTTGCAAAACAGGTAATTCTGTGGTGCCACCGACCAGTGAGCCTACTTTGCGCCACGCTTCGCCGTCATCGAGCCCATTGAGCGAATGGCATGCTGTAACGCATGACTTGCACCCGGTGCACTTGTCCAGATCGACTTCGAAAGCGTATTGCTGGCCGTCTTGCGGAGAGTCTAACGGAATCAAGTCCGTATAATATTGACCGTGTAAGGCGGAGGTCGTTTCCGCAACCCGCTGCCCAAACAATTCCACGGCAGTCAGCGATTGTTGTGCACTCATCAGGTTGGAAACAAAGTCGGATGGAGACGAAGACATGTTTACTTTTAGTGGTGTTGGAAAATTGTTGGTCAGTCGTGATATAAGTAAGCAAACCTCGTACCACAATGCAACAAAGGGGGGGGAAATTACTGGATTGTCTATTTAGTCGCCAACCATTTGGTTGTTATGTCTAAATAAACACGGTTATTGAACGGCGACGGGACATGGTTTGAGCTTGAGAAAGACCCGAGTGTGCTTAAAAAGAGGGCACCCCTGTTTAGATTAAGTGCAAATGTATCTTATAGATTCTTCTCTAGATGGAGATTCAAATAGTTTTATTGGGTTTGTAGCGGGGTCTGAGATCATATTTCCCCAACCGTGTTTTGTGACTTAGAGCATGCTGTGTTAATAGCGTTTTTAAGCACTTAAAATTGTCGACCAAACGGCGCCCTCCGCCTTCGAGCGTGTGGTTTATATTTTTCCTATTTAGTCGTTGACGACCTTAAATACCCCGTCAGAGAATATTTGGCACGGTGTTTGCTGTAATACACCGTTGTTCAACAGAACCGGCCATCGTATTGTTGGCCACGCAAAATGAAGACGGCAGGCGACGTAGCATCTTTATTGCAACTGATAAATGACTTGAATAAGAAATAGAACACCACAAAGATGCAGATTGAGAATCAATCGCCAGTATTATGGCGAGATCTATTAAAATTCAACAAGCCCCAGATTCGCGCATTTCATTTATCGTGGATCGCCTTTTTTCTGTGCTTCTTTGCGTGGTTCGGCATCGCTCCTTTGATGCTAGTCATCAAACGTGAATTTTCACTGACCGCTAGCCAAGTCGGCAATACAGTTATCGCTTCGGTTGGCATTACCATTATAGCTCGCTTTTTAATGGGGTGGGTTTGTGACAAAATTGGACCCCGTTTAACCTACAGTTGGTTATTGGTGTTGGGGTCAATTCCAGTATTTGGAATCGCTTTAAGCAATGGTTACGTGTCGTTTTTAATATTTCGTCTGTTGATTGGTGTGATTGGTGCATCTTTTGTAATCACTCAATACCACACGTCGATTATGTTTGCGCCAAACATCGTGGGAACCGCCAACGCCACGTCGGCTGGGTGGGGCAATCTTGGTGGCGGGGTTGCAAATATAGTTATGCCGTTGGCGTTTGGCGTGTTGACAGGGGCTTGCGGACTAAGTGAGTCATTAAGTTGGCGTTTGGTAATGGTGATTGCCGGAGTGTTTTGTGTAATCGCCGGAATCGCCTACTACTTCCTAACTCAAGACGCTCCAGACGGTAATTTTGCAGACCTACGACGCCTTGAATCCAATAAAGACTCAGCAGATGGCGGGCAAACATTGCGCAAAGTAGTCTCGGATCCTCGGGTCTGGGTTTTGTTTTTGATATACGGGTGCTGCTTCGGCGTTGAATTAACCATGATCAACATTGGTGCACTGTATTTTGGAGAGACCTTTAATTTGTCGTTGGCACAGGCAGGTCTGATTGCAGGATCTTACGGTTTGTTAAATATATTCGCCAGAACGACCGGCGGAATACTCGGGGATCGATGCGGCCTTCGCTGGGGCTTACGCGGTCGGGTAATGTGGCTGTTCAGTGCGTTGCTGCTGGAAGGAATTGCGTTGATGTGCTTTTCGCAAATGCGAATGGTTGGCTTTGCTTTGGTAGCCTTGTTATGCTTTGGCCTCTTTGTCCAAATGGCAAACGGGGCGACGTTTTCGGTCGTTCCGTTTATCAAAACCAAGTCGGTTGGCACCGTTGCCGGAATCGTCGGGGCCGGAGGTAACGCCGGAGCAGTTATTGCAGGGTTTATGTTTAAACGGGAGGTCACACAGTGGCCTCAAATATTCCTGCTAATGGGATTGTCTGTGGTTGCCTGTTCGGTATTTACGTTGGCGATACGATTTTCACCAGAGGCGGAACGGGCAGCGATGAAATCGATCGCCAAGACTAAAAATAACATTCGTATTTCTCAGGGAGCTTTAGGATTAGTGAAATGATCGACTCAAACAACGATAGTGAACCATATGATCCGCCCGCCAAACAAACAATTGTCGTGATAGGAAACGGCATGGTGGGCCACCGATTTTGCCAGAGGTTGATTGACATGGAGGAAAGCGATCTCTTTGAGATCGTGACCTTTTGTGAGGAACCAAGAGTTACTTACGATCGCGTGGGGTTAACTCGATTCTTTGATACGAGAGACCCTGAAAAGTTAATGCTGACCAGCGAGCAATGGTACCACGATAACGGAATTACGTTATATGTCGGAGACAAAGCAATAAAGATAGACCGTCAAAAGCAGCTTGTATTGTCCAGTCGTGGTGTCGAAATTTATTATGACCGAGTCGTATTGGCAACGGGTTCGTCACCTTTTGTACCACCGGTTCCGGGGATGGACAAAGAAGGAGTGTTTGTATATCGAACCATTGAAGATTTGCAGGATTTAGTCGAGTATTCTAAGGGCAGAAAGACGGCCGCAGTGATTGGCGGCGGCCTATTGGGCTTAGAGGCAGCGCGGGCAGCCACTGACCTAGGGCTAAAAACGGATATTGTGGAGTTTGCTCCGCGTTTGATGCCCCGTCAGTTGGATGAGGCAGGGTCACGACATTTGGTCGACAAAATCAATGCACTAGGTCTGACTGTGCATCTTAATCATGCAACGTCTGCAGTGTTGGGGAAGGGACGAGTGACGGGGTTGCAATTCGTGGATAATGCAGCGATTGATGTCGATATGGTTATCGTGTCGGCGGGTATTCGACCTCGCGATGAACTTGCGCGAGACTGTTCATTGACTGTTGGTCAACGTGGGGGTGTTGTGGTCAACGACAATCTGCAATCAAGTGATCCAAATATATATGCGATTGGTGAAGTGGCCGAACACGAGGGGATGGTGTATGGCTTGGTGCGGCCAGGGTACGAAATGGCCGAGGTGGCGGCAAAACACTTGTGCGGTCAGGACGCCGAATATCACGGGAGCGAATTGTCGACCAAGCTCAAATTGATGGGGGTGGACGTCGCCAGCTTTGGTGTAATTGATGGTCATCCAGGTGATGTTCGATCGCTAGTCTATGAAGACTCGTTTGCTGGGGTCTATCGTAAACTGTTTTTTTCCGAAGACGCAACAAAGTTGTTAGGCGGTATTTTGTTGGGTGGTGTAACGGATTTTCATAAGTTAGTGCAGTTGCACCAAAGCAAAGCAGCGTTGGAGTTTACGCCGCAAGAGCTGATGCTTGGTAAACAATTAAGTGACAGTAGTTCAGCGGAAGGCGAGCCAGATTCGAGCATGGTTTGTTTGTGTAACAATGTTACAAAACAGGACATCAAAAACGCGATTTCCATGAAAAATGCAAGTTCCGCTTCGGATGTCAAGAAATGTACCTCGGCTGGTGCAGGTTGTGGTGGTTGTGTGCCGGCGGTTGAAAGTATCGTCAATGCCCATATGGCAGCAAGTGGCACAGTCGTCAGCAAGTCGCTCTGTGAGCATTTTGAGTATTCACGGCAAGAGCTATTTGAAATTTCGAAAATCAAGGGCATCAAAACTTTCGAGAAGTTGTTGAGCGAGTGTGGGTCCGGCGCTGCGGTCGGGTGCGAAGTATGCAAACCGACGGCTGCTTCGATATTTGCCAGCCTCTGGAATGAGCATGTACTAGATCACTCGCCGTTGCTCGACACCAACGATCGTTTTCTCGCAAATATGCAACGCGGCGGTCTGTTTTCAATTGTTCCACGAGTTCCCGGCGGTGAAATAACACCGGAGAAACTGATTGTGCTGGGTCAGGTTGCCAAAAAATATAATCTTTACACCAAGATAACCGGAGGTCAGCGAATTGATCTATTTGGGGCTGAGGGACATCAATTGCCGGATATTTGGGAAGAGCTAGTGGTTGCTGGCTTTGAGAGCGGGCATGCTTATGGTAAATCGTTGCGGACAGTGAAAAGCTGTGTCGGAACAACCTGGTGCCGATACGGTGTGCAGGATAGTGTGGGATTTGCGATTCGCATTGAAAAACGTTATCGCGGAATCCGTTCACCGCATAAACTTAAGGGCGGCGTATCCGGATGTACACGCGAATGTGCAGAAGCACAAAGCAAAGATTTTGGTCTGATCGCGACGGAAAATGGTTACAACCTGTTTGTGGGTGGCAATGGTGGCGCAAACCCGCGTCACGCAGACTTACTGGCCACTGATTTAGACGAAGCAACAGCAACTCAATACCTCGACCGGTTTCTGATGTACTATATTCAAACTGCGGAGAAATTAACTCGAACGTCGATATGGCTCCAGAGTCTGGACGGCGGGGTCGATTACTTGAAAAAAGTAGTGATTGAAGATTCTCTGGGAATTGCTACAGAGCTTGAAAAGCAGATGCAGTATCTAATTGACACTTACCAATGTGAGTGGGCCACGGTGGTGAATGACCCGGAGAAGCGAAAGTGGTTCAAGCAATTTATTAACAGTGACGACAATGAACTGGGGATTGAGATTATCACGCAGCGAGGCCAAAATCGTCCTGCCGATTGGCGAAAAAATCCGCTGGAGTTGCCGATTGTTGAGTCCATTGAAATTCCGGATGAGATGTCTTGGGTGACGGTGGGTAAGACATGGGATTTTCCAGTTGATGCTGGGGCGGTGGTTAAGTATGGTGACGTGCAGCTTGCGATATTTCAGTCAGTTCAGGGTGACCAATGGTATGCTTGTCAGAACATGTGTCCGCACAAGCGTTCATTCGTTTTGTCACGAGGTATTCTCGGTGATAAAAATGGCACTGCCAAGATCGCTTGTCCATTGCACAAAAAAACCTTCAGTTTGGAGACGGGCGAATCGATGCAACAAGAAGATTATTCGATCAGTGTATTCGACGTCAGGGTGGTGGGTGATGATGTCCAATTGAACTTGCCGCGTGAGGGGAAATTAGAACCCTCGTTGGCCACGGCAGCCAATTGTTCTGCCGCTTGTCGATAGGGGATTCCCCTACAGATCGTTTTTGCGAACGGCATCAAGTTTCGCTTTCAGTTGCGTTTTGAACTGTGTGACGATTTTGGCATACTTTGGATCGCCGGCTAAGTTGGTGTACTGCATTGGATCTGAGTGCCAGTGGACTTTGAGACATCCAAGAACAAATCATTAAATGCCAGGTGCTTTCACCGAGTGATGGACAAGTCGTTTACGCCAATGACGAGCGCAGATCCATCGTCATCGAAGAAGGGGCGATTATTCGGGACAACCAAGTCGTCGTTCGTCTGCCTGACATCAAAAACATGGAGGTCGCCGCGCGAATTAATGAATCATACATTAATCGAATTCAATTAGGTCAGTCAGCGCGAATTTGAACTCGATTCGAATCCGGATCATCCGTTGGAAGGAAAAGTGCATAAAGTTGCCACTTATCCGTTTCCGAAGCGAAGCTACGGTGCCCCACTCGAATATGACACCCAGGTAACGATTACCAATCCACCAAGTGCATTACGACCGGGACTTCGGGCTAAAGTTAAAATCTACTACGAGGCTCAGACAGGCGTATTACAGGTTCCGTTAGCATCCGTCATAGAGCACGGCGAGTCACACTATTGCCTTGTCCGTAAGGACGCGGGTTGGGATACTCGCCGCGTGACCATCGGCACGAACAATAACACTCATGATGTCATTAAGGACGGAATTTCAGAAGGTGATATCGTCACTTTAACTCCCTTTCGTTTCATAAAGCGTTCGGAACTTGACGATCAGAATAAAGTGCTACAGCCTGTGCAAACAGCGGTCTCGGTCACAAAAGTGGAGACGGTTTCTAAAGCACCGGTGCCAGAGGATGTTTCCGGTTTATGATCCCCTTAGTGTCAATAGAATCCGGACGCACACTCTGTGGGCGCTCGTAAAATCAACCAAAACACGAGGGCGACAACGATTGTGATTAACACTGCCACGCGGAGTATTATGCGCATTTCTTGCGTAGGAGACCGTTGCGTTTGCGGTTCCGATGCTCCGTGACGTGCTCGTGCATCTTGAGCCGTGTCCGCACAAGCATGCAGACACAAGGTGATTTTGCTACCATGCACAGCCCTATAAAATGGCAATAGACAGGCTGTTATTGAGGGAACCGAGTGACTGTCATGCTTCCGTAGCCCGCTGTCCAGCGACTCTCGACTTCGACCTGACCGATAAACTCCTCTTCCCTCAATTCAGCACGAAAGTTTTTTTGCAACTTACCGGTCTGGTCGATGTAGAGCTTCACCAAGTATCGACCACGAGGCAGTTGTTTCGATTTCATTTCGTCGGCCCACTTCGAACCACGTCGGGTTGTCAGACTAAGCGAATGTTGCCAGAGATTTCCCTTCCCGAACACAAGCCGATCCGAAGAGGCGACTCGGTGCTCGGACCAGCCATTGTCCGTCCAGCGATACAGATCGGCCTGTAAGAGCATCTTGTCATATTTTGCCGGAACGTCCGTGATCTTGAACCAGATATCGGTGACGAGTGAAACCTCGTTGCTCTCTTCCGGCAAAGAGTCGGCAGCATCGTACTTGGAGTTCACAACGCAGGTGTAGTCGTCGATGAAACGTCGGAACTGCTTGTAGGTTCGATCTCCCACGACCATCTTCTGCCCGCCACCGTGCTCGACCTGCATGGATGGCTTTGTGAGCAACATACTCGCCAGCGGATCGTCCGGGTCGATGATCCCGGCCTCGATCATATAGTCGAGCGTGGCCTGTGGGTCGCCGAGTTTGATCCACGACACCTGATCGCCATGTTCCTTCACTTGCTTCTGATTCTTATCTGGGGAATGACAGGCGGCGCAACGTCCCACCTCAGTCCAAATGTTGTCGATGAATGAAGCCAGCACTCGATCCGTGCGAGCGTGGCGGATGACTTGCTCAGATACTTGTGGGCCAATCGACTCCGATGTCTTTAGCGTCAATAGATCCGGGTCTTTGACTGCCGCTCGAATCCAGCTTCGAAATCCTTCGTATTCTTGTTGTCGCAATTTGTCGGTGATGAGGTTGGGTCGTTCAGGGCGGCGGCTGATAAACTGTAGAATCTTCGAATCATCCGGCTTCTTCACGTCCACGAGGCCAGCACTGACGAGAGCGGCAAACGTCTTATCTTGGCTGGGATGGATGTAGTCCTTGAGATCAACGCCGCTCAGATGACATTCAGTGCAACTTGAAGGCTTCTTCGCTTGAAAGATCGGAAGAATCCGCTTCTCGAAAATGGACAGAGCAGTGTCAGCAACGATAGTTGCCTCGGCATCGTCTGAGCCGACATCTTCAGGAGCTCCCTCATCGAGTGCAACCGACGATCTCTGTGCATTACTACGATCAATGACTTGATCAGAGATCGATTCATTCTGCTGGCACGATGTGAAGACCAGCAGCAAGCAAGACGTTAAAACAAGTTGAGTAGTCCGCATAGTATTTCTCTCCAGACTCAGCTAAGGTGCATTTGTCTGGGATTTTCCATTTGGAATTGCCTAGAACCACTCCAGATTCAGAATCTTGCTTATTTTAACAGTATGATCCCATCTTTATTGTAAATATCTCGTTTTCATTGAAAATTCTGTAGACAACAACCCAAAAGTGTAGCGCTAGTTACGCCGACCGCACCTCGATGTGGAACCTTTCAAACAGGATCGAACTACCGCTTCCGATACGACTGCAAGGATCTGATGGCGCCATCAAACCGTCTAGTCGCTGACTCCCGCAGCTTAAGATGAAACCGACCGAGCGTGACTGACTCGGCACCGAGGTTACACTTGTAAACAACGGACCGTTGGCCAATTCCGTCTTCTGTTGCCTTTTATACTGTGGCGAAGGAAACGCGGCCAAGTTCTTCTCTGATCGAATATACGTTTTGAGGGCGAAGTTGGCGAGCAGGCAACGATGTTCTTTTACGACCCGAGCGGTAATGCATTGGAGTTCAAAGCGTTTCAAGATGAAATGCAATTATTTGCGACTACAAATTAACAGCTAAATCCGCTGGCGAACACTATCGACCGGCTCGATGGGTGTTATTGCTGAGTAGTTTTTTAATAATT
>Ga0302134_10001182_pt1 | contig 12164 bp, 9 predicted proteins | sample CB9_SCM_MG_FD_203123 | JGI IMG/M metagenome (GOLD analysis project Ga0302134, IMG submission 203123) | Marine microbial communities from Western Arctic Ocean, Canada - CB9_SCM | ecosystem: Environmental > Aquatic > Marine > Oceanic | place: Canada: Western Arctic Ocean | collected 2017-09-19
AGCTGGCGAAATCAAAGAAGAAATCTTCGGTAATGAAGTCATCCACGCAATAATTTCCACCATCAGCGGGAAAAAGCGAAGGGATACAAATCCACCAAACGCGAGAACAAGGGCAGGCATTGCGACGTTGATCTTGTCGACCTGAGCCGCGCCCACGCCTGGAACGTCAACGAACGAACCTTCGCTTGTCAGTTGAGAAGCAAATACAAGAAGAAGGCCAAACAGCGCTACATCAAGGTAGTACTTCTGCATCGTGCTTTTCGCCGGTGGTCGAGTCGAATCACGCACGCTGCTAACAACCGTTTTCTTGGCTGCCATAGACGCCGGAACCACCATCGCAAAGAACCCAGCTAACCCAGTAATCGCCGACACCACGTACGCCGTCTGCCCAAGAGTTGCAGGAAGTGGATTACCACCATTCAAACCACTAAATAACGGAATCACGCCCAACCACTTCACAAATAGTGCAGCAATTGGCGGCGCAAGCAATATTGCGAGCAGCGCAATCACTGCGCCTTCAATAACGAATGCGCCAATCACCTGTCGAACGGTCGCCGCCCGCGTACGCAATCGGGCAATATCACTTGCCTGTGTCTCGACCATCAGAATCGACATCGTGGCAACGAAGTAAAGAACAACTGCTGCGATAACCGAGAACACAACCGTCATAGGCAAACGACTGAAGAACGTCTGTTGCTGGTTTCGAGCTAGTACATTTTGAAGCGGAATATCTTGAGAATAGCTGCTGATCTTCGGCTGCAACTGGGCCTTAATTTCGTCGAACCCCAACAGCAATTTGTTCGCCGCCGAAGCCTTCACTCCGGAAGAATCAACGTGGTAACGCCAGAAATACTTAACCGTCATCCCCGGAAAATAGGGGCCTACGTTCGATTCAAAAACGCTGGCATTCGGAACGAACGGCAGGAACTGTAGGTCTGTATCGTCCAGACCGAATTGCTCATCAATATCTCTCCAGAAACTAGCGTCCTGTTCACCACGAACATAAGTACCTGAAACTCGAACAGCAATTGAATCGTTTATGTCATCCCAAAACGGTTCGACAACTACAACATCGCCAGTAACGAGACCGAACACCTCGGCAGCAGATTCATCGATCGCCGCCTCAATCAGCATCTGCCCTGGCTCGTCGATACCCACTTCAGTAGTCGGCCACTCACCTGTTGTCAGCACTGAATTCGCCTGTAGATCAGGTGTGTTGAACAGAACTGCTCGCCATGAATCATCAATCGCATCTTCAGGATCAAGACTCTCGTCTTTCTCAATCAGCAACGTTTGTGAACCGTACGAAACCGTTGAATCGGTAATGACGGATGAGGCGACCTCTATAACCGCAGCATCGACTAATTCGAGAATCTCACTGTTGCTCGCAGCATCAATATCAATCTCACGACCGGAAATCACGATGTCGTGACTAGCGCCGCCATCAATCGCAATCTCACGCTTTAGAGCAATATCACCAAGTGAATCGAAATAAATAACACTGGCGGCAATAGTCACTACCGCAGCTACTACACCAACCGAAACAACAGCCAGCATTGGCCAGTGTGAACGAGTTCGACGGCCGACAAATCCCATGAATGCTCTTGGTCCCATATCAGCCACTCTTCCCTGAATTACGTACCGTACCGGCCACATTGATTCTGCGAACAGCAATTGAATCGATAACAACGAGGAGTACTGATACCACCAACAACGCTGCTACTAAACCACCAACATAGTTCCATGTAGTGGAGAACACGATTGGCGGAAGCAATATGACGTTTGAATCGGTCTGTGATGCAGTATTCACCGCGATACGGGCCATAATCAGCCCGGTCCCCACTCCAGCCCCAATTCCGACTATCAGAATCACCAACTGTTCAAGAACGCTGATCATCACCAGCCCACGTTTACGTACTCCAAGTGCTCGTAATATCGCCAAATTGAAATGATCACCAGCTGGTCGCATTGGAGCAAATGTCAGGAATCCTAGCACCGCTAATCCAACAGCTAATATCGCTGTGACAATCGATGCGCCGCGCCAACCTGCAACGGCCAGCGGAGTGACGATAGACGAGCGCTGAATATCTTCCCTATCTACAACGCTATGCAAGCCACCCACTGTCGATGAAATCGCTTCCTTGATCGCTTCGTCAGCTTCCTCATCGAGCCCGACAAACATCTCGGCGGCGACACCTGCAGAGTTTGCGCTACTCAATGCTAAGTGCGCCCAAAGTTGAGAAACATCAACCACGCCAAATCCGCCATCGTCAGGACTCAGTGTCGGGAAGTAATCGGTAGAGCCAACTACCTCCACAGGAATCGAACGTCCAAATACGTGGATAACTGTTCTGTCGCCCACAACAACATTGTTCGATTCCAAAGCTGTAGTACTCAACAAAATTGGCACAACATCCGAAGCTGAACGAACGCTCCCTCGAGTGCCAAGATCAGTACCAATTCCAAGACTTACTTGCAGACCACTATCTGATTGGAATTCGCCATCTATGTTTCGGCTATATCCAAATCCTGAGGTCTGTGTATCAACACCCTCCGACGAAGCCAGCGGGTTCCATTCAGAAACATCACCGTCGAATCCGTCAAGAATTACAAGCTCGCCTGAATCTGCCGTCTCATACATCAAGTCGTCTATCTGAATAGTCACTTGAGTACCAAGTTCGTCAGGGGTCAGTTCAAAAAATGTGAGACCAGCGATTTCAACAGGCCTCGAAGCGACCTTTGGAATTTCGCCTAATCTAACTTGCCAATTCCGACTCGAAACTGGTCCTAGATTAATCGTGTGCGACAGTCCGTCAGCATCGAGTAATCGGACGCTCGCCTGGATTCTTCGTTCAATCAAATCGGAACGCATTCGATATCCGATGCGGCCAGCCAGCTCTGGAACTACTAGCGGTTCTACAAATGAATTCGATGCCAAGTTTCCGACCAACTCAACCAAATCTGTCTCAGCGTAATCATCTCGGAATACGCCGATATCTCCGAATTCAGCAGGCTCAAGGGCAAGGAACTCGAACGATGCACCATGCCCACCGATACGGATCTCGCCTGTTGTTCGAAGTCCGCCTGAAACTTCTTTCACACCATCAATGCTGCGCACCTGATTAAGTACGGCGGTACGAGAACCACTAGTCAAATCAACGGGGAATACACGAAGGTCAGCACCAACCTCATACCCCGACTGGTCAACAGATCCCTGCTGCAAAGTTGCAGATACCGTCGCCGAAAGCATCGCCGTTCCTGCAGCCATACCGATAATCGCAGCCGGCCATGCGTAAGTAAGTGGGACTCTTGCGAACAACGCGGCAATAAGATGTGCCCACGCCGGTCCACGCCTCGACAATATGCCTGAGAGCAGTCGGGCAACCGGCGGTAACACTCGCAGTGAAAGCATCACGGCTACACCGATGAATATCGCCGGTGCGAATACCAATAGAGGGTTAATCGTGACGATCGCTTCGCCACCCTCTTTGGCTGTGGCAACCGACGATTCCGTGGACAAGTCCCACAGAATTACGCCACCAAAAATGAAGAATAATAAGTCCAAATACTGGCGCTGAAAGAACGGCTTGCCTTCAACCCGGCGACTCGATACTTGAGCGTCACCTACTGTTCGACCTCCGCCCTTCCACACAGACCACTGTATGTACAAGACGATGATTGCAGCACCGATTAGCGACCACGCAAACGCCTGCCAGCTCAGGTAAACCGGCATGCTTGAACCCAACATGATCGTTTTGTACTCAGGCAGTATGCCGATCATATTTATGGCGCCGAATGCCAAGATTGGAGCGATGACAGCAGGCACTACTACCAACAGTAGGGACTCAAAGAAAAACATCCGTGAAACTTGTCGTCGTCCCGAACCACGTGCCCACAATCGAGAGGTATCGACACGCCTACGAGCAGTCAGCGCACCTGCCGCCATGATCGAATAGTAAGCCGCCGCAAGCAGCAGTACTCCGCCCATCATCAACGTTGGAATTCGAGCAAAAGCAATCTTTTGGCCGAGAGATCTCAACGGATTTTCAAGAGCGGTTATCGACTTCGACTCTGGCAATCCACGACGAAGTTCATGTCCTACAGAATCTACTTGTTCAGCCGTAAAAGCTGGTCCCTGACGTTCTAGGAGAACAGGATCAAGCTGAATCAACCACCGATTGGTGCCGATCGAAGCAGCCCCGCCGGTCACAGAATTAAATAAGCCATCTCGTGTGAAGAATAACGGCAGCATGTACCGAGCACCTGGTGCAGGCCGACCAGGTTCGGTAACTTCAGGCCCTAGGCCCAACCAAAACTCTGCTTCAAGATCTTTTGGCTGGAACACACCAACTATTTTTGCCATCAAATATGGCGGATCAACAGGATTTGATGAAAGCCATATTTCATCGCCTACGCCAATTTCTAATTCTTCGGCGCGCTCGGCAGGTACAGCCACTTCAGCGACGAGATACGTTTCTTCCTGAAGTACCTTCGATTCCGGTCCACGCCCTTCGACCATATCCACTTCATCGAGGAAATTATCGAATCGCTGCAGTATCGCGAGATCAGGCTTAATACCCCCGGTTATCGATTCTGAATCTGTTGCCCAAAAGTGCGGTCGAGTGTGAGATTCCTGACCAACAGCTACAACAAGATCGTCCAACTCATCGAGCGCCACTTCAACACGCTCAGTCGCAGCCGAAACAGAAATGTTTGTGAGCGGCAGTTGTTCGACAACGACCTGCATATTCCTATGTGACGCTGAAAGAGTGACGAGGGTAGATCGTAATCCCAGAGATTCGATTGAACTGAGATACATCGGAGCACCCGCGAGGATAGCCGTCATCACAAGCACGCCCAATACTAGGGCGAACATTTGATAAAAGTCGGCACGCAAGCGCCTACGGAATATCAGCAAATTCAGTAAAACCAGTCATAGCTGCATAGGCTGCGCCATTCGAGACGAAAGGACCTACTAGGGGCGCCTAATCAACGCTGGTTAATTCTATTCGATTCCAATGACCCGTGATGCCACAAACTTATCGATTTCGGTCTCAGAATACCCAACTGACGCCATAATTTCTCTCGAATGCTCACCGACACCGGGTGCAGCACTCCGAATTGTTCCCGGGGTTGTTAGTCGTTGTATCTCTGGTAGCAATCCGACGCCAATGGGGCAAAGCGTAGTCCACGCTCGCACGCTAACTCAGCAATTCAGCCAATCTACGCGCCCCAATTCTGCTTGGCCGGGACGAAGATTTATCGGATTTATATCTATCGAATCAACGCCCTTATCGTAGGTCACGAACACCCGTGGCGAACCGTTCAGCATTCCGCTCAATAACGCCTGGGGATCGACACCTGTCACATCGCTGTTCAAGCGAACAACCACGGTAGGAACGTGATACTTCGTCGGATCATGTTTGATCGAAACATCAACGCCGTCCAACGCCTGCAGTACCTCGTAAGCCGGTTCGAGACTTGCTCGATACGAAGCCATCAACGCAGCGTCATCCTGCTCCATGAACAACTTCAACGCCGTGTATAACCCGACCATCTCTTCCCGAGTGACTTTCTGTGGGCGGCCTATGCCGTGATTCGGCGAACCGTTTGCAATTGCCCCATCTATTAAATCCTTGCGACCAAAAAGCAGTCCCGTTCCTTGCGGACCTCGAATGAACTTGCCGCCACTGAACGTAACCAGGTCAGCACCGTCTCTTATGTAGCGTCTCAAATTACTCTTCGGCGGCAACATCGCAGCCGCATCGACAATCACAGGCACGCCATGAGCATGAGCAATCTTAGACAGCTTCGAAAGACTTAATCCTTTTTGCAGTAACCCCGGCGCAAACAGAAAGTTCACAGCTGCTGTTCGTTCTGTAAACGCAGCTTCCAATTCCTCTTCCAAGGTCCCATCGATACTGCCGATTTCAACCAGCTTCGCCCCGGCGAATCCGTACATATCGCTGTACCCACCACGGTGGATTTTCTGGATGATCAGTTCATCCTTCATTCCATCGGTGTTCGGAAGTTGCCGAACTTTCGTAGGGTTCGTACCTGTTACACGCCGCCATCGATAGCACCACTCCACCAGCGGCACCGCTAACGACCATTCCCGCTTCCGCACCAGATACCTGTGCGATGTACTCGCCAACTTTTTCGTTGAGCTCCTGGAGTCCAACGAACGATTGCGATGCCAACGACATCGCCTCCATCACCTCGGGACGAGGCTCCGATCCACCATACGAAGTGATAGTCCCTGCGGCATGAATGACCGGTCGCAGACCCAACTCGTCGTACACAGGATTATTCAGTGGACTAGTCCCAGATGCGTTGCTCATGATCTTCAGATTTTCTCGGCACTATTATTTGGCGGTAGATCGCTCGCAGCACATTACACCCAATACCCCGCCGAAAATAACTAAAATATCGTCATGACTTTCTCAATTTTTGGACGAGACCCCAAAACCGGCGAACTCGGCATCGCTATCGCTACCTACTCCCTCGCGGTCGGTGCGACATGCCCGAGGATCCTTCCCGGCATTGGCGTTGTGACATCTCAAGCCTCTACGAATCCCGCTATCGCAGAAGAAATAATGGAATTGATCGAAGACGGAATTGAACCTGTCGAATCTTTCATGCAGGCTCTCGCAAACGACGAACATCCTGAATTCCGCCAAGTAGCTCTATTGCTCACGGAAGGCGATGCTCTCGTTCACTCTGGCGAAAACATCAAGCCAGTAAGTGGCAACGTAAACGGTGATAACTGCACAGCCATCGGAAACTTCCTCGACAACGACGATGTGCTGAACAATATGGTCGCTGAGTTTGAGAATCCTACGAGCGCTGCCGGTTCTGAATCTTCTCTAGCTGACCGACTCATATCCGCTCTCGAAGCTGGTAAGAAAGCAGGTGGCCAATCCGGAACAGGTGGTGCGCATCTTCCTGAGCGCTCAGCTTGTCTCATGATCGGTGCGCCCGGTGAAAGCTTCCCAATCGACGTTCGTATAGACGCCTCTGAAAACGCCATTGCCGATCTACGATCTGCATACGATACGTACTTGCCAATGCACGAGTTCTACTTGAAACGAGCCGAAGATCCAACCGACTTACCTTCCCAAGACGACTGGGTGAACGGCTCACGCTAAGTCGGTGCACAACCCATTCGCCATGCCAAAACGCCTGTACCCTTCTCAAATAACTTGTACATCTCAGTGACATCCGGAGAACACCATTGGTCCTCGACGCCATCCGAGCACGCCGCACCGTAAGAGAATTCACGGAAGCCCCCGTATCCGATTCCGCACTTGAATTGTTGATCGAAGCTGCCACATGGGCGCCAAACCATCGCAGCACCGAGCCGTGGCGATTTATCGTTCTTGGAAAAGATGGCGACATGCGCAATAAAGTCGCACAAATCGTTCACGACTGGACATTCGAAAACGTCAAGAATCCCAACCCAGAACGCCGTACTTCAAGCGCCAAATCTGCCCAGCAAGAAATTCTCGAAGCTCCTGCATTCATGTACGTCTACTCTGTGCAAGGTCGAAACGACGAGGTCACTCAAGAAAACTACGCAGCAACCTCCTGCGCAGTTCAAAACCTCATGCTCGCCGCACACTCACTCGGCATAGGAGTCGGTTGGAGCACAGGCAAGCCATGCCTTGCACCGATCGACACCGCTATCGGTGCTGAACCCGATTGGGATATCGTCGGGGCACTCTACATCGGCTACCCAGACGAAGAGCAAACTCAGCAATCCGAAGTGAAGCGCGCCTCAGTCAACGATGTAACCATCTGGAGCTAGCAGTCGATGACGCCCAATTCCAGGCCAAACATCCTCTTCATCGAATCCGATCAGCACAATCCCGCTGTCATTGGTGCCTACGGTGATCCCGTTATTCGCACGCCGAACCTCGACGCACTAGCAGCCCACGGAATCGTGTTCGAAAACTCCTACTGTGCCTCGCCAATCTGCGTACCCTCACGAGCCGCAATGCTCACTGGGCAGCACCCCTACCAAAACGAAGTTTGGACCAACTCGCAGTACCTACACTCTGGCATTCCAACGTTCGCCCACTCTCTAGGTGCAGCCGGATACAAGCCTGTCCAAATCGGCAGAATGCACTTCAACGGACCCGATCAACTTCACGGATTCACTGAACGATTTATAGGTGACCACAACTCAAATCATCTTGGTGCCGATGAGGTTGATCACGGCGTGCTTCACGGCACTGCAGGTCCTGCAAGAGTTTCACTCGAACTTTCCGGACACGGTCTCAATTCTTATCAAGTCCATGATGAAAAAGTAGCAGCGCGTACCGTCGAATTCATCGACGATCATGCCGCTACCGACGGTCAAGAGCCATTCGCACTGGCGATCGGACTCATGCTGCCTCATCAGCCGTTCGTCGCTACTAAAGAGGACTACGATGAGTACAAAGGGAAAGTCCCGCCGCCAAAGAACCTACTGGCGTTTGAAGACGAAACACACCCGTACCTAAAATGGTGGAAATCGCATGCCGGACTCGAAGATGTGACGCCTGAAGAAGTCGAGCGAACCCGCACTGCCTACTACGGACTCGTAACTCGACTCGATACTCTGCTTGGCGATATATTCGACACGCTCGAAAAGCACGATCTGCTTGATAACACTCTGATCGTCTACACCGCTGATCACGGCGAACAGATCGGCGAAAAGGGACTCTGGTGGAAGCAGACATTCTACGAAGATTCCGTAAAAGTACCGGCGATAATCTCGTGGCCCGCTCGTTTACCCAAGGGCAAGAAGATCAACCGTGTTACAAGTCAGCTCGACCTCAATGCCACGATGCTCGACGCCGCCGAAGCACCTGCGTTGCCGTCATCTGTCGGACGTTCACTCCTACCGCTAATTGAAGATCCAACAAACGAAGAATGGCACGATATTGCCTTCTCCGAGTACTGCACTGAACCCGGCGACAAAGCTCACTCAGACGGCGAGAAAATCTGGCAAAACCGAATGGTGCGGGAAGGCGATTGGAAGCTCATCTACTACCACGGCATGCCCGCACAGCTGTTCAATCTCAAAGATGATCCCGATGAGCTGGTTGACTTGATCGACGCGCCGGAACATAGCGATGTGGTTAGCCACCTAACGTCGTTGGTACTCGAAGATTGGAACCCCGAGTGGATTGACGCGAACATCCGCAAGCAATCCGCCAATCTTGGAATAACGATCTCCTGGGCTAAAAACACAGCCCCTGCCGACACCGTTCGCTGGGATCTAGACCCAGCCTGGGACTACCTCAACGATCCACAAGAATAGCTTTCGATTTGTGCATATTTCGTAGCGGCACCACCAAATCGCTTCAAATCTGGGCGCGAACGTACTCAGCGAATCGATCTGAGTATTTCCGCTGCGAACTGGTTACGAGCGGCGAACGACCATCACAGGAATTTCGAGGTCACGCATTACCTCGTCAGCAACGCTGCCAAGAAACGCTCGAGACACGCCGCGCCGACCGTGTGTGCTGATAACTACCAGGTCTACACCTTGTTCTGTAGCAGTCCTAATTATTTCGGCGGGCGGGTTGCCAACAATCACTTGAGACGAAGCGTTTATACCTGTAGCAGCAAGCTCTTCGGCACCAGACTTCATATTGGCCGATTGCTCTTCAACGTTGTGAGCTTCGTCGTGCTGAGCTGCCTCATACACATCTACAGCAGCCTGAACGCCACCAATGTGCTCGTCGTGCATTACCAACGGTTTCTCAGGAGACACTACATGAAGCAAAATAACTTCTGCGTTGCTCGATCCTACGATCTGTTTCACATTGGAAATTGCCAGCCCGGCGGATTCGAGATCATCGACTGGCAAAAGGATTTTTCCGTACATTCAGTGCTTGTCCTTATTGAAGATGAATCTATTCCCGCCCAATGTAAGTATGTAAAACTGCAACAGCAAGGGCATTCAGATACGAGAAAGTGAAATCATGGTCAATAATCGCATGCAAAACGTCGACCACTTGCGAGATATTGCATACAACGATGCGGTGAACCTCAACGCTCGGATTCGATTCTGGCAACTCTACGGCGAACCATGGGACGTTGCACACGGAAGTTTCTACGACCAGATGGCCGCTCCTGAAAATGCCCAGATCCTCGATATAGGATGCGGTCCGGCCCATTTCTGGCAATGGGGACTTAACAACGACAAAGTCCCCTCGACATGGTCCATGACTCTCACCGATCTTTCGCAAGGAATGGTCGACGAGGCGAAACTTAATGTTTCAGAACACTCCGGCAATTTCCAACTCGAAATCGCCGATGTTTGCGATCTGCAGTTTGCCGACAATTCTTTTGATGTCGTCACCGCAAACTACATGCTGTACCACGCAAAGAGCCAAGATTTAGCACTCGGCGAAATCGCACGAATCCTAAAGCCCGGAGGTCGTCTATATGCCAAGACGAACTCGGATAAACACATCGTCGAATTTCTTGATCTGCAAAAGAAATTTGTTATCGACGATTCTCAGATCAAAAACGTCGGACTCGCCCACGCTGCTTTCACACTCGAAAATGGCGGAGCGATGATCGAAAAGCACTTCTCAAATTTCGAAATCGTCAAAGACAATTCAATCTGCGAAGCCACTGACATCGACGTCGTTGTCGACTACGCTCTGTCGATGGATGCCACCCTGAACAAAATTCCGCTCGAAGAAGCCGTAAGAGAAGAAATCGAACGTGAAGGCTACTTCAAAGTAACCCGATCATCGGGCATGTTCATCGCCCAAAAATAGTTTCGCCCCCCGAAGACAAAAAAAGACCCTTCCCCGAAATCGGCGAAGGGTCTTCAAGCACATTTGCCGCAAGCGCTTTTCTAAGCCTTGCCGCCACCGTTCAGTTCCATAACGACCTTGATAACGCCTTCTTCGTGATTGGCGTACATGTCGTAAGCGTTCTGAACATCGCTGAAATCAACGTTGTGGCTCTTCAGCAAACCAGGATCAGCCCAACCACGCTCCTTGAGCGCAATCATCTCTCGAATGTCCTTAGTCGGCTGTGAAGTAGCAGCAACCTGAGTTGGAATAATCGTCGCAGCCTTGAACATAAATTCCTGGTGCGGGAACTCAGAAATTTTGCCGGTTGAACCCGTCAAGCTGAAGCTAACAAATGTGCCCCATCGCTTCACGATCTTCAACGACTGGCCAAAGCCCTCAGGATCGCCAGTAGCGTCGACAACGATGTCGATGCCCTCGCCACCAGTTAGGTCATCAAGCGCTTCGTACATATCGTCTTTCGAAGGATCGATTGTGTTCGTAGCACCAATCTCAAGAGCCTTCTCACGTCGAGCTTCAACAGGATCGATACCGATTACCTGTGCTGCGCCCATCTTCTCGGTAAGCATCGAGAACGAAAGACCAATTCCGCCCTGACCCAAAACCGCAATGCGCTTACCAGCAACGTTACCCATCTGCTTCACAGAATAGAGAACCGTGCCGGTGTGCTGACACATCACCCACTCGTCGATCCCACCCCATTCTGGGACAGGAAGTACACGGTCGGGAGTTTGAACGAGGTACTCAGAAAGCCCACCCATTCCACGTGTCGGAAGAACAATCGCTCGCTGGCCTACGTTTAGTTCGTCGGTCTTCGACTCAACAATTGTTCCAGCGATTTCATGACATGGAACACCGGGAGCCAACGGATAGTCTTCTTCCGGAGTCGCGCCGTGATAAATACCGTGAATGTCACTGCCACAAACCGAAGTAGCTTCGACTCGGATCTTCACTTGCCCATCTACCGGGGTCGGTTCATCCAGTTCAATAAATTCAAATGTTTGCGGGGCTACGAGTCGTGCGGCTTTCAATTTAAAACAACAGCTTTCGATAAATTTTTTAATAGGGAATTCATAAATATCAACGAGCCGAAGCGAACTTTACACCCGCCCAACCACGGCGACAATCGTCAATTTCACACCTGATTTCGGCACTTGTACTAACGATGATCGTGGACACCGCTGCCAAACGAGCTATCTACTACAAAATCGATATCACGCACGGCCGTTGGGAAGCGGCATGAAACGCAGCACTACACAGCAACATTTCGACTCCGAACCGAATAAATCTCTTGCCCTATACAACCCCCCCCCCCCCCGATATTCCTATTTGGGTTGTTTCGTA
>Ga0302134_10001187_pt1:0-2500 | contig 12152 bp, 9 predicted proteins | sample CB9_SCM_MG_FD_203123 | JGI IMG/M metagenome (GOLD analysis project Ga0302134, IMG submission 203123) | Marine microbial communities from Western Arctic Ocean, Canada - CB9_SCM | ecosystem: Environmental > Aquatic > Marine > Oceanic | place: Canada: Western Arctic Ocean | collected 2017-09-19
AACTCCTCCGTCGATGTGGACTCTTGGGAGGAATCAGCCTGTTATCCCCGGCGTACCTTTTATCCGTTGAGCGATGGCCCTTCCATACAGAACCACCGGATCACTAAGACCGACTTTCGTCCCTGCTCGACTTGTCTGTCTCGCAGTCAAGCACTCTTATGCCTTTGCACGCAATGCGCGATGACCGACCGCGCTGAGAGTACCTTTGCACTCCTCCGTTACTCTTTGGGAGGAGACCGCCCCAGTCAAACTACCCACCATACACGGTCCCCGATCCGGATAACGGACCTAGGTTAGAACTTCAAACATGTCAGGGTGGTATTTCAAGGTTGGCTCCACGCAAACTAGCGTCTGCGCTTCGAAGCCTCCCACCTATCCTACACAAACATGGTCAAAATTCAGTGTAAAGCTATAGTAAAGGTGCACGGGGTCTTTCCGTCTAGCCGCGGGTACACTGCATCTTCACAGCAATTTCAATTTCACTGAGTCTCGGGTGGAGACAGTGTGGCCATCGTTGCGCCATTCGTGCAGGTCGGAACTTACCCGACAAGGAATTTCGCTACCTTAGGACCGTTATAGTTACGGCCGCCGTTTACCGGGGCTTCGATCAAGAGCTTCGCCCCAAAGGGCTAACCCCATCAATTAACCTTCCGGCACCGGGCAGGCGTCACACCCTATACGTCCTCTTACGAGTTTGCAGAGTGCTGTGTTTTTAGTAAACAGTCGCAGCCACCTGGTAACTGAGACCTTCACCAGCTAAGAAAGCAAGTTTCTTCACCAGCAAAGGCGTACCTTCTCCCGAAGTTACGGTACCAATTTGCCTAGTTCCTTCACCCGAGTTTTCTCAAGCGCCTTAGGATTCTCTCCTCGCCTACCTGTGTCGGTTTACGGTACGGTCATTTGTTATCTGAAGCTTAGAGGCTTTTCCTGGAAGCATGGCATAAATCACTTCACCCTAATAAAAGGGCTCGTCATCACGTCTCGAGATTGTGCTCCCGGATTTACCTAAGAACACTCCCTACACGCTTAAACCGGGATAACCGACACCCGGCTGACCTAGCCTTCTCCGTCCCCCCATCGCAATAACAAACGGCGCAGGAATATTGACCTGCTTCCCATCGACTACACCTTTCGGTCTCGTCTTAGGGGCCGGCTAACCCTGCTCCGATTAACGTTGAGCAGGAAACCTTGGGCTTTCGGCGTGCGGGTTTTTCACCCGCATTATCGTTACTCATGTCAGCATTCGCACTTCCGATACCTCCAGCATGCCTCGCAGCACACCTTCGCAGGCGTACGGAACGCTCCTCTACCACGCCTACGACGAATCGTAAGCATCCGCAGCTTCGGTGCATGGCTTTAGCCCCGATAAATCTTCCGCGCGGGCCGACTAGACCAGTGAGCTATTACGCTTTCTTTAAAGGGTGGCTGCTTCTAAGCCAACCTCCTGGCTGTCTATGCCTTCCCACATCGTTTCCCACTTAGCCATGACTTGGGGACCTTAGCTGGCGGTCTGGGCTGTTTCCCTTTCCACGACGAACCTTAGCACCCGCCGTGTGTCTCCCGTGATTGCACTTCTTGGTATTCGGAGTTTGCATCGGGTTGGTAAGTCGGGATGACCCCCTAGCCGAAACAGTGCTCTACCCCCAAGAGTGATACACGAGGCGCTACCTAAATAGCTTTCGAGGAGAACCAGCTATCTCCGAGCTTGATTAGCCTTTCACTCCTATCCACATCTCATCCGATAATTTTTCAACATTACCCGGTTCGGGCCTCCAGCAGGTATTACCCTACCTTCACCCTGGACATGGATAGATCGCTCGGTTTCGGGTCTACTCCCAGAGACTAAATCGCCCATTTAAGACTCGGTTTCCCTACGCTTCCCCTAAAACGGTTAAGCTTGCCACTGAAAGTAAGTCGCTGACCCATTATACAAAAGGTACGCAGTCACCCGCCGAAACGGGCTCCCACTGCTTGTACGCATACAGTTTCAGGTTCTATTTCACTCCCCTCGCCGGGGTTCTTTTCGCCTTTCCCTCACGGTACTTGTTCACTATCGGTCGGTAGGTAGTATTTAGCCTTGGAGGATGGTCCCCCCATGTTCAGACAAGGTTTCACGTGCCCCGTCCTACTCTTTGTCACTCCTCACATCTATCTTTCGGGTACAGGGCTATCACCTGCTATGACCAGACTTTCCAGACTGTTCCCCTAGATTTCAATGATTGATGGTGACTGGGCTGTTCCCCGTTCGCTCGCCGCTACTTAGGGAATCTCGGTTGATTTCTATTCCTCTGGTTACTTAGATGTTTCAGTTCACCAGGTTCGCTTTTCTGCCCTATGTATTCAGACAGAAATGACCACCGAAGTGGTCGGGTTTCCCCATTCGGAAATCCCCGGATCAAAGCTCGTATGTCAGCTCCCCGAGGCATATCGCAGACTTCCACGTCCTTCATCGCCTCCTACCGCCTAGGCATCCACATGTATGCGCTTATTCACTTGACCA
>Ga0302134_10001187_pt1:7500-12152 | contig 12152 bp, 9 predicted proteins | sample CB9_SCM_MG_FD_203123 | JGI IMG/M metagenome (GOLD analysis project Ga0302134, IMG submission 203123) | Marine microbial communities from Western Arctic Ocean, Canada - CB9_SCM | ecosystem: Environmental > Aquatic > Marine > Oceanic | place: Canada: Western Arctic Ocean | collected...
TGCCGGTGATGGCAAAGTAATCTTCCGCGGTGCAAGAAGTGGATATGGCAATACTGTCATCCTGCAACATGGAAGCAACATCACCACGCTCTATGCTCATATGTCTCGGTTTGCCTCACCACTAGTGGGCAGTCGGATCACACAAGGACAAACGATAGGTTTCGTCGGCATGTCTGGTCTTGCTACAGGCCCTCATTTGCACTATGAATACCGAATAAATGACATTCATCGAAACCCGCGCACCGTCCCACTGCCTCCCGCAGATCCCATTTCTTCTGAATATCGCGAAAACTTTGAAACCGTAACTACTCCACTTTGGCAGCAGTTAGACATCTACCTGCGTCCGGAATTCACATCCGTATCAAACTAACTTTCAACCTAAACGCTCACACCGAGCAATAGCTGCGGTAAGCTAGCAATATGCGTGATCTCTATGTGGGAGTGATGTCTGGGACAAGTCTGGATGGTATAGATGCTGTCTTAGTCGAATTCAATGCAAAACGTGTACAAATTCATCATGCGGTAACCACACCTTATTCTAGTGAACTCAGCACAAAAATCCTTGATATGCTTAATAAGCCGCAGGTTCCACTTCAGAAACTCGGCGAACTGGACGTAACTGTCGGACATTTTTTCTCTGAATGTATTACCAATCTTCTGCAATCAAGCTCATTTCAGGCTGATGAGGTTATTGCAATTGGGCACTCAGGACACACAATCCTTCATAAACCATCTTCTCCTAACGCCTTTACCATGCAGATCGGGGATCCCAGCACGATCGCGGCAGAAACTGGTATTACCACAATCGGCAATATTAGAAATATGGACTTAGCACTTGGGGGGCAAGGAGCACCCCTTGCGCCAGCTTTTCATCATTGGTATTTCGCGAATAAGAGTGAATCACGAATCGTTGTCAATATTGGAGGCATTGCGAATATATCTGTTCTCCATCCGCAACAACCACTAATTGGTTTCGACACTGGTCCAGGCAATACATTACTAGACAATTGGTCACTTAAATGCAGAGGAATACCATTCGATAATCAAGGTTCTTGGTCAAAAACAGGTCATATCAGCGCGCCTTTATTAGCAACCCTAAAAAGCGATAAATATTTTGAATTGATTCCACCGAAATCAACCGGGCTTGAATATTTCAATCTTACCTGGCTTGAAAACACGATTCAGGACATGAAAGAAAATTTTACTGATGAAGACGTCCAAGCAACGCTCACTGAACTAACTGCATCAACAATTGCCGATGCTATTGATGCAACCGAAACTGATCCTCAATGCGTTATCTTATGCGGTGGCGGAGTTTTTAATGCAGCTCTAATGGAACGTCTTTCAGCGTTACTGCCATGTGCTCGACTTGAAACTACCAGCAAGTACGGCATTGAACCACAGTGGGTAGAAGCTGTGCTATTCGCCTGGCTAGCCCGAAACCGTCTGCATAACAAATCAGGTAACGTTCCAACGGTAACGGGAGCATGCCATGCCGCACCTCTTGGTGGCATATACTATGGCTCTGTCGGATAGGTAATTGAGCAGTAGGGTTTAAAGCAAGTGTGGTAACACTTAAACTGAGAATGAGGACCCGCAACCACAGGTTGTTGAGGCATTGGGGTTCCGGATAATGAATTGTGCCCCCGAGAGATCCTCTTTGTAATCAATCTCTGCGCCCACCAGATATTGAACGCTCATTGGGTCAACCAAAAGCTTCACCCCCAACTTCTCTATTTCTGTATCGCCATCCAATATGGCCTCATCAAAGGTAAATCCATACTGGAACCCTGAACAGCCACCACCAGAAATGTATACGCGCAATTTCAACGCAGCATTACCCTCTTGCTCAATTAGCTGTCCGACCTTCTCTGCCGCTGCTACAGTAAAATTTAGTGGCGGCGATTCCGGAATGGAGATTCCCTTGTCCATTATTGCGTCCTAAAAACTTTTGGGGTGAATACCAGAGAAGCCTAGTATTGCTATAAATTCAAACTATTTGAATTTCTGCTTATAAATATCAACTGATAGCCTAACTCAATGCCCGCCTCGGAGCACCTTTTGCCATTGCCTTGGCCAACCAGGACGGGAGCGGGGGCGGCCCATTCTCGGGAAAAGCAAACGGTCCTAACTCATTCAAAGCGTGCATATAGACTTGTCGCTTAAAGTAAACAACCTCTTTTACAGGTCGCCAATAATCAACCCAACGACCCTGATCAAACTCGGGGTCTTCGGTCATATCAAAACGCACATTCTTCTGGCTAGATATCAATCTCAACAAGTACCATCGCTGCTTTTGACCGATACAAACTGGCGTCTGATAGCTGCGAACAAAGCGCTTTGGCAACCGATATTTCAGCCAGTCCCGAGTAAATCCTAATATTTTAACATCCTCGGAACCAAGACCAATCTCTTCGTTAAGTTCCCTATACATGGCTTCCTCGGCAGTCTCTCCCCTCTGAATACCCCCTTGAGGAAATTGCCAACCACCTTGATCAGTACGACCACCCATAAGCACGTGACCAATTCCATCTGCCACGATTATCCCTACATTTGCGCGATAGCCCTGTGTGTCAATCTGATCCACGAATCACCATTTCATTCTTTTACATTTCCGATTAGGCCGTCTACCTATACTTATAACTCAGGGTCAAATTATTACTGCCCCCACTTCTATCAATCATCCAAGAGATCCAAGTAGTCTTTCCCTGCTTCCATTAGGGCAATGAACCCATCCTCGTCTTTCAATTCCACTAGTGTCTGGATACGACTAGTCGCTTCCCGCAAAGCCTCCAGGGGAGCGCTTCCATAATGATTTAACGTTTGAATTTCAAAATAGAGTTGAGGGTTATCTTTAGCTACTCTATTCGCAACTTTGAGCTGCGCGTCGAAGGTCGTACTAGAAAGTTTTTTTAAGTGAGGTACAAGCTCACCGCTCTCGGACAAAGCCGTGAAAAACGCTATATTAAGTGCATGGGACAGCCCAAGCACGTAGGCAATTAGTCGATCGTGTTCAATCAAACTCATATTAATTAATTCTGCTGTAGTGGAAGCAAATAATAACTGAGCTTCTTTCGTTGCCTCCTCTACGCCCACATCAACGAAAATCACGTGACGCCCCGACAAGAGTCGCGTGTCGGAACCAAACATTGGGTGAATTGACGTTACACGGCAACCAGACTTTACAAGCGATTTAAACCCTGCTTCAAGCGGAGTCTTTAATGAACCCACGTCAATGATAAGCCCCGATGGAGATCTATCTGCTAGTGAGCTAAGAATCTCGCTTGTCCCACTGATCGGGACAGACACAACGATAATTTCATGTTCGAGCTTGCTCTGAGTCCAATCTGAGATCTGCGGGAATGAGAGCCCAGACTCTACGGGGTCCGCTATCTCAATTTGGTAACCCTGCGAAGCTAAAAACTCAGCCATCCAGCTTCCCATTTTACCAGCACCCCCTATGATAAGCGCTGCTTTACCTGCACCTGTACTCTCAGCCGCGACGCGCGAGCGCTCCTGGTACGCTAATGATGCGCGGATAAGCTCGGTCATAACATGTTCGGCTACTGCTGGATCCAGACCCAACAACTGGGCCTGCTGTTTAGTGCTGTCTAATACTTCCCGCTCACGAGCATAATCTCGAGTAGCAGTCCCTGTATTGATTTTATATTCGCCAATCTCCGCTACGATAGCTTGTCGTTGCGCAATCAGTGCAATGAGATCCCTGTCTACAGTCGAGAGGCGGGTGCGAAGTTGGTTAAGGTTCATGAGTTACTCCCGTGGCTGCGGTTTGTACCTGCTAAGTGAGATGGACGCAAGTCCACAAGCGTTAAATACACAAACTATTGTTATCTATTAACATGCTACGTGCCAAAAGGCTTGGCGGAGAACTCAGTGATTAATAAACCCCGACTTATTACCGAAACAAAGAGTTTTAACGGACTTCAATGCACATATGAGCATGAGTCAATAACCTGTAATTGTATAATGCGTTTTGCTGTGTTTCTGCCAGAACAATCTTCTCAACGGCAGGTACCAGCTCTATACTGGCTTTCTGGGCTGACTTGCACAGAAGAAAACTTCATCTTGAAATCCGGCGCTCAACGCTTTGCTGCAGAACTAGGGCTTGCACTTATCGTTCCCGATACAAGTCCACGCGGACTGAATCTTCCTGGCGAGAAAAAACACATGGAGCTTGGCACTGGAGCAGGGTTTTATGTCAATGCGACAGAGCCCCCTTGGGCATCTCACTATCAAATGTATGATTACGTAACTCAGGAACTGGTCAAGACAGTGAATGCCTTTCTTCCCATCGATGCAGAGCGTAAATCTATAAGTGGGCACTCAATGGGGGGGCATGGGGCCCTCTTGGCCTGTCTGAGACAGCCTAATCAGTATGCGTCAGTATCCGCATTTTCACCTATCTGCACTGTCAGCCAATCCGAATGGGGCAGTAGAGCATTACTACAGTATCTAGGGCCCGATAAAGAGCGTTGGTACGAATACGATGTAAGCAAAATCATACGTCAAAACCCCTGCCACCATACAATCCTCATTGACCAAGGAAATGTTGATCCCTTTCTGAAGGAACTAAGACCAAGTGACTTGAAAGCGGCTTGTGAAGATTCTGGCCAGAATTTGGTATACAGGGA
>Ga0302134_10001188_pt1 | contig 12142 bp, 7 predicted proteins | sample CB9_SCM_MG_FD_203123 | JGI IMG/M metagenome (GOLD analysis project Ga0302134, IMG submission 203123) | Marine microbial communities from Western Arctic Ocean, Canada - CB9_SCM | ecosystem: Environmental > Aquatic > Marine > Oceanic | place: Canada: Western Arctic Ocean | collected 2017-09-19
GGTTTACGACTTGGGATTTGGAGGAGAATCGATGGTCGATGAATCCACTTATCGATTCTGACCAATGGTTGGATAGTGATGGTGATTCTTATGATTGTAATCAAGATGGTAATATTTCTTTGGACGAACAATTCACAAATAAACGAGAATATGAATCGAGAATTTATGGGAAATATTCCCAAAGGTTCACCACCAATGCAGGCTTGATTGGATTCGGTGATGATGCGATTTCGGCATATGAAGAAGATGGGATGAGCAATGGCGAAGCCCGACTAGCTGTATTCAATGACTTTTATGGCAAGAATACAGCATCTACCGATCGTGTTAATCTGATTAACATCGCCGACCCAGACACGTTTAACCGAACATTATTGGGGATTTCAGATCCAACACATAGCGATTCCGATTCGGATGGAATGGAAGATGGTTGGGAATTTTGCTATTCGATTTATGGCTTACCGGATGCGACTACGACAAACCATTGGGCAACAAATCCTGTGAACCCATACGATGTAGATTATGATCCAGACAGCGATGGATGGTATGGTAGAACCGCTTTCGACACACCTGCAAGCCAAGGAATTTGGACCGATCGTACATTCACAGCAGATGGTGGTGTCATTCAGAACGGAATTGGCGACTTGCCTTTTACAAATATGATGGAATGGTTGAATGGAACCATGCCGGATAGTAATGATTCTGATAATGACTCGATTTCTTATATTACAAATGTGAATGCTGGTTCTGTGATCTCACATTATCAAGATTGGAATATGTCCGATGGGCGTGAGGTATTCAAGTATGGGACCAATCCGATGGATAATGATACCGATGGTGATATGTTGCCGGATTGGTTCGAATATTCTAAAGGTTGGAATGAGAATAATGATAATTATAGTTCATTACTTGAAATCGAAGTACAATGGGTCGACCCTAGTACGGGTTTACCTTGTACCTCGGATACTACCTCCTGCCGGCCTTTATCGCAGAATAGCGGTACACTCTCAAGACCAGATTTAGGATTGACATGGGCAACCTTTGACCCAAGAGATTCATCAGATGCAAACGACGACCCCGATATGGACGGTAATTGGGATTGTAGTGGCGCAACTTGCGAATATACTGCTTACACTAATTTCATGGAATTTTACATGATTGCAGATCCTAACCTAGATTCTCCAGATGCTGTTCGTTTTTCGGGTGAAACCTGGGAGGGTTCACCAATCACAGAGTGGTGGCAATTCAGAGCTTTCACTTTGGGATTAGGTTTGGTTACCGAGGATAGTACCAATTATTTGAAAATGAATAAGAAAAATATAGATGATGACATCTATGTCTTGGTCATCGACGATAACGATGGTGACTTCTTGGTTATCGACGTCGGAGATGATGTGACATTATGCTCTGGAGATATTACGGATGATTGGGATTTATACTATACCGGTGACACAAACCGTGCCCCGACAATAAATGTTGGTGAACATGAATTAGGTTGGTACTTACTAGATTTAGACGATGACCATATCGCCGAAGGAAGCGACCCTACCAATTGGGATACAGATGGTGATTGGGTTGTGGATTGGTTTGAGGTAATCGATGATGAAGAAGATGGCATGCGAGGCGATTCATCTCCGATTCGTTATGACTCCAGACAAACCGCCTAGCGAAATTAATTGACGTCATACCGGATAGTTCAAGGCTGATGTTGAGGCTGGTCAAATTACCAGAGTGTGTTATTGATGTTACAGAAGGTATCCTCTCGTGCTGCATTTATCATGGTTTTCCTCCTCTTGATATTAACGCCTTTGAGTCCGATGGCTGATTTTATTGGCTCCAATGCCGAAGCGGCAGGCTCGACGCGCCACATTTATTCTTTTTCAGATGGTAGTGTAGAAAACATTGCCCTTTACCAAGGTGGCGGTCCAGATACAACCACAATGGTATCTTTACCCAAAGGCGCAGAGGTCTTGGATGTAGAGTTGACTCTATCGGGCGCTAGTTCGACTGGTTGGTCGCAGGTTACCAGTGATTCTTACGAGGATTGGATGGACGGAAACGGGAATAATGTCGATTCTAGATCTGAAGAGTTGACCCTTGGGTTCGATTCAGCAGAAGTTCTTGAGTCCAAGCACAAAATGGACGATGAAATCCAATCAGCCTCAACTGCTTGGCTTGATAATGGCAGTTTTTCAATTCGCCAACCACATACTGCTAATTCGACAGAAACTCGATTTAGCGAACAGGTGAAAATTACCAATACAAATTTGATGGCTCAAGGACAAGGAGCGATTTTGCGCAATCACGATAAATTATTCATGTCGACTTGGAGCGGTTCATCTTTTGATAAAGTGGTTCAGCGAATGAATGCAAATAATATGAGCAAGGACATTGTAGTAGACCTTCAGCAAGGCTCTTGCACCTTACCATCAGATCCAGCCTCTACCTATTACAAGTCTTACGCGTTTAGGGATTGGGCTGTAACCGATGATGAGATTATGTATGGGATTTTTTCAACTTACAAGTACTTCTATTCAACTTCAGCACCGACCCAACACCATCGGGTCCTGAAAATCGATATCAGCGATGATTGGACTTGGAAATGCTTAGATTCGTATGACATAGCGCCTGGATTCGGTGAGTATACAGGGATTGGTTATGATCGAGTGAATGATAAGGTTTGGGTGGCTCATGGACAACAACGCCGAATTGTCTCTTATGAATTTGGTGATAATGGGCAATTTACCCGAGGGCAAGATATGTATTCTTTTACTTCGAGCAGTTCATCGAATACGGCTTGTGGGCAATCAACTAGCATGGTCCGAGGTTTAGAGGCCCATGACAATTTGTTCTATATGCGGTGCATGAAAGGGACGTACTACCAAGATACCGATCAGATAAGTGCTTGGGCTATATCTGGGTCCTCTGCGTCTCTAGTACCTCAGTCAGGGACTCGTGACATCTCAGCTTTGGGTAATGGTTTGGTTTACGATGGTGACCGGTTGTTAACAGTAGATTGTGGCTATTCAAGTTGGCAACAAAAAACCCTTTACTATCGTGAATTAGGTATTGCAATCGAGTACAAAACCACTCCTGCTCCAGGAACTACTACTTGGATCGGTGAAACTATCTCGACCACCGATGATGTTTTGGCTGTAAATGTCAGGAATCATTGGTCGGCCTTAAGTCAAGGTGATCGGGTCGATTATTGGGTCAGTTCAGATAATGGAACCCATTGGGAAGCGGTTGAGAAAAACCAAACCATTCATTTTGCTAACCCTGGAAAGGAATTGGTTTGGAAATTGCAATTAATTGGGTCTTCTGCAGTCTCGTGGTGGGTAAACCTCGAATATACTACCGAATATTCAGCCACAGGAGATTGGACCTCTCAAGTGGTGAATACTGGAACCGAGGTTGGGAAAGCCAGAGCGGTATGGGTAGCAGATGTCCCGCCAAACACAGATCTGGTAGTGATGATTTCTAACGATAACGGTTCGAGTTGGCAAAGTGCTGATAATAATGTTGAGGTCAATTTCCCATCGAGTGGTGGTGGTGGAAATGAGATGTTATACAATATTCAAATGTCCACAACTTATTCAAACGAAACCCCTAAACTCGATACATTCACACTTTGGTACGAAGAAGGCTACCCTGATGGTCCATCTCTAGATATTGGCGATGACAACATTTGGGATTGGCGCTCGATCATTTTCTTGAACGAATCCGATATCGTTGCTTCCGATGATTCTCCAGTCGGTTCTGTTGTATCGGAGGCGCCAGGCTTGGTCGCGGCTTTCAATTCTCATATTCCTGAAAATGGAATAGGCACAGTCGAAATTCCGATTGCGGTAAAAGCCCGAACCCCGGGCCGAATTAAATTAACTCAATTGGATATTGAATATCGATTGAATACCCATGTACTCGATGCAAGCCTTGAGGGCGGACTAATCACCCCCGATGGAATATATCGTAATCTTGTAGTCAGAGTAGGCCATGGTGACGAAGTCGACAGGGTTACTGAAGCAGTCATTGGTCTCGACCATAGTTATGGCGATAACCCGGCTTTCAAATGGATCCGTGGTGATACTTGTAATGTCGAGGATAACGCGAGTGGGATAATTAATTTTGATGTTGGAAATTGTACTTCAGTAACCGATGATGAAGGAATAGTTTCAATCACAATGCCCCTTGAAGTAAATTGGACTTGGGATGATGAAAGAAAGATGGAAGCGATAGTTTCTGCCAATGACGACCTTGGTGTTCAGGTACAATCTTGGACCACAGATACCTTGGAATTGAATGTAGAGAATGATATTCAATTGGATGGAATGAGAGTTTGGGAAGAGACCGGACGGGAATTATACCCCGGAGATTGGGTCCGTGGTGGTTTTAATCTTTCAATAGCAGGCGGTCTTCACTTTGAAAACTCGGTATTTTCACCACAGGCCGGTGAATTTTCTATAAGGGTTTTAGCTCAAAATATTACTCATGATGGTGACCCAATAGGTGAACCTACAATTCTCCATCAAGAAGGAAATCCGGCCTTTGGCCAATATAACATAACCTTCCAGTCGCCGATTGAATCAGCGCCTGGTGGAATGGTGCTTTATGTACAAGCGGTTGATTTACACAATAGTTCTACCTTTACTAATCCAGAGTACAATACTATCAAATTAATTTTCGATGGGAATTCACCTTTGGTCTTATTCGCAAGTCCATTAAGTGGTTCCCAGATGCATGTTGGAGCACCTGCGCCGGGTGGTCAATCAGTCGAACTAATTATTCAGGATTCAGTTGATCCGCCACAAGTGGTCGATTTACATTATTGGATTGGGTGTGAACCAGGTGACCACGAATCTTGTTCAGATTTGAATTTCAACGGCTTGCCAGAAGAGAATGAGTATCGGTCAAAATCTCTGACCACACCAGAGACCAAGGCTGGTGGAATGAATATTTTCAATGGTTTAATCGATGATTCAATGTTATTACATGGCGATAGAATTGCATTTTACGTCAGTGGAGAAGATTCCCAACATAACCAAATCGCAATGGGTGGTGGCCCTGTTTGTGCAGATGGACCACCATATTGTGGCGATAAGCCGGGTGAAATACCGCCTGATTGGGATAATTCACTCTCATGGTATTCGATTCGACAAGAATTCGAGCCGGTTATGGACGTTGATAATTCGACCATCTTAGGTCACGATGATAAAACTCCACTCCACCCAGGAACTCCTTACATTGCGACTTTTACGATATCAGATATTAATGGCTGGTCGGATGTAGAATATATTCAATTGGCATTAGCCGGTGATTTTGATGATGATGAAACATCGATATTTGCCCTATTATCATCCGATGCAAAGGGTATGCCATCTCTGCACTTAGAGAGCGGCGGTTCCGGTTTGGCGGTTTCTAATCTCTATTCTAACATATTCTTAGATCCGACAAATAATAGTCGGATGATAGTTTCAATTAAATTCCAGTTGACATGGAACTTCCCTGAAGTTTGGGATACTAATGGTGAATCCTATTTCATTCCAAAGGTTTGGATCGAGGATAAACCATGTGGACTAGAATCGGATGTGCCTTGTAATACCCACAAAGCAGGACTAGGTAACGATATGTGGTCACTCGATAATGACTTGCGATTCGACACCCAACAAGGCCACCTTTTGGCGATAGAATTACGAGACAGCACGAATCACTATAATCCCGAATTTGATGAAACATTGATTGGTGCGGGTCAAGTGATACGCTTCTCAGGCCGGGTTTTATTTTCCGAGGATGAAACCCCAGCCCCACAAGGTGCCTTCGATATAGTCCTAGGGGATTATGATCAAGAATGGGTTACTTCAAGCCGAGATGGCGGATATTTCAGCATCGATTTCTTGGTGCCAGATGTTAGAAGTGGCCATCTTGACCTAAGGGCGAAATTAGCAGATTTACCAGGTTTAGCAACCGATGAATCGGAATTCAACCCACGTCTAAGATTAGCAGTCGATAGTGAAAGACCGACAATTAACACAGTCACTCTTGACGGAATCCTTGCGGGTGAGAATGTACCCATATCAAGAGCCGGAAACCTTCAAGTGATGGTGGAAACCCGTGATGACCAAGGATTCAACGCTGATAATCCGGCGATCTTACACTATCTGGTTAGAGCAGGTGAAGCCGAAATAAGCAGAGGTTCTGCTCCATTACCAGAGACAACTCCCTTTGAGGACCAATTCTTTTGGACCGGATATCTTGATTTGACCGATGGCGGCGCTACGATGTTATTGCCATCTTATACCATCGACGTTTGGGTGACAGGCTCTGATGCTTCTGGTAATCCATACGATTCTGTAAATAATCAAATTGGAATGCCGATTGCATCCTGGCCACTAGCATTGACCGGACCGGATGTTAGCCTAAAAGCTGCAGATACAATTTGGTGGTGGTCGGACCCTTCACCAGCACCAGGAGATGCGGTTAGCCTAACCATAGAGTCGAGAAATTCTGGGGCTACAGGCGAAGTAAGTTTCGTTCTCCAGCGCCGCGTTGGCGGCGATGATTGGAACACACTCGATGAGAAGATCATTGAAATGTCATCTGGCAAAAAAGGGCAAGTACGCCTTGAAACAATTGCTGATGGTACGAGCGGTCAAACCCTAGAGCACCGCCTGTTATTGCTAGATTCTGGAGTAGAAAAAGAGAGAATCTCAATTTCCCCGCTAATTTTAACCGATGATGTTGAGCGTGACGGTGTGGCTTTGGCAAACCAGGTCGCAGAATCACAATTATCAGTTATCATGTATTTGATCGCTCTTGGAGCGATGTCTTATGCGGTTTTCGCGATGGTTAAAATAAGGAAATTACAACGTGAAGAAGAAGTTGAACCGGAGGATCAAACCGGCGAGGTAATCGCTGACTTAGAAGGCTCCAAGGAAGTACCTGCAGTTCCAGATGTGCCTGATATGACCGCTAGATCAACCAATGCACCATCTTCTGGTCAAGGCCCGCCAATTCCTGAATCAGGTTTGCCGGATGGTTGGACTGAAGACCAGTGGATGCATTATGGAGAGCAATATTTAAAGTCATAATAGTGATATTGGAATCAAAAATGGAGTTGATTGAATGAATCCAGCCGAGGGCATGGTCGTCCTTCAAGAAAGGATGGTTAATTTGGTTAACCAATTATCGATGCCGGTTTTGGAATGTAGTTTGGTCATCGGAAGATGGACGAATAGAATGGTTATTCAACTCTCAAAAATAGCCCAAGAAAACCAAGAATCATTGACTCAATTACTCAGTCAGCCGTGGGATCTGGACATAGAGCCAGTCGAGACTGATGTCGAATTCGAATTGGATAAAGCACTAGCGTTGGTCGATCATGATCGCATGGATATTTTGGACACATTGGTAAAAGTTACCATCGAGGAGCAAGAAATCCCTCTTGCCGATGGCTTATTGGTTTTGAGGTCGTGGGAAAAATTGGTGCGAGAGCAACTTTCACAGGTCAAAGGGCCGGGCCAATTATTCAGCCCGACCGATATTCCCGAGGATTTTTGAGGTGAAAAGATGAAAGCGATATTTTTAGCGATTACCTTAGTTCTAGCATCCCTCTCTGGTTGCTTTGGAGGCGGTGATCTTATTCAGGAAAAAAAAGGTAATCCCGGCGGACTCGCCTTAGCGTGTTTGCAGGATTCACAATTTACCAGCATGGAATTAATATTCCTTTATGAGGAAGGTTATGAACCAGAAGCGAGCGATTTGCTCAAACAGCGTTTAGACCAAGAATGTGATAAATCCACGATTAGAATTCGGAAAGAAATAGTAGATTTTGACCATTCTGGCAGTTGGTCTTCAGATGATGTGAGAGACCAAAGATGGGACTTAGGTTCTGATGCAATGCAAGGTAATACTTTGAGATGGTACTTTCTCTTCCCTTCTGGCACATATGAAAAGGACAGCGTTTTGGGGGTTGCTGTAGATGCATCAACGGTGGCAATTTTCAAGGATTCAGTTGCGGATGCTGAAGGATTCCTCGGTCGCCCATCAGCAGAAGAGGTCGAGAGGTCGGTATCCGTCCACGAATTAGGCCATCTCTTAGGATTGGTTAATTTGGTTTATACCTCACCGAGAGACCATGAGGATTCAGAAAATAAGGGCCATTCCAATAACGATGGCTCAGTCATGTATTGGGCAATTGAATCGAGCGATGTAGGTAATTTTATTTCTGGTGATTTACCAGATGAATTTGATGAGGACGATAAGGCTGATCTCAACGGATTAGCTGATGGTTCAATTTCAGCAAAAGACCAGATTTGGTCATGATTTCCTGCTGACAATTACACTCGCTTCTTTCCAAGCATCGAAAATCGACCATACATAGAGCACTACCCACAGAATCAGTGTGAAGGATAGTGGGATTTGTAATAGAAAGTAATCGGTTGCTCGGCGATGGTTGCGATTGAAATGTTGGCCTAAGAATAAGAAGGGGACTAAAGCGAGAATCATTGCGAAAACCGGCCTAAAAGTCCCCCAAATACCGATTCCAGCAGTTACTTCGTGCCAAATTTGTCCAATGACAGCAAAAAAGCCGAATCGAGGTTGCTTGGTTGGCAAACTTACCTCGATGACCTCAACATCGTCGTCCATCATGCATGCGGGGCTAAAATGGGATTACTTGTCAATCTGACGATGCAAATGCTCATGGTAAGGGCGCTTTTGGCTTAGTTGATGGTCAAACCGATTCTGGTTACCGGCTTTGAGCCGTTCGGTGTTCATCGGACTAATATCTCTCAAGAAGTAGCACTTAAAGTAGCCGAATTAGAAGTTAGGGGCCATCAGATTAAGACTCAGATACTCAGCGTGGATTTAGCGGGTTCCAAGCGAATAGCTCAGCGTTTAGAGAATGAGAATTTTGCGGCCATAATTCATTTAGGACTGGCTGAAAATGCCGAGGCAGCAAGGATTGAGTTGAGGGCAAAAGATATTTTGGACTTTAGAATTGCTGACAATTCAGGAAGGCAAATTAAAGATTCATTAATTACTGGTGATGGGGATTTGTCTTCGACCATTAGAATTGATGATTGGGATATTAGCACGATGATTGGGCAGCCGGTAGTAAGTGAGGACGCAGGAGAATTTCTTTGTAATGAAGTGCTCCATCGGACATTGCACGCCCTAAGAGATGAAACTCCTTGTTTTTTCTTGCACTTGCCACCTCATTGTGAGAATCCGGTCGGTTTGGTTTTACAATGTTTAGACCGGATGCTCCGTCCGCCTTGTCTAGATGTGGGCGCAGGCGCAATTATTAGAGATGGCAAATTCTTAGCAGCGAGAAGAGCACCTAAAGAAAAACACGCGGGATGGTGGGAGTTTCCGGGTGGGAAATTTGAACCCGGTGAAGATGCAATCGCTTGTTTGAAGCGTGAAATCAGGGAGGAGTTAGAACTTGAGGTCGAGGTTGGGGAAGAAATTGGAATTTGGATTTACGACCATGGCGATGTCGTCGTCAGGCTTCATGTGCGACGATGCACGATAATTTCGGGGAAGATGGTGTTGAATAATCACGACAAGGTCCACTGGTGTACAAAAGATGACGAAGTTGAATGGTTAGGTCCAGATCAAGAAATAGCATCAACAATCCTAGCTAGAATTGTCAAATGATAACGATAGTGGCTTTAGAATATTAATGCCAAGTTGACGCTTCTCCGGATATGTGCATCGAATATTCGTCACCTACATGTCTCGGGATTGTATCTCTTCCCCCATGCCAAGTTGCGGCTTCGAGCCAATCCTTTAGGTTAGGTCCACCGATCTCAACGGTAATTACTCCTCCTAGTGAATTATTCTTTGGTAGCGGAAAAGCAATTTTCCCAGAAATTGCAGCTTGCCGAGAAATGTGAAAAATAGTCCCTTCATCATTTAGGTGCTCACTCATGTGGTCAAGCGAGGTGTCCAAGATTCTCTGTTGGTTTAGTTTTTCCAAGAACAATTTCAACGACACTTCGTTATCAGCCATTATTTCGTTGCCCTCACTTGGAAAAACTGGTGCATCGGGCAGCGGACAAGCAAAATCAGGGAAAATGGCTTGGACCGCATCGATAACCAACCCTGGATGGTCAGCACCGGTGACAATTGTAGAAACGACGACAGTCAATCCCTCGTCAATTCCAGTCAGCCTCAGCCGTTCCATACTACGAGCGAACCAGCCATTACCCATGAAGACAATAGGCCAACCTTGACAATGAGAAGCAATGAGGGCTCCTTATGGATGTGAGGGTATGCGTGGTCGTGCCTACACTCAATGAGCAATCTCATATTGGAAAATGTATCGACAGCCTCCTCGCCCAGACCTTCCCGGTCGAAATACTTGTAATGGATGGCGGCTCGACCGATGAGACATTAATTATCCTCAATACTTATGGCGAAAAAATCCGAGTGATCAACAACCCTGGCAAGCGGGTGGCTCAAGCTCGTAATCTTGCATTGGAACATATTAGCGACGATATCACCCATTGTTTGGAAATAATTGGCCATTCATGGGTTGATCCTGATCATGTTGAAAAGCGAGTTGAAGACCTTATTCAACTTGAAAAAGAACTCGGGACTCAGGTCGGCGCTATAGGTTGTAGGACCGAGTCCGGGGTCGACCTGAATCGTGTTTCGGGTTGGGTCGAGAGTGTATTATCTTCTCCAATTGGTTCGGGGGGCGGTCAATTTAGCCGATTCAAGGGCCGTGACAGAACCAAAATTCCAGCATTTTGCCTCCACAACGTCAAGGCATTACGGGATATTGGTGGGTGGAACTCTTCCTTCATAACCAGTCAAGATAGTGATCTATCGATGCGTTTGCTTCAAGCTGGCTGGCAATTATGGCGTTCGGATGTTTCGTGCGTATATATGCACAAACGAAGCACGCTCAAAAATTGGTGGAAAATGTCACATCGTTACGGTTTTTGGCGCACAAAAGTCATCCTAAAGCATCCAGCCAGAGCCGACCCAAGAGAATTCTTGCCCCTGCTTGGCCTAATCCTCATCGCGGTTTTACCACAGTGGTGGTGGGCACCGGCAGCATATGGAATAACCATAATTCTCTCAAGTCTCTTTTATAATCAAAGAAAGAGTGATTTAACTGCTCTAATTGGAATACCGCTCTGCATAATTATTCTCCATACTGCATTTACTATCGGTCTATTCGACGGCTTAATTCGCTCAGGTAAAGCACCAAGTGATAGGTCATGACCTGCAAACCTTCATCACTAAAGAGAAAGGACGAAAAATTGGTGATTAGATGACAAGGCAGTTAACCTCGTTGGTTTTATTTTTTGTCCCAGCATTAATTCTCAACACTTTGAGAATTATCGTTACACCATTGGGTGAGATGATGTCAGTCTCGACCAGCCTTGATGTTGGACTCCATATAGTAGCATTTGCTATCGGATTTTTCATGTTTAAGAAAACCCGCACCTTGCGCGACCACGAATGGTCACGAACCAAAGCGGTAAAAGCGGTTGATGGGCATTTTAAAGCCGAAGAAAAAGGGATTTGGGAAAAAGAGATACATCTTGATTCTGAATTATCGGCTGAGGCCAAAGCAAATCTAAAGGGTCAAGTCGCTCACTTATCAAAGGTAAAAGATGTGGAAAAGGAGATTGAAACCGAGGTTGAAATCGAGATGTTAACGGAGGCTGAGCACGTTCGACGAGCACAAAGAAGAGTTACGGGCGATGATGTATTCGATGAGGGTAAAATAGAATCTACCATCGGGGCGGTCCGACAAAAATCTCCGATGGACTCTTTACTTGACTGGATTGGAAAATTACGAGGCCATGATAAAGCCGCATCTCGTGACCGGGTCAAGGCCACAAAATTAGAAGCCAGAGCAATAGAGGACCCGGTCATCGCTCAACGCCCAATCGCCCCAATTCGTATTGTAGAGGATGTTAAAGCCGAACAAGAAATAGAAGCGGGTATTGAAACCATCGTCGACCCCGATTTTGAGTCGCCACAAGAAGAACAAAAATCACTTTCGATCGAAGAGATGGCATATGGTACGCCAACTACGCAAGAATCGACTCAAAAGCAAACCTCCAAGCCATTCGCAGCCAAGCCGGGCTGTGGCACATGTGGCGCACAAAACTCTGCCGAGGAG
>Ga0302134_10001189_pt1 | contig 12139 bp, 11 predicted proteins | sample CB9_SCM_MG_FD_203123 | JGI IMG/M metagenome (GOLD analysis project Ga0302134, IMG submission 203123) | Marine microbial communities from Western Arctic Ocean, Canada - CB9_SCM | ecosystem: Environmental > Aquatic > Marine > Oceanic | place: Canada: Western Arctic Ocean | collected 2017-09-19
ACGTACGTCTTTCTGAAAACGCGATTCTTCGACTACGGCAGCGCGTCGGCGATCAGCATTAGCCTGTTGCCGCTGATGGTGCTGGCGCTTTTTGGGTGCCTGTTTTTACGGAGGCGAACAGTATGAGTGGACAGGAGAAAACTCAGCGTGGCGCTTTGTCGCTGTTGCTGCTCGGCCCGTTTTTGTTGGCGGTTCTGGTGCCGTTTCTGTGGATGGTGCTAGGGATTTTTAAGACAAACAACGAGTTTTTCCAGCCGTTGGCCAAGGCGTTTTTCCCGGCGAACTACGACTGGCAAAACGTGACCGAGTTGCTTGAGGGCAGGTGGGTGCCGTTTTGGGATGTGTTCGGCAACTCGCTGGTGGTGTCGCTAGGACAGGCGTTTGGTGCGGTGACTTTGTCGGCGATGGCCGGGTACGCCTTCGCGCGGTTTACGTTTTCCGGCAAGCGTCTGTTGTTTGTGTTGGCCGTGGCGTTGATTCTCGTGCCACGGCAGCTTTTTGCCGTGCCCTTGTTCTCGTGGGTGAACGAGCTTGGCCTGAGTGACTCGCTACTTGGCGTGATGCTGCCTGGCGTGGTGACCGGCCTTGGCGTGGTTTATTTCACGCAGGTTTTTCGACAAATGCCGGAAGAGTATTTGCAGGCGGCGCGGATTTGTGGTGCGACGGAGCTGCAGGTGTTTTTGACCGTGCTGCCACTGGTGTGGCCGGCGCTGCTCAGTTACGGGATGATTCATTTCATCCTCGCCTGGCACGAGCACCTTGTCCCGATGCTGGTACTCACGACTGAAACCAAGCAGACCCTGCCGCTGGCCTTGGCCAAGCTCTACGACGTCAGCCAGCGAACGCCGCAGGGCGTGCAGATGGCGGCGTCAACCTTCGCAGTGATCCCGACCGCCGTCCTCTTCGCCTTCTGCTACCGCAAATTCAGATCTTCCCTCTCCGACATGCTGGTGCATTGATCGGCTACTCTTCATCCTTGGCCTGGTTTTGGGAGATCACTTTTTTCTCGAGCTCGTGGGGCATGTACTCGTAGTGGCTGAATTCCTCGGCGTGCAGGCCGCGGCCGCCTGTGAGTGAGCGTAGGTTGGTGGAATAGTGGTACAGCTCCATCTGCGGCACCTCGGCCCGGACGACTTGGAACGCCCCCTCGGCGTCCATGCCCAGGATTTTTCCGCGGCGGCTGGAGAGGTCGCCCATGACGGCACCCATGAATTCCTCGGGCACGCTGACCTCGATCTGGGTGATGGGCTCGAGCATGGAGGGTCGCGCGGACTGGATTGCTTCGCGGAAGGCCTGCCTGCCTGCGATTTGGAAGGCGACGTCCTTGGAATCCACCGGGTGCATTTTGCCGTCGTAAAAGTCGATCTTCACGTCAACCACGCGGTAGCCGGCGATGATGCCGTCTGTGCAGGCGCTGTTGACGCCTTTCTCGACGGAGGGCACGAACACGCGGTCCACATTCTGGCCGACGAGGGACTGGGTGAACTCCACACCATGGTCGCGTGGTGCGGGCTCGATACGCAACCACACCTCGGCGAACTGGCCGGCGCCGCCGCTTTGTTTTTTGTGACGGTACTTTGCCTCGCCGTTGTTCCGGATGGTTTCGCGGAAGGGAATCCTTGGGGCGGACAACTCGATCTCGATGTTGAACCGTTCCTTGACCCGCTCCATGGCTACCTGCAAGTGCAGCTCGCCCTGGCCGGAGATGACGGTCTGGTGCAGCTCGGAGTCGACGTGATATTGGAATGACGGATCTTCCTCGTGCAACGCCGCGAGGCCGATGGCAATCTTGTCCTCATCGCCCTTATTCTTGGGCTTGAGCGCCTCGTGGATGCTGGGGTTCGGGTACTCGATGGGCGGCACGGTGACCTTGCGTTTGGGTGAGGTGAGGGTGTTGCCGGTGTGGGTGTTCTTCAGCTTGACAAGCGCGCCGATCTGGCCGGCGTTGAGCTGCTCCACCTTGTCGCGGTTTTTGCCGTTGAGGATGAACATTTGGCCCAGTCGCTGGGGCTCGTCGGTGTTGGCGTTGACGATGTCCTCGCCGGACTTGAGCGTACCGGAGAGCACCTTGACAAAGGACAACTCCCCGATGTGGGATTCGTTGATGGTCTTGAAAACAAAGGCGGCGGCCTCCTTGTCGTCGAGGCTGATGGTCACCTCTTCGCCGTCGATGTTCTGGGCAACGGTCTCCATGTGGTCATCCGGCGAGGAGGCGTATTTGGAGATGAAATCCATCAACCGCGCTATGCCGACATTTGTCTCGCTGGAAGTGAAGAACACCGGGATGAACGTCCGGGATTGGAACGCCTTGTGAAGCCCGCCGCGGAGTTCCTCCTCGGTGATGCCCTCGTCGAAAAATTTCTCCAGTAGCGTGTCGTCCGACTCGGCAACGAGTTCAATCAACTGGGTGTGCAACTGATCCACCTGTTCGCCCTCCTCGCCGGCGGCTTTGGCTTCGTCGTATTTGCCGCTGCCGTCTGCCTTGAAAGTAAGCTTGGCCTTGCGGATGACATCCAACATCTCGTTGTAGCCCGGTCCGGGGTTGATGGGAATATTGATCGGGAAAAATCGCGCCCCGAACGTGTTTTTCAAATCCTTGAGGATTGGCTCGTACTTTGCGTTCTCAGCGTCAATGCCGTTGACGACCACCACCTTGGCCAGACCGAACTCTTCGGCGAAGTTCCACACTTTGGAGGTGCCAATCTCGATACCGTGCGTGGCGTGGACGACCACCACCGCCAAATCGGACACCTTCAACGCGGCGCGGCTCTCGGCGATAAAATCCAGATAGCCCGGTGTGTCGATGATATTGAATCGGCTCTCCAGCCACTCGGCATGCAGCAGCGATGTGTGGATGGAAAACTGTCTCTCCTGCTCGGCTTTATGGTAGTCCGACACCGTGGTGCCCTCGGTCACGCTACCGAGCCGGTTGATGTTGCCGGAGCAGGCTAGCATGCATTCGCCAAGCATGGTCTTGCCGGACGAAGCATGACCAACCAAGGCAATATTCCTCAGATTTGAATGAGTATAATTCTTCATTATTAGTTAATTGGGTAGAGAAGAGGAGGCAAAAGTAGGCTCCTGAACAATGGCATTTGCAAGCAAGAGATATTCACCGCAGACCCACTCCCCGATGGAGTTGAGCGCAACTGTTAAGTGCCCAGTTAGTTAGCGGGCTATCTTGTTTTTTCGTCGCGCTTGGCCAAGTGCTCCCTTACCGTTCCGTGCCAATGGCGATCATCAAGCCCTTCCCAGCCCTTTTGCCCGCTACCGGGCGTGCGTTCGAGATCTGTGAACTCCCGTACGACGTCATGTCCACCGCCGAGGCACGACAGATGGCAGAGGGGCGGCCAAGCAGTTTTCTGCACGTCAGCCGGCCCGAGATTGACCTACCCGAGGGCACCGATCCCACCGACCCGAGCGTCTATGCGAAGGCCCGCGAAAACCTCGACCGTCTCATCGCCGAGGGCGCCCTGCGTGCGGACGACCGCGCACACTATTATCTTTACAGGCAAATCATGGCCGAACACAGCCAGCTTGGCCTTGTGGCGGTGGCGAGTTGCTCCGAGTATAGCGACAACACCATTCGCAAGCACGAGTTCACGCGACCCGCCAAGGAGGACGACCGCGTCGCCCACCTCGAGGCGCTCGACGCTCAGACCGGGCCGGTGTTTGTGACTTACCCGGCTGACGCCGGGCTGGACGAGTTGTTCGGTCGCATTGCTAGCGGCGAGCCGGATCACGACTTCACCGCGCCCGACGGCGTGCAGCACACATCGTGGACGGTGTCATCGGGGGAGGACGCCCAATTCATCGCGAGCCGTTTCGACGCAATCCCGAACCTGTACATCGCCGACGGGCATCATCGCAGCGCCGCGGCAGAGCGGGTGGCGGAGCGCCGCGCTGGCTCCGGAACAAGCGGCCTGTTTTTAACCGTGCTCTTCCCGCATAACCAAATGCAGATCCTGGCTTACAACCGGGCGGTGCGCGACCTCAACGGCCAATCGCCGGAGGCGTTCCTCGGCGCGCTTGGCCTAGCGTTTGACATTGAGGAAAGTGGCCCGGCCAAGCCGCGCGGGAAACACGAAATATGCCTCTACCTAGGGGGCCGGTGGCGCACGCTGCGGCCCAAGGTCAGTTCGATCGATCTGGACGACCCGATCAAGCAACTCGACGTCAGCATTTTGCAGGATCACGCCCTGGCGCCGCTGCTGGGCATCGACGACCCGCGCCGCAGCGAACGCATCGCCTTCGTCGGCGGCATCCGGGGCACGGGCGAACTGGAGAAACTGGTGGATAGTGGCGGGTTCGCCTGCGCGTTTTCGCTGTACCCAACGAGCATCGAGGACTTGATGAGCATCGCCGACGGCGGAGGCGTCATGCCGCCCAAGAGCACCTGGTTTGAGCCCAAGCTGCGCGACGGGATGTTCAGCCACCAAATCGGCTGATCAGACTGTCGCCTCGCGCACGCGCTCAAGGATCACTTCAGCGATGAACGGCTCGGTGCCGATGCTGGCCGAGTACCAGACGCGTTTGCCGTGGCGCTCGGTGGGGTTGACCCAAGTTGGCTTGCCGTCGGTCAGGCGTTGCTGCACCCGCTTTTCCGGCTCGCCCAATTTCATCGGAATGTCCTCGCGCGAGTGAAGTCCGTCGCTGATGAAAAACGGCACGACGACGATGTTCCGTGTCGTCGCCAACTCGTAGCACGACTCAACCCGCGGCTCCTCCTCGAGAAATACCGCCCGCACATCGGCGTACTCGCGCCTGGCCCCGATCAACGCCACCTGTTGCTCGATGGCCTTTCGCGAGTTTTCATTTTTGGCCGTGCCATGCCCGGCGATGATGAGCGTCGTGTCCCCCGGTTTTGGTGCATGGGGGAAGGGGTGCTGCTCGACGACACCCCCGGCGCGGGCCAGCAGCGCGGCAGTCATGCTCGCGTGCGTGCCGACTGGTTCGCAGTAGTGCAGACTCTGCCCGCCGTCTTGGCGGACGCGTTCGAACGACTTGTCATCGTTTGCCCGGAAACCAAATTCAGCCGGCAAAATCTTCCCGGTGAAGTACCCCTCGCTGATGAACAGCGGCACGATGAACACGCGCCGGGCAGCAACGCCGCGCAACACGCCGCCCACGCCGGGTTGCTGCTTGAGAAACCCCACCCGAACCTCGGCGAACAACCGGCGCGAGCGCAGTTCTTCGGCGTGCTGGTGGGCCGGCTTTGCTGAATCGGCATTCAGCGTCGAGCCGTGCGCCACCAGGACAAGTGCGCTGTCTGAAAAGTCGTCCGGCATGGCCGTTGCAAACCTGAAGTATACGCCTGGCCAGGCGCTTGGCCAAGTGGGCAAAAAAAACAGGCAGCGTTTCCGCTGCCTGTTGTGAATTGTTAAATGAGTCTGGGCTTATTCGCCCGGGTCGGCGTCTCCGTCATCGTCGTTGGCGTCGATGACATCGTCACGCTTGTTCTTGAACTCCTCGCGAATCTCCTTGAGGCGGGCGCGAACCTCCTCGCGGTTGCCCTTCATGCTTTCAACCCAGTCAGATCGCTGACCTTTAAGCTGCTCGCGTAGGCCATCCTTATCCTCATCGGAGGCATTCTTTAGCTGTCCGTGCAGAGACTTGACCTTTTCGTGCTGTTCCTTGGCGGCTGTTTTAAAGGAATTTCTCAGCTCCTGTATTTTCTCGTCATCACGAACCAGTTTCCCGAATCCACTGCCACCCTTGAGACCCTTTTTGCCACCTACCTTGTGACCTTCCTTTTTGGCGTCGCCACGTTTCTTTTTGCGCTTGTCGAAGGCAGCCTTGAGGCGATCCTTGATTTTTGAGGCATCGAATTTCGGGCGTTCCTTGCCACCCTCCTTGGAGTCACCCTTGACATCTCCAAAATCCGGTTTGACCGGCTTTGGCTTCGCCTGTGCCTGCAATGACTCCGGCGTTGCCAACGCGATGCCTATGGCACTCACAACCAGTAGTGTTTTAATCTTCATAATCAGCTTCCTTTCAGTTTTTTTAGTTTTTTGTTTAATTGACGAGTCCCCCTCGCCACTTGATCACTCGTAATGCAGGTTGCGTGCCACTTGTATTATTATTTGTAAGTTACTTACAATGAGTTATTTAAGATATTTTATTCGTTTTGGCCAAGCGTCGGATGAACGTTCGTTGGGGATTATTTCCCAATTCTGGCAGCGTTCGTTGGGGATTATTTCCCGATTATGTGCTGGCTTGGTCAACGCGTCGGCTGTCCGTAGGCTCTCGGTCTTCATGAAGCTTTATCATTACCATCGAGTTGTTGCGGCTCGTTTGGCCAGCGGGATCGGTGCGGTGGTTTTGGCAGCGTCGCTTGGCCAAGCGGCGGTTGCCGCCAAGCCGAACATCGTGTTTGTCCTTGCCGACGACATGGGCTTTGGCGATGTGCAGGCGCTCAACGCCCGCTCGCAAGTGCCGACACCGAATCTCAATCGTTTGGCTAGGCAGGGCATGGCGTTCACCGACGCCCACTCGCCGTCGGCGGTCTGCACGCCCACGCGCTACGGTGCCCTGACCGGCCGGTACTGCTGGCGCTCGCGACTGAAACGCGGCGTGTTGAACGGATACAGCGCGCCGCTGCTCGAGCCGGGGCGGTTGACGGTCGCCGGGATATTGCGGGCAAGCGGCTACCACACCAGCATCGTCGGTAAGTGGCACTTGGGCCTTGGCTTTCAAAAGGGCGCCGACGGAAAGATTGACTACGCCAAGCCGGTCACCGACGGGCCGAACGAGCACGGCTTCGATCACTCGCACATCATCCCTGCGTCGCTCGACTTTCCGCCGTACGTGTACATCGAGAACGGCCGGATCATCGAGTTGCCGACGATCGACCAGCCGGCGGTGAAGTTCCCCGGATTTCTGCGGCGCGGCCCGCGCCAGCCCGGCCTTGTAATGGATGACTGCCTCGATGACCTCACGCGCAAGGCGACCGGTGTGATCGAACAGCGCGCCAAGAAAGATCAGCCGTTTTTCCTCTACTTCCCGCTGTCCGCGCCGCACAAGCCAGTGCAGCCGCATCCGCGTTTCATCGGCAAGTCGAAGCTCGGCCTTTACGGCGATTTCGTGATGCAGGTGGACTGGACGATCGGCCAGATAATGACAGCGATCCGAAAGGCGGGCATCGAGAAAAATACGTTGTTAATTTTCACCAGCGACAACGGATCGTTCATGCACCGCCGTGGCGCTGATGAAAAGGAGGATCACTTGAGCGACCCGACCGTTCAGGCTTACAACGAAACGCATCACACCGCCAACGGCGATCTGCGCGGCACAAAGGCGGATGTGTGGGAGGCGGGCCATCGGGTGCCGTTTTTTGCCTGCTGGCCTGGGGTAATTGAGCCCGGCTCAAAATGCTCCCGCACCACCGCGCATGTGGATTTGTTTGCCACCTGTGCCGAGATCGCGGGGGCCACGTTGCCGGACAACGTAGCGGAGGACAGCTTCAGTTGGCTGCCGTTGTTCCACGGCGGCGACTGGGCCAAGCCGCGCGCGCCGGTGATCAATCACAGCGCAGCAGGCATGTTCGCGCTGCGCAGCGGCAAGTGGAAGTTGGTGGCCGGCAATGGCTCCGGCGGACGCGAGGTACCCAAGGGCAAACCGTTTGGCAAACCGTATCGGCTTTTTGACCTATCGAGGGACTTGGTTGAGCGCAACGACTTAGCCAAGGCCAAGCCGGACTTGGTCGGGAAGTTGACGGCACAACTCGAGGCTATCCGTGCCGCCGGCCACAGTCGGTAACGGCTAGCTCAACGGGATTTGGGGGTCGAACCGTACCGGGTTGTCGCCGGAACGAACGTACCGGCTTTGTGCTTGGCCGGCTTTTTGGTCAGCAGGTTTGCCTGTATCTCCGCAGCCAAGCTGACAATTCTATCGTTGGTATCGATAGTATCGGCGAGGGGAGTGTATTCCAGCCTCTCAGCAATTCGCTCTCCGGGTTGCTTGAAGATTCTGGACAATGTCTTCACTTAGAGGCCGAAGCATCGTATTCGACCCGCAGAAGTCAAGGTCGCCTCCAGCGTACTGTCAAAGGCATGACTCACCCGTGATATCGCTTGCATGGTCAGGGATGTGTTGTCACGTTGTCGCCAAGCTGTAACCCAAACCGGTTATCCGGTGCAAAAGGTTTTTTTGGCGACAAACATACAATGAAAAAGTTACTGACTATATTCGCAATATTAGGCTTGGCCTGCACTCATCAGGCACAGGCATCACTCGCTGACCAAATCAACGAGAACCAAACCGATTGGTTGCTGGGAGCTTGGGAGGCTGACATAGATGGGAATACGATCTTCTTATCCTACAAATGGGTTGTGAAGGATCACGTGATAGCTGCCCATCTTAAAACCAACGACAATGAGACGTATAGTCTAATAGGGTTAAACCCAGAATCAGGTGAGATTGAGCAAACCGGATATGACAGCAAAGGCAAGAAGAGCACCGGCAAATGGGGGCCAAAAGGGGATATGCCCATGGTTACTGTCAAAAGCACATCCGATACGGGAGAAACTCAGAGCATGGCAGTGGCTTTTCGCAGGATCGACGAAAACAATATCGAGGCCCAAATCTTCGAAGTTGATGCCTCAGGCAACGTGGGTGACTTCTCCTCGATTAGTTTTGAAATGAAGCGCAAGAAAGAGAAGAAGTAATTCGTCACAACATCTCTTCAAACAAAAAGGCTCCCACATCGGGGGCTTTTTTTGTCGACTGGGCGATTGGTCAAGCGTCATCACCACTATGGGTTGAGGCATATTCCATGCTCAGCTTAGCGGCGGCGATTTAGATTTCGATCTGGCCGCTGAAAACGAATTCCGCAGGGCCGGTGAGTTGCACGTTGGTGAACGAGTCGCCGTTTGGCTCGAAGGCCACGACCAAGTCGTCACCGCCAAGCACGCGCACGCGAAGTGGCGAGCTGGCACCGTGCAGCTTGGCAGTGATCAGTGCCGATGCCACAACACCCGTGCCGCACGCAAGCGTCTCGCCGACACCGCGCTCGTAAGTGCGCACGCGGATCGAGTCATCGTCGGAGATTTGCACGAAGTTCACATTTGTCCCGGCCGGCGCATAATGTTCGTGATGGCGAATCTCGTGGCCCAGTTCGGAGACCATCGCCTCGTCGGCGTCCTCGACGAACAACACGGCGTGTGGCACGCCGGTGTTCACCGAGTGAATCTCCAGCTCGCCGCTCGTCGTGTCGATACGCTCGCCGACGCGCAAGTCCACCGGCGGCGTGAGGCCGACCGTCACACTCTCGCCGCTAAGCCGCGCCTCGATCACGCCAGCGAGTGTCTCGAATGAAATTGATTCCCGTTCGCCGAGGTGACTCTGGGCGAACCGCGCGAAACAGCGCGCGCCGTTGCCGCACATCTCCGCCTCGCTGCCGTCGGTGTTAAAGAAATCCCAGCCCAAGTCGGCGTCACCCCTTGCTGAGCGCAACAGCAGCAGCCCGTCCGCGCCGACGCCGCGTTGGCGGTGGCAGATTTTCCGAATCTGTTCCGAGGTTAACTCGAGGCCAAGTTCACGGTTATCGATCATCACGAAATCGTTCCCAGCCCCGTTCATTTTTGTGAAGTCAACCAGCACACACACAGCTTACCCAAGCTTGGCTAAGCCGGCAAGAGAGCTGGGTTTACTGATAATCGCTGCGGCGGCGGGTCACTTGGTCGATGTAGCGGCGCGTCGAGGGGTAGTCGATATTTTGGAGGAAAGCAGCACTATTGGTGCGGGCTGCCTCCTTGGCCCAGCGATTCACGTGAGCGCGTCCGGCATTGTAGTCGGCCAAGGCGAAGGGCAGGGGATCGTCGGTGTGGGGATAGCGGTCAAGCCGCGTCTTGATGTAGTATGTCCCGGCGAGAATGTTCGTGCGCGGATCGTACACGTGTGAGTGCTCGAAGTTGCGAACGCCGTGGTCGTCGGCCCACTCGAACGCGGCCAGCTCCATCAACTGCATCAGGCCGATCTCGCCGGCGTCGCCCACGGCATCCTCCCGGAAACGACTTTCCTGCCAGATCAAAGCCTTGATGAGTGCGTATTCGATGCCGAACTCCTGGGCTGCGTCTTGTATGATGCCGTTGTAACGGCGCTCCACTTGATTGCCCCACCACCAGTAATACGCCGTACCATCGAGTATCGCCAAGAGCAGCAACCAATGCAGCCAACGACGTTTTGGATGGCGGCGGCGCTCCATCAGTAATCCTTTCCGGCAGCGCTCGCTTGGCAGGACGCACGCCACGCTCCTAGTTCCTCGACCAAGCGCTTGGCTAAGCGCGGCTTGGCATTGGCCAAGTCATTCCTCTCGGCCGGATCGGCGTTGAGATCGAACAGCTTGAACTTGGCCGCTCCGCCGCTGCGGTACAGTTTGTACCGGTCACCGACCCAGGCGAGCTGCCCCTTCGACTCGAAGCCGATCGACTTGCCGCGCTTGGTCAGGTTGCTGTCGAGCAGCGGCACCAAACTCATGCCATCGATCGGCCGGTCGCTGGTCGGCTTGGCTTCGAGTAAATCGAGAAGGGTCGGCAAGTAGTCGCTTGTGACGCACGGGATGTCTGTGGTGCGACCTGCTTTCACGCGTCCCGGCCACTCGACGATTCCTGGCACGCGAATGCCGCCCTCGAGTAGCGAGCGTTTGCGGCCGTTCAGATGCCCGGCTGTCCCCGGAGCCTGGCCGGCTTGGCCCTCCGGTCCGTTGTCGCTGCAGAAAAAAAGAACTGTTTCCTTGTCAATGCCAAGCGTCCGCAGTTCCGCCCGCAGTCGCCCGACCTGCTCATCCAGCGCGGTGATGCAGCCGTAGTAATGCTGCGCATATTTCGGGTGTTCGGCGTAAATCGCCGTGTGTCTTGGCCCGGCGACGACTGGCAGGTGTGGCGCGTGAAACCACACGATGCCGAAGAACGGTTGACCATGCTTGGCTGCGCCGCGGATGAACGGAATGGCGCGGTCCATGATGACGCGCGAGTCGTCGCCGAGGGTGTTCTGCGTGACAGGTTCGCCACGCTCGTTCCAGTAAGCCGTGCCGTACGGCTTGGCCTCACTGGCGGCGGAGACAGCGTCCCACCACTTACTGGAGTTGTTGCCCTTGGGCCGGAGCAACGGATCCCATGTCGGCACCTTGGACTCGGTCGAGAAGCAGATGTCGAAGCCGTTGTCTTGCGGCGGTGAAAAATGTTTGGCGCCGCGAAGGCCTCCCCGGTTTGCGTCCTTCACGGTTTGCGTCAGCGTGCCAAGATGCCACTTTCCGAAGTGGCCGGTGGAGTAACCCTGTTTCTTGAGTAACTCCGCCAGCGTCAACTCCTCCGGCTTCATGTGGCCGCTATTGGCGCCCGGAATTCCGTAGCGATACGGATGACGCCCCGTTATGCAGCTTCCACGTGTCGGGCTGCAAACCGGCGCCGCGGCATAAAACCGATTGAACTTTAGGCCACTTTTGGCCATCGCGTCGAGGTGCGGTGTCTTGATGGTCTTGTTTCCGTTAAAGCCAACATCACCCCATCCCAAATCATCGGCCATGAGGAGAATGATGTTGGGTTTCTCGGTGGCAAAGCCACCGGTCAATCCCAAGACAAAAAGAAGGGAACAAAAAAAACGCTTCACGCCGCTAACGATAGGTAGGAGAATTGCTGTTGGTAAAAACCTTATTAATAATCGACACTAGAATCAGTAGCGGCGGCCTCCTCGGCCGGCCGTGGGCCGTCGGGTGGGTGACTTGACACCACTACCGTAAATGTCGCGCTCCATCATGGCGCGCCGTCGGCCGTAGCGGCCGTTGAGCTGGGTGACCTTTTGGTCGTGCTCGGTCTTAGTGATTTCACCGCTCTTCAGTGCGGTAGCATATTCCCCAAGCTGTACTTGATAGGAAGATTCAAGTTTGCGCAATTTCTTGTCGGTGGCGCAGCCAGTGAGAAGCAGTCCCACAAAAACGAGTCCCGCGAAGTTGAAAACCTTTTTCATGCCGCGCGTAGGTTTCGCCTGGGCAGGCGAGTTGTCAAGCGGTCAAGGAGGAATCCCCCTTGATTACGCTTGGCCAAGGGCGCAGGGGGCGAGGATGGCTTCGCTCATGCCGTGGATGATTTTTTTGTCGGCGGGACAGATGGTGGCCAGCACGCCGCCAAGCGTGGCCTTGGCC
>Ga0302134_10001191_pt1 | contig 12133 bp, 13 predicted proteins | sample CB9_SCM_MG_FD_203123 | JGI IMG/M metagenome (GOLD analysis project Ga0302134, IMG submission 203123) | Marine microbial communities from Western Arctic Ocean, Canada - CB9_SCM | ecosystem: Environmental > Aquatic > Marine > Oceanic | place: Canada: Western Arctic Ocean | collected 2017-09-19
ACGCTTGAGCATCTCATTATAGAGCGTCACGGAACTGGCAACGCGGCTCTCGCCACCGAATTTAGCTGTGTTCACGCAGAGCAACGCCACCATATCGCAAGGGTCTGCGTGGAAAGTCATCGCAGCTTTGGTCTGATAACCACGAACCATCGGGTCATTGTAATTTTTACCAAGGTCCTTCACATGACCCAACACGTGACCTTCAGGATTCTGGGAGAGCGCTTTACCAAAATGTGTCCCCACACCCCAGAGAACCGCCGCGGTTTCTTCACGGCAAATCTCATCCACCGGCAAACCGCGCATCTGCACAAATCCGCGGCCGTTCTTCAGCTCATCGTAGATTTCGGCAAATGTGGCGGCTGTTTTCGGCAGGACGAAATCTTCTTTGCCGACATGGATTATATCTATGCCGCTGGTGACGAGTGCACGTGCCGCTGTCAGGATTTCGTCGATTTCCTTGTCAGCAAAGCAATAGACCCAGCTCTCGCTATTTTTCATTTCGGCAGCGTCCCATGCTGCAGGGTCAACAATCGGCTTCAGCTTCTCAGCCGGTTCACGCGTACGGTTTACAGCCATGGCAGGACCTCACGGGCATATAGAATTTCTTTAATTATGCCACAAAACTGGATGGTTGCTAGCCATCAGCCCTGTTGTTTCTTGCGAGCGGTAGAAATGCGGGTCAACCAGACGGATGCCAGGAAGATCACCGTGCCGCCTATCCAGGTCCAGATGTCGGGGATTTCGGCGAAAAACAGAAAACCAAACAACGCCGCCCAGATCAGCCGGGTAAAATTAAACGGTAGAACAACAGTTGCATCGGCCAGTGCCATCGACCGATTAAAGGCGCGTTGAATGACCGTGCCGAGATAGCCGAGCAACGCCATCCACAACACGTCCTGCCAGCTGGGCTGAATCCAAACGATGATCGCAGGGATTAGTCCGAGAACCGTATGAGAAACAAACAGCCATGCCGCCACGGTATCCGATGGATCATGTTTCAGGAGTCCTTTGATCAGCATCGCGACGGCCGAGCCGGCAATGACCGATGCGACTGCCAATAACAAACCAGGATTGAAGTCTGCCATACCCGGGCGGATAACGATCAACGCGCCACCAAATCCCGCCAATGTCGCCATCCATTGCCAGACGCTAGTTTTCTCGCGAAAAAACAAAACTGCAAGAATGGATGCGACAATCGGCATCATAAAGGTGATGGCCGAAACATCGGCGATTGGCGCAACGGCCAAGGCGCCAAACAAAAACCAGACATTTGCCGCAGAAAACAGCCCGCGCACTGCGTGCATCCCGAAATGGCTGGTCCGCATGGCACTCAGCCCCACCTTCATCAACCAGGGGATCATGAAGGCAACAGCAAACACATTTCGCCCGAGCGCTACCTCGAATACCGGCAAATGCTCTGTTAGATGATGGGCAATACCAATCGAGGCCGCATAGGCAAAAGCACTGAGCGTCATCCACCAGGCCGCCTGAATAACAACCGACAAAGCATTGAACCGGTCAGCGAAAATTTTGAGAAGCCCCATGTGCGCCGTTATAGGGTGTTTAAGCCCCCTGCGAAATGGCTAGAGCGATACGTTTGCCCGCAGGCGTCCCTTGTCGGCTGGTTCGAAAGCCGAACGGCATTCAGGTACCCGCCCGCCAATATTCTTACCCTTTTTCAATATGTAACGCCGGATTGTTTTGGTGCGCTCCAAGGCTAGTTTTGTCAGCTGCGGAACGGATGCCTTACGCAACGCCTCACCGCTTAACGGCAGAAGTTGGGTAGAATTCGCTTTGGCGGTCTTGGTGCTTTTCTGTCTACTTCGCGCTCTTTAAGATCCTTCAGGGAGAAACCTGCCAAATCTTTTGTGGTTGCGCGCCCACAAACACGAACCGCCAATTTAGGCCTATGATTCAAAAGCGACACAAGATTGTCGGCGTAACGAGTCGCAGCGCGCCCGAGCTTGGAAGAGCCGCTCGCATATGGAATGGGTTTAAAACTAATTCCGGATCCACCCGCAGACGATAGAATCGATGCGAGAGCCGTCGGCGGGAACAGGGGTTTAAGAGCGCCCCCGACCGCCTAGCCAATGGCATCACTCAAATCAACATCCGGTTTTGCGATTGTGCCGCCCACTGGGATCGAAAGGTTTATGACATTATTGGAATCCTGTAACAATCCCACGGCGGTCTGTACGGGCATACCGACCTGACCCGATAGTTTTTCTCGGCCACCGCGGACAGCGGCACAAATTTCAGAGACTTCAGTTTGGTCTTTGCGCTGGCATCGAGGGCGGCTTCTTTTGTTTAAGCCACCGGATCAACGTTCAGTGGCCCGGTTTCAAGATTGAGGCCCAACATTCTGGCGGCGTAAGAAGAAAATCGTGGCAACTCCAATCCCGTCAAACCTGCTTTAAGATTGAATTGCGGCTGATCGGCAAACGGCGACGCCCATCCCGCAACATCGATTTCATCCGAAGATCGACACCCTCGATGAGAATAAAATCGACAACAGCTCGCCGTGAAAAATTCTACAGCGGAAGTTTAAGTCCAAATTTTTGGATCAGACCCAGTTTAGCGTCGGCCTTGCGTAAACGCACCGGGCCGAAGGACACTTCTTTATTCCACAAATCGAAATTGATAGTCCCCACGCCTTAATGGACAACACCCAACTGATCGAGCTCTTAAGTAACGATATAGCGCGCAGCATAACGAGACCCCAGAAATACCGTAAGGCCCATAACGACAATCAGAAATACTGTCGTGACACTCCAAAATAGCCTTCGCGGTATGCGGCGGCGGGGCCTCCTTAGAGGATTCTACTTGGTCGGCGCTATCGTTCATTTAATCCTCGTTGCAGACCGTATAAAACCGATTACCACTCGCCGGTGTTGTCCATTGATGCCCATGGCTCTGCCAATGGCAAGGCATCACCGCGCTGAAGCAATTCAATCGATATCCCATCCGGCGACCGGATAAACGCCATATGACCATCCCTTGGCGGACGGCATATGATGAACCCACCATCCATCAAGCGCTGACAAACCTCGTAAATATCATCGACGCGATAAGCAAGGTGACCGAAATTACGGCCGCCATCATACTCTTCCGGATCCCAGTTATGGGTTAGTTCGACGGTCGGCCGGCGAGTTTCTTTGGCAGCTTCCGCGTCACCAGATGCAGCCAGAAAGATCAAAGTGAAACGTCCCTTCTCGCTGTCTTTGCGGCTGACCTCGACCAACCCAAGCAGATTGCAATAAAAGTTTAGCGACACGTCGATATCGCGAACGCGGACCATCGTGTGTAGATATTCCATTCAAAATTTCTCCGGTAAGGGCGGCTCGTTGGCTACATTATACAAAACCCCCGCTGCCATGCACCACGGAGATGTTTACACCCGAGCTTTAACGATCAGAAACGGCTTTTCGACTGCATAGTGGATGAATAAACCCGCCAACAGAGACATAACCCCGAACACAGCAAGGAATGAAACGAAGCCCGCATTGACACCAGAGATTGTCAGCGCCAACGGAATTAAGGGCAAGTAGATGAGATAAAGCGGATAGGAAATACGCGACAGAAAGAACAGGCTGTCACTTTCAAGCAATCCACCTCGCCCTGCTCCGAAAACTGTTCCGAGCAGTATGGCCGCAAACCCGGCAGCGATAAGGGTTGGTTGAAATATTTTATCAAACAAGGTGATGTCTGCGAGCCAATTGTTAACTGCGAGAAAACTACCAATGACCGCGAGACCATCGACGACACTGTACTGAACTGGTTTGTTGCGAAATGTTGCACCAGAGATAAAGCCGGTACGAATATAATCGCTTTGCAGCATGCCGCCGCAATCATCAATGCGTTCTTCAATTCCTGCCATTTGCCTACCCCTTATTTGCCTATGTGACCGGCTGTGATGCGATCGCCACGTTTTACAACTAGAACGGTAAGGGGCCTCAGATCACAAATCGAGAGTCAAAAATGGTACATCCTGTGGCAAATTTCAGACCTGCAAGGGAGGACGTAACGGAAGTTGTGGGAAATGCCTCAGAGAATAGGGACACGGCAATAAGACGATCGGGTGCTTAAATTCGCGGGCCTATTTTCTCGATTGTTCCGCCTCGATAACAGCCAGACGCATGGCATCCCGTCTACCAAAGACAAACAAGGCAACGACCGCCGAAACAGCGACACCGACCAGCATCGGCCAGGTAAACCCCCAAAAGCCCGAGAGCCCGCCGATAAGCAGCGCACCAAGTGCCGGACCAGACCGGTTAAGCAGCCCCCAAAGCGACATCACGCGACCCCGCAGATCGCCACGGACACCGCCCTGCACAATCACTTGTCCGGCAATATTGACACCGACCTGGGCAGTGCTCAGCAGAACAGTACAAAAAACTGCGAACCAAAAGTTCGATGTTGAAACAAACAGGGTCAACGAAACCAATGACCCAAAGACCGAGTACAGATAGGCGTTAAGAATGGCGGTGGGTTTTCGGAGGTTCCCGATCAAAAGTGAAGCGATAACCGCGCCGACACCAGCGGCTGACACCAGAATTGGAACGCCTTTATCCGGATCAAATCCGAAGACAGTTTCTGACAGGCCCGGCAACAATTCCATATAGGCTCGCAATAGTAGAGATGCGAATATCATATTCAAAAACAGGTATTTGATGACCGGATGTGCGGCTGCATACCGGACGCCTTCGGCGAGATGACTCCGCATCGACCTGCCCGCTTCCGCCTTGCGATCCGGGTTGGTCATTTTGACGCCAAACAACGCCAGCGAAAAAATTAAATTCGCGACAGCATTAATCGCAAAAACGACGCCAACACCCCACAAAGCCAGGATGGGTGCGACCAGTGCCGGGCCAAGTGTCCGGCCAAGATTAAAAAGGATTGAATGCGTCGCGATGGCCGCCGATAAATCTTCGCGCGGCACCAAATTAGGCGCAAGCGACATGCGCACGGGGGTCCAAAATCCAGTACAAATTCCATGCAACACAGCAAAAGCGGTCAACATCCAAATATCAACCAGCCCGGCAAACGTCATAGCCGCAAGCGCGGCGGTGACGCCCATCATTGCAAACTGAACGATCCGAGCCATTGCCAACCGGTCGTAACGGTCTGCCATTGCTCCGGCTATCGGTGAAATCAGAATGCCGGGCCCAGCCTCAGCAATCGCTATAACGCCGAGCCAGAACCCCGAATGGGTTAGATCCCAGGCGAAAACTGCTAATCCAATCCGATAAAACCAGACACCCGCACCAGCGAGCCAACCCGCCCCTTCAACAATCGCAAAGTCGCGATGCCGAAAAGCCCGAAAGGTGCTCTTCGTCATGATCGTGTCGATTAGCGGTTGGAACATAAACGGGCTTTTCCTTCTCGGGCGCCGCGGCTGTGATATAGAATATCGTGGAGTATGAACTGTCGATAGGGCTGTTCCAAAAACAGATGATGTATTAGGAGGCTACACTGAAAAAGGCCGTATATTTTGATCGAGATGGCACGCTCAATGTTGATAGTGGCTATGTCCACGACTGGGCCAATTTCGTGTGGATTCCTGGTGCCCGAGAGGCGATCAAGCTGGCCAATGATCAAGGGTATCTCGTCTTCGTCGTCACCAATCAATCAGGCATTGGGCGTGGATACTACGGCGAGCAAGCGGTTCACGCGTTGCACGATCAGATGAATGCCGATCTCGCCAAAATCGACGCCCATATCGACGGATTAGAGTTCTGTCCGCATCATCCCAAAGAAGCACAGCCAGAATACCTAACGACCTGTGATTGCCGCAAACCAGCGCCCGGTATGCTCTTAAGACTAATAGCAAAATGGCAAATTGATCCGGCACAAAGCCTGATGATCGGTGACAAGGATACCGACGTCGCCGCTGCTACGGCGGCGAATGTTTCTGGTCATCTATTTTCGGACGGGAATCTTAGAGATTTTCTCGCGCCTTTGCTGACGGATTAGCCGAGATACCGGAAGAGCGCTGTAACACCAATATAGGTGCCCAGCAAAACGAGTGCGATCAGGAACACCCGACGAAAAACGTCCTCAGACATGCGTTGGCGTATTCGTTGACCAAAGACCATACCCAATATAGCCGGCATCAATCCCACTGCAGAAAGGACACCCAACTCTGCCGTCAAAAGAGCATTGCTTTGCAATGAAATCGCCACGCCAACGGTCGACAGTGTGAACAATATCCCCATCGCCTGAATGAGTTCGTCACGTTTTAGGCCCAACGCTTGCAGATAGAGTACTCCGGGAAAGGCAAACGAGCCGGTCATTCCGGTGAACACACCATTTATGAACCCTATGACTGGCCCAGCCCAGCTTTCCTGACCAGCGCGAACAGTCATCCGGTAATTCGCGAGGCCCGAAGCGCCGTAGACCACCAGAAGAACGCCTAGCAGAGCCGAGAGCAGGTCAAGATCAATTGTGATCAATGCTTGTCCGCCAAGCCACACTGCACCGAACGCCAGGATAAAGAATATCGGCAAGCGCTTCAAAAGCGCCAATCCATTGCCACCGACAGCTGCCTGCCACACATTTGTGATGAAAGACGGCACCAGCATCAGCGCCATCGCGGTTGGCAAATCCAGCAATGCAGTGAGCAAAGCAAGGCTCACCGCCGGCAACCCAATACCAACAACCCCTTTAACCGTTCCCGCTAACAGGAAGGTGACGACGATCGCCGTCAGAGTGAAGGGATCAGCCACACAAAGGCGCCGCTAAGCCGCTTTGGCAAATTCCGCCTGAATCTCTTTTTCAAATGCTAATAGCTTTTGAACGCTGGGGCGTATTTCCATCCGGTCAAAATGCGCCTGACAGTTTTTGAACGGCGAAAGATCGAGCTCGAACTGGCCAGCGCGGCGGAAACACCAATAGAAATTGGTATCCGGCGCGGTAAACCGGTCAAAGAAATATTCCTTGCCGTCGAGCAAATCTTCCGCGATCTGGAAACACTCAAAAACATGCTCGGCGGCATGGCTGCGGATATTCTCTTCGGTCCCCGCGATATCACAGACCTTGGGCGGACCATTGATCACCCGCAGATAGGGATGGATTCCGGAAGAACACCATGAGACCAGCGACACCGCCTGCAGCTCATCCCACGGGTCACTCGGCAACAAATTTGCTTCCGGGAAGGTCCGGGCAATCCATTGCTGGATCGCGACATTCTCGGTCATCTTTTTACCATCAACGACCAGCAGCGGCACCTTATGCTTGGGATTGATAGCCCGGTATTCCGCCGACATGTGCTGCTGTTTGCGGAAATTAAGCGGCACCGCCTCAAACTCGGCACCAGCTTCGGTCAAGGTGATATAAGGCGCTAGCGCGCAGGTAATTGGAGCGTAGTAAAGTTGGATATCCATTTGATGCGTCTCCAGAATGAATTTGGTGACCAAACTATAGCCCGAAAATATCGCAACGCCAGACGGCGATACGAAACAGTGCTATTTCGGAATAAAGATGAAGTTCTTGACGTAGCTACCCTGGCTGCCACGTTCAGCGTTGATCTGGTGCTCTTCAAGTGACAGACGGCTGATATTCGAAAATACACCATCGATCAGCGCAAAGCCGTCATAATCCAGCGCTTTCATCATATCAAAGACATCAGTGACACCAGCACCCGCATGCGTGAATTCGTTTTCAACGAACAGATTGGGCCGATCTCGGGCCAAGGTTTCCTGCGCGCCCTCGAGGACCGATTTTTCATGCCCTTCGACATCAATCTTGATGAAACCGATATCCTTATAATCCAGGTCGTCTATCCGACTACCCGGCACCTTCACGACACGGCCTTGGCCTTCGTCATATTCTATACTGGCGCCATTACTAGACCAACCCTTGCGGCCCTTGGGGACCACAAGCTCGGCTTCACCGGTTTTATCGGACAGTGCCATTTGCAGCACAGTGACATTCTTATCAACGACGTAGCGCAAGACACGGAGTGGGATCGGGTTGGGCTCAAACGCATAAACATGTGGCGAATAACGCGACAGGAAATAGGTGAACAGGCCAAGATTTGCCCCAACATCCAAACAAACCCGTTTAGGATCAACGATAAATTTCAGAAGCCCCATCTCGGGATCGATTTTGCGCATATATTTGTGCGACCGATGCCGATAATAGCCACGAAATGGTACATAGCGAAACTTGATATCAAGGCGAATATCGTTGATAAAATCGCGAAAGTTTTCCCGTGGAAGTGTGCTCATTGCCGCCCGCAATTCTCAAATTTTAATACTATTAAAGCTCTAACACGGAACGCCGAGTCATGGCAGAGCGTCGTTTGCCGCGAATGACAGTTCAGCCGTACGGTTGATGCAACGCCAAGGACACGCTATCAACACCCGCGAGATAGAAGATTAGACAATTTCATTGAGGAGAAACCTTATGCCCCAGGCCGAAGCAAGACATATTCTGGTTGATACTGAAGAGCTTTGTGAAGAGCTCAAAACGCAAATTTCTGGCGGCGCTGATTTCGGCGACGTTGCAAAAGAGCATTCTTCCTGCCCGTCAGGCGCCAGCGGCGGCGCCCTTGGTTCATTTGGCCCTGGCCAGATGGTTCCTGAATTTGATCAGGTCGTGTTCAGCGCACCGGTCAATGAAGTTCAGGGCCCGGTCAAAACTCAGTTTGGCTTTCACCTGCTAGAAGTGACCAGCCGTACCGACTGATTAGCACCAAAAAGTTTGATCGCGGGGGAGGCCTTAGAGGTCGTACCCCGCCATCAGATCATCGACGACGCCATCGAGCTTGTCCCACCCGGCGACCTGATAGCTGTAAAGATCCATTATAAAGCTCGGCCCGGCGTAGAATTTCTCATAGAGCATATGCCGCCCGGCGAATTCCGTCCCCAGAATATCCCAGGCCAGCCGAAACAGTTTCATCCTGTCTTTAGCGCTTTGGTCAGGTAGCGACCAGTAAGTCTCAAACTTCTTGTTGAGTTCAGGGTCCTCCATCACAGACGAATCCGCAGGCATTTGAATCGGCCCGCCGCCCATTAGTTCGCGAACGACATCGCAGATCTTTGAGTGGTTATTGGTGCACCAGTGTAGCGCCGCATACATAAACCGGCGATTGATCGTCACATAGCCATTCGGCATATCCTCGCAATCATATATCTGACCACGCACCATGCTTTCCAATGTCGCGAGCTGCGCTGCCAGATTACCCAAAGTACCTCGTACAGCCGGTATTGCGCCCGCCTTATTGGATTCCGTCAGCTTGTGCGCGATAGCAACAATCAGCCGTAGTTTTTCAACAAAACGAACATTGGCCTGATGATTGGCTAGCGCGTGGCCTGGTGTTCTAAAATATATTTCCCGCGTCATCGCGACGTTGTTATGCAGGAACACCCGATCCCACGGCACTTTGACATTTTCAAACAGGATCGCCGCATCGGTCTCGTCATAGCGCGCAGAAAGCGGCATATCGAATTCGCTACCGGCCATCGCCTCATAGGATTTGCGCGACCAGATGGACACGCCGTCAGAATTGAGCGGCACGGCGCAGGTAATCGTCTCCGCCTCGTTACCCGGCGGTACTGGCTGCAAATTGCCGACCCAGGTTTCGTGGCAATAAATAGCTCCGGTGCCAATCATCTTGAGCCCATTAATCGTCACCCCTTCCTCGTCTTCTGACACCACCCGCAACGTCGGTGATATGACATCGGCTGCATCTATTTCCACCCCCGCACGGCGCGAACCTTGCGGATTGGTGACAGCATGGGACATAAACAGATCTTCCCGGCGCGCTTTGCGGTAATAGGCCTCGAGACGATCACCGGCACCGTCGAGGATTTCATTAAAAAGCTCTGGCTGGGTCGCCAGACCGGTCAAGTAACTTGGGAAGTTATCTGGCGAACGCCCCATAAAACCATGCGTCCAGGAAGCAATCCGTCGATGGGTTTCGTAGCGCCGTTCAAGATCATCGCGGCTTTTGGGTTTTAGAAAATAGGTCGAGAATTCGTCGCCGTCTTCCTCACTAACCATCACGTCACGATTTTCGGGTGCCGCTTTGCGGTCATAAATCATCGCGATGGTTTCAGCACCCTTGGCGAAAGCCGGGTGGGTCGTAATATCCTCGACCAGCTCTTTGCCGATATAGACCTTGCGCCCGTCACGGATACTTTCGAGATACTCTTTACCGGTTAACATCTTGTTCGCCTCACGCTGCTGTCAGAATGGCACGCACCGGTGCGCCATCGGCACCGGCGATCTTCATTGGAAGACAGGTTAAATTATAGGCCCCCGGCGCTATTTCGCGAAGGTCCAGCCCTTCGACTATGATCACCTCTACGCTCAACAGAATTACATGTGTAGCCGCATCCCTGTCCGCGAAAAGCTGAATTGACAGGTAGTCAATGCCAATCAACCCTATGCCACGATCAACGATCCATTGTGCTGCTTCCCTGGTTATGGCAACAAATTCTAAGTCAAAATCATGATTAGGAGTTTCCCAAAGCGCTGAATTGTCGGTTTTCAAAAGTAATCGTTTCGTACCTGCGGGGATGTTAAGGGCTTCAAGATGACCTGGTGTAATTTCCTTAACACCAAGAACCTCTGCAACAACACAGGGGCCGACCAGCATATTCAGGTCCAGCTCGTCGACTCCTTTACCATCTGCAATAAAATGGCGAGGAGCATCAAGGTGGGTCCCGAAATGAACACCAGTATCAATTCGCGTCACATTGGAACGGCTCCCGGCCTCCTGACTTTTCATTAGAGTCGTTGTAGGTGTCGGGTCCCCCGGCCACAACGGCAAGTCGGTTCGAAACGTCACTGTAATGTCTTTTATTCCTGTCATTCCCGGTTTCTCTATCAGGATTATTTGCGCAAATAGGGTGCGCGCGGCTATTGTACCGCAAACCTAACACAGGAGAAACTTATGTCGCAGGGGACAACAGAGAAACTTGCCGATTTTGCCGCTTCACTCTGCCTCAATGATATTCCCGCGGATGTAAAAAGCTCTACCATAGCCTTACTCGCCGATGCACTAGCCTGCGCACTTGCCGGGCATCAGGGCGAGGAAACCAGTCAGCTTCATGCAATGGCTTCGGCCTTGGGCCAATCCGAAGAAAGCAGTGTCATCGGTGGCAAGCATATGTCGCTGGCCGGCGCCACGATGATGAACGGCTACCTCATCACTGCCGTCACCATGTGCGATGTCCACCGCGCAACCCTGACCCACATTACCCCCGAAGTCGTCCCCCCTGCGCTGGCGATCGCAGAGCGCGACGATTTGTCGGGCCGCGCTCTGCTGGCCGCACTCGCCGCCGGGTTCGAAGTAACAACCCGGGTCGGTATCGGCCTCGATTATCCAGTATTCCGGAAAAAGGGCTGGCATGGTCCGGGTGTCATCGGACCTTTCGGCTCTGCCGCCGCTGTCGGCAGCCTACGTGGCTTTAACACTGATACAATGGCCCGCTCATTTGGCCTCGCCGGCAGTCAGTCTGCGGGCACCTTCGCCGCCTGGGGCACGCCAACCGTGAAATTCCATCAATGCCGCGCTGCCCTGTCCGGCCTTATGGCCGCATTACTCGCGGAACAGGATTTCGTCGCGACCAAAGAATTCCTAACCACCGAAGATGGCGGGCTATACAACACCTATGCCGAAGGTGGATTGCCCGAAGCCGTGACCGGTGACCTAGGCGACCGTTGGGAATTACAACGTATCGCGCTACGCATGTGGCCGTCGGCCACAGCGCTACAGGAGGTCATCACCTCTCTATTCAACGTCGTGCAGGAACATGACGTTGCGTTTGACGATGTCGCGAAGGTCCGGCTACGGTTGAGCCAAACGCCGTATAAAATGCATGGTGGTTTCTCGACCTATGACGCCAAATTCGAGGCGCTGCTTTCCGCGCATTACGTTGCTGGGATTTATCTCAAGGATCGCAAGGTGACCCTAGACCAGTTTGAGCCAGAATATTACGACAATCCGGTATTGCGTGATTTCGCTGCCAACAAGGTAGAGATCCTCGCCGATGACGACTTGGGTAATGGCCAGGCAATCGCCGAGATCGATACCAATGACGGTAAAACCGTCAGCGCACGCTGCGATTACCCGCTGGGCGCCCCGGAAAACCCGCTCTCGCCAGAACAGCTTGAAGAAAAGCTG
>Ga0302134_10001196_pt1 | contig 12111 bp, 8 predicted proteins | sample CB9_SCM_MG_FD_203123 | JGI IMG/M metagenome (GOLD analysis project Ga0302134, IMG submission 203123) | Marine microbial communities from Western Arctic Ocean, Canada - CB9_SCM | ecosystem: Environmental > Aquatic > Marine > Oceanic | place: Canada: Western Arctic Ocean | collected 2017-09-19
GGATCGCCGGCTTGTCCGCCGTCTGTTAAATTGAGGGTCTGTTTTAATTTCGCATCCATGTTCTTGAGCTTGCCCCCGTGTTCTTTGATGAGCGCCCTTTCTCGGTCGTTCATCCATGTGCTCGCCGCCGCCCTTGCTTCGGGTTGTGGGCCGGTAAACTGTCGTTCGTCTACAATTTCTATCTTCCAAAAATCCGGAAACCGAATGTAGAGAGCGTGCAGACCGTAATCTTTTCCATCTCGTTTGGCGGCGATTTTGTGTTGTGTCGTACGCTTGTCGAGAGATTGCATGGTCTGGCCAATGTAAGAAATTCCGCTCAGCCAATGATTCAAACTATCCGGCGGTATGAAGGTCCATTTGTAAATTTTACCCTTTATAGTTTCGAAGATTTCTTCGATTGTTTGATTTTCTTGATTTTCTTGTTCGCGGGGTCGCTTCGTTCCCCGACCGCCAAATCCATAGTCAAATAAAGTTCGTGATTCTATGTCCATCTCCAAAATTAAAACTAAAAAAATCTAGATTCTAGAGTAAAGAAAAACAATTTAAATTCATATTTTACATTTTTGAGCAAATGCGCACTAAAAAATTCTTAACAAGTATAAATGCCTCGCACTTGGAATAAAGAATTGAATTTTCCGGGGAAATATATGGATGGATCAAAATGTGATTTTCCAGTTTCACACCTAGATTTTATCAAAATTTCCGAAGATTACCGAGACGGCAACGTCCGAAGCGGCTACGATGAAACGGCTATTCAAGACGTTCTAGACAATTGGAACACTGGCTTAGGTTCGGGCACTGGAAAGTATTCAAATTGTTGTCCAGACAGTTTTAAGCCAACGTACATTAATGATGAAGAATTTCGGGATTTCGAATATAACTGTCGCGGCGTGTTGTGTGGCGACCATGGAGTCGAAGTTTGGGGAAATCCTCAAGCCGATATAGGAACTCCGAAAGAATGTGCCGAACACTGTCTGAACGACAAAACCTGTGCAATGTTCAGATTTGATATTTATTCTCATGATTTTGAGGGGAACCACGGAACATGTATTACATATGATAACGATCACATTTATTCCGAAACAACATTCGAACCGAAAAACTCGAAACCGGTGTGTGAGGACAACAATGACTTCCTAAAGAGACTGGTGCCGTATGCCGGATCCACTCTCGTTCATCTCGGTGGCAGTCAAAGTGGTAACTATTGTCAGGACGTCATGGATTTGTTATCCGATATGGGAGAATCAAATGTATGTGATTTGACACACGATGGAACAATCTTTAAAGACGTTTGTCCCACTACGTGCAACGCCTGCGAAGACTCGGGCTCGGGTTCGGGATTTTCTACTGACGAGATAAAATCGCTTTTGTTCAAATCTTATTTGTCTTATGAACCTTCAACTAGTCATTTCTTTACGAAAAAAACACATGGGTACAAACAGGTTGAACACTTACCCTTCTTCAATCAGAGCCAGGTACCTTCAGACGGGAATCGTGGAAGCGACTTTTACAAAAACAAATGCGCATCGCATGACCACGGTGGCGGAACAAATGGTGGATCTGGACCCGGATCCAATGATAACGATGGGCATTGTTATTTTAATTTAAGTTTTTAGTTTTAGAGTTTTACTTAAGTTTTAAGTTTTAAGTTTTAAGTTTTAAGTTTTAAGTTTTAAGTTTTAAGTTTTAAGTTTTAAGTTTTTAGTTTTTAGTTTTTAGTTTTAGAGTTTTACTTAAGTTATAAGTTTTAAGTTTAAGTTTTTTTCCGGTTTTAATTTAAATTGAATTTAAAAAAACATGAATAAAGAACTCGTTTTAGAAATCGTCTTCTTTCATCATCCAGAAATAACAAAATGTTTATTGTTGACTAATTCGAAAATAAGAAAACGAGTGGAGCAGTTTGGTAAAATTGAATCGCAAAAATGTAGAAAATGCGAGAAGAAAATTTGTCAATGTTGGAGAAATATTAATCTTTCTCAATTCTTAAGATATAGAGTTTGCAGTGAAGAAGTAGATTTGTTTGGACCACAACTAATTACAACGTGGCGTGACGTTAAATTTTTAAAACCGGTGAGTGCCTTTCAAACGATTGCGTATACATTAAGTTTGTTTGTGATTGATGAAATGTTGACTTTATGTTCTACATCACCACTTCATGGTGGTGGACTTTTTTACCAAATATTCAGACACATGAAACACAATTTTAGAAATATGAATTGCATAGATTTTTTTTTGCCATTGCAACTTTATAGCGACACGTGTTTTTTTGTCTGTCCAAGAAGATTTTCGAGGAGTATGAAAAAAGTTTCGAAACAAATAATAAAAATGAAAGGACAAAATAAAAAGGTTTTGAAAAGTTGTTGCGAAGAAATTTTTTCAGATTTGTTTATTTTAAAATAAAGTTAAAATTATATTCCATTTCTCTAATCGTCTGTATCCATGTTGTCATCTTTTTTGTCATCTTTTTTGTCCGGTATTTTTTCTGGTACCGAGCCTGGATGTTTTCGTTTACGTATAAGACCTTGTAACGTTCCCGCTTGTGCGGGTGTTTTTTTGTCTTTCTTAGTTCGTTCCTTTCTTACTTTCTTGATTGGGCGCGCATCTGTCGCCGATGGTTCTTGAACAACCGTATTTTCGAGAAATTCATGATACAGTCCTTTCGTAGTAAGTTCTTCGCTATTCATTGCTTGAGACGTTGCTTTTTTGTTTTTTGACTTTATGGATTTTGTCACTTCTTTTGCTTCGGTTATTTTTTGCTCCTTTTCAAGTATTAATGGAAACGAAATAAATGGTTCGTTTTTTTCGGTATATGATTTGCAACTTTTTCCGATATTTCTAAACTCTTCAATTGTTAGCGTTCCTCCAAAATCAATGAGCCAATGCGCATTCGGAGCTTTTGAAAATTCAAAAATTCCACGTTCAAATGCTAGTGATCTTATCCACGATACAATTTGTGATGAATTGTAATTATTTCTCACGGTGACCCACGTAACTGCACACGAGGGTGAGCAAAAACACCCAAAAGATTTGAATTGGTTTGTTAATACACATTTCGATAGGGGTATCATCCACGCATTCCAATCAAAAGTATGTGTACAATGCCAACATTTTGTATTTTCTAGTGGATTTTCTACAGAATTGAGTTTGTGAACGAGGGTTTCCCTTGAAGCTTGCTTTGCGATTTCCAGGCTTCTATACTGGGCACAGCAGAAAAGCCGAGAAGGAACAAGGCACTGTTCGGTTTCTTCGAGAGATTTTCGCTCCATAGAGATTGCTATTCTCTTTTTGTATTAAAATACATTTTAAAATGCTATGCGAACGATGCGACCTTTATTTCTGGTGAAATGTTCACACGTCAAAGTTCGAATTGCTAGGGGTTTGGCCTTTGCAAAGCTTGCATTGACCGCATCTTTACACACAGATAAAAAAAACGGTTGCGTCTAATCCAATACAAGTTTCAGAGCAGCAACGGAGCATATAGAACAAATCACTGTGAAAAAATTCTGACTTTGTCATCTCCAAGAACTTTCCAGAGAATCGTATTTTCATCCATTTTTATGGAGTTCGTATTATCAAGTTTAAACGAAACTTCCTGAATACCAACATAAGTAAACTCTTTTCTAATTACTAGCCCCGCGTCATCTTCAAATCTTGTATTTTTTAAAAGAAGGGTGGCGTAATATTCAGGAAACACTGCTCTAAACGCTAGCAGCAATGTTTGACATTCGTCGTCGAAAGATCTTTCATGATCAGTAAACCCTACGTTTCCATTGAAAATTACCTGATTCACAATATCAGTCGCCGCGAGCACCGCGATGTCTACGGCGGGTTCTGAAATCGGAGAAGAATCAAAACGATAGTCTATATTATAATAAAACGTAATACCTTCCGTTTTGTGAACAACTAAGCCCGTGACTAATTCTTTTTGATTATCGAGGCAATATGAGTCCAGGGAAAGTGCGCTCACGAAGTTAATCTCGCATTCTTTGTAGTTAATATTGAGAGGCGGGGAGTAAGAAGATTCAGAAGAATCCAACACGCCTGTAAAGAGACTGTTGTATATTTCCTTGATAAATGTCTTTATTAAAAACCACGCCTGTGGTCCTCTTTCTCCTAAAAAGACATCCTCGGCTATATCCGGGTTAAAATTAGCAAATGTCAACGCCCCGACTTGAGTAAAATAGTTCGTTGGGATATCCATTGTAACAGACTGAAAGTCCCCGGAATCTATTGTGTTTACAGTCCTTGTGGGTATAGAAGCATTACATAGGGGTAAATTGTAGCCATCGTCGATAGAAACCATGTTTACGTAAACGTCAGACATTCGCGCATTATCGAACGACTTCTGAAAATAATCAAGATCATCTTGTTGTATTGCAGTATCATACGTTTCTAAGTTGGCGCTTAAAATATTGAAATTTGGCGTAGTTCCTGTGAAATGATATCTCCTCCTTCCCGCGTTTCCACATACCCAAACTGATTCTAAGCTATCATAACCTGGTAGTCCACGTGCCATTTTCTCTAAGAAGGAGATGCTTGGTTGAGTAAAACTGCTCGTGGTCGGGTCTAAATTGTAACAAGCATATACCCCATCTTCTCCAGACCAAATGTCAGGAAAAGACCTTTGTAACGAAACGCCACCTGGGCTTCTCTCGTCTTCCCAGTTCTCGAGGGAAACAAAGGGGACATCTTCTGTACTTTCTGTAGTAATCCCGCTTCCGAAGCCTACTTTTTCTTCTTTTGTCTTTAAAATTAGTTCTGATAAACTTTTGATTTTATCGCTAACATCTTGCAACTTCCTAAGAAACAAGTCTTCGAAGAACGGATCTTTTTGTTGTTGTAAGTATCGTGTCAAATTTTCCTGATTAATTCCACCGTAAGCGCAATTTTCTTTATTTCGCTTGTTTAGGAATAATATGGTAATTACTAGTACGACTATAACTATACTCGGAAATGAATCCATTTACCTTTAAAGAATAATTAAAAAATGAACACATATACGACCATCTTTCTAAATTCTACAGTTTAATTATAAATATTTTTTTCTTCGGTTATTTAAAGTAAAAGTAAATGAAAGCTTGGAAAATATCCCTTATAATGGTGGCGGGGCCGTTCCGGGTAACCCGAATAACAATGGCGGCGGATACGGAGGAGGGAATTATTAAGATGACAATTTTTCAAAATAAATGAACTCAACTAATTATCATACCAGGGAGCGTGGAGCGGTTGGTTGAAGGAAGTTGCGTCTGCAAACATATTGTGCATATTCGTCTCATCATCATTGGACACGTTCCAATCATTGAGTGGCTGGTTGAAGGATTCTGCGTTAGAAAACATCCATGCCATCTCCGTCACATTGGACACGTTCCAATCATTGAGCGGCTGGTTAAAGGATTTTGCGCCATCAAACATCTGTCTCGTCCTCGTCACATTGGACACGTTCCAATTGTTGAGGGACTGGTTGAAGGATTTTGCTTTCATAAACATACATGCCATATCCATCACATTGGACACGTTCCAATTATTGAGCGGCTGGTTGAAACGGGTTGCGCCTTCAAACATTTGAGTCATATTTTTCACATTGGACACGTTCCATTTGTTGAGCGGCTGGTTGAAGGATGAAATATAAAACATTTCGCTCATTGTCGTGACGTTGGACACGTCCCAGTTACTGATGTCGCCGTGTTTTTTCACAATGAACTGCTTCTTATCTCCACCGTCGAGATAATCCTGAACGGCGCGGAAAATAGTTGCGTCCGTCAATTTTGGCGTGAGTAAAGGATTTATCTCGAGAATTTCCCCAAAAAAATCCTCAGGTATCGCCATTACTTGCTTAAATAACGTGATAAAAAAATAAAAACCATTCAAAAATGAACTCAATGCCTAGGATAGACCGTACCGTTAAAAATGTTTTGCGTTACCAAAGATGCCCAAGAAATATCCGAGTCGCCGACGCTCGATCGTCTTGCAACCGTCGCAACAGAACGTAGTTGAATTCGCTGTGAAGCAGAAATGCAATGGATTTGGTGTTTTGTTTTGGCATTTTATGGGTACGGGGAAGACTTTATCTGCATTAAGTGTAGTTTCTAATTTCAAGCAAAACGCAATTGTTATCTGTCCCGGTTATCTGAAATTTGTTTGGCGGCTAGAACTAAAAAAGTGGAAAATACCAACACGTATAGATGTATATTCTTACGAAGAATTTGAAATTACGAAGACTCGTCGTAAGGATATTCTTATAGTCGACGAAGTTCACAAACTACCCTATGCGAGCTACCCATCAGTAGCTGCATTTGAAAAAAGAATTCTTCTTTCTGGCACGCCTATCAACAGGATAATTCAACTCGCACCTCTGATGAGTATATTAGGCAAACCCATCACTATGGATGACTTTATTCAAAAGTTTGCCTACAGGAACCCCTTGAAAACCATTTTTACAAGCGCGCTGTTTCAGATATCAGATTTTGGCGCATTTTTTGGAGGTCTTATTCTTGTACTCGCCGGAAAGCACGTGTCTGGGGGAAAAAGATTCTATAGTAATCTTGCACTGGCTACAATGCCAATATTGAGTGCGTTTCTTAAATACATTAAATTCCACAAATTTGGGCTAGACTGGAATTACACAAAGATTGCAAAAAAATTGAAATCAAGAGTCTCTTATGTTCCAAACACTAGTATTGTAAAACTCAACACAAAATACGTAGAAATAAATTATGATAACGATCAACTAGACCTATATGAAAGGTGGATGACAATGAGGCTGAACCCAAAAGAAGCAGAGGGACTTGGTATTGCAAAAAACGAGGGCTTTTTGTATATGGAACCACGATCGGTGATTGAGACAATGATAGACAAGGGCAGGGTGCTGGGTTGGTATAGTAAATCCGGCGGAAGCACATCGGGAAAAGGGGTAGAGTTTCTAAAACTGATTGAAAATATCATAGAAAATAACCAAAAGGCAATGGTGTTTACTGAAATCGAAACCACCGCAACAATCGTCAAAGTTATTTTGAATGAAAAAAAAGTGAAATTTTCTTTCGTGAGTTCTGCTTTGACGTCGGAAGAAAACATGAAAAATGTCCGCGACTTTGACAACAAAACCACAATCCTCCTCAACCACGGCATTATTGAAGGCATGTCGGTGACAAATTGCAACAACGTCATTCTCCTAGAGCCACCAAGTTCCCCGGACATATATGCTCAAGCCATAGCCCGGGTGCGGCGCCACGACAGTCATATTTCAGTTCCAAAATACGTCAATTCTTATTTACTTATCAGTACGATATCAAAAACTACAATGAAGCAAAAAAAAGTTTTATTAGGAATAAATGATGTTCGCGCGAAACTTACTAGCTATTTAAATACTACTAACACACATGGGGATCTGGCAAAAGCACTTGCTTTGGTTTTAACTGCTTCAACTCTGCTTTATGCACCTCGAGAAACGTACCTCTCCTTGCGAAAGAGGCTGTTGGGTCTAGCTAACTTGAAATCATCAGAAAAGCGTCTTCTCGTAAAGGAGTTTGACGAACTAGCTTCAGACACGTCTTGGGAAGAGAGCACCCCGGATGTTTTGTTAGTCACCGCATTAAAAGAATCATCAAGTGAAATTGAGGCAATAGAACTGGCATTAGCTAAAAACAATATCCAAAGCCGAAAGAACATCAAATCCAACGCGGAATGTCCACCCTGTGATATGTGGCCAAGTGAAAATTGGAGCGCTAGTATAAACAAGTGTATGGATAGGGAACTCTAGTTGAAAATTGGTTGCAATTTTTGTTTAAAGATCAAAAACCAATATAAATCCTGAAAATTTCGAGAATATTATTCGGGTATTTAGAATGACCGGCTTGCTTTCATTTTTAAATACACTACTTGCATCTTACATTTGAACGTTGTATATTTTTTTTGGAAATAATTAATGATTTTCTCCCTGTCTTCTTTTAGACTTAAATTTTCAACATGTTCAAATATATAATCTTTCCAAATATCCCGTGGTATGTCATCAAAATTTAGAACGCTTGGTAACGATTCAAGAAGGTTGTTTTCTTCAGATTCAGATAATTGGCGTTTACCTAAAAATTTCAAAACAGCCTGTAAATATGTAGGTACTAATTTTTTAATTTTTTGCCATGTTGTATCTGGCAAGTGAAGACGTAGCTGTTGTTCTTCTGTTTCAGTTAAATTAAGTGGATAATCTTTTTTTTCTGGTTCTCTATATTCTTCGGGGGCTTTGTTTCTAGATTTGTTATTATTCTGTAGAACCAATGAAGCCCATCGTACATTAGTTTTTTCATGATCAAGCATAACTTGCCCATTTTCGATGTGAATGTAGTTGTTACATTTTTCATTTGAGATTATATGATCTGCAGTATAATTGCGGTAATCATCATTAGGAGGAAGTCCCACAAAAGTAAATAAAAGAAGTCTTTCGGGGGTCAACGTCTTACTTCGGTAATAGAATTTAACACGTTTGTAGTTTTCATCATCATATTTACAATCGTCGAATACATAACTTCCTCTTTCTAATTCAGACTGCTTCACATCGCAATGGTACAATTTTTCAGGAGGAATTTGTTGATCATCAAAATGACGGATTACAAAAGTTGAATTGTTTGACATATATAAGTAGTTTCCATCTTCTCCTTGGTTTAATTGCGTATTACCAGGCTTCGCCAACCAGAACTCCACATCGCGTTCTGGATCTAAAACATAATCTTTAATTAATCCCGTACCTTTAATATTTTCCGAGGTTGAATATATGGTGTTTTTTTTTAAACATTCAATTAATCTAGGTTTCTTTTTCTGAGGTTGAATATCTGTTGTATTCTCTTGAACAATTTCATTTAAGGTTAGCGTTGTAGTTTCATCAGATTTTTGATTGCAAGCAAGTTTTAAAACATCCAATTTGCGTTGCAACAAATTGTCGCTATTTCTATTCGAAAATTTTACATTATCTTCCGAAGATTGAACAATTTCACTTCCCCAAGTTTTATTACGAGAAATTGCTTTTACAATTTTTTGCTTAGTCATGGGATTTGTGTAAACATGAATTATTGTAACTCTTGACAGTTGATAGTCATGCTTTTCATATTTATGATACTTATCGAACACCGCGTAAGTTTCATAATCATAAACACACCCAAATCTTTGACAAAATTGCAACAATAGAACGGCCCCTGGTTCGTTAAAATCAAAATCTTTTCTTCTGTCCGGAACAAATGTTGGAAGTTCTTTACGATCACGTGCGTAATCTAGTTCTTTTTGATGCATTGTTTTTTCGTTTGCGATTGAAAACATAATACGATGATGAGGATTTAGACGAGGTGACTTGAATCCATCATAAAACAGATTTACCATGTCTGTAAGTTTTTCAAAGTTATGCTCTTCTAACTTTTTGACTTCATCATCGGTAACACCAAGTAATTTTTCCATGTGTTTGCACATTATTTTTTTTAATTCAGGCTCTTCAGTTATTTTAACGTCAACATAAACAATCCAAGTTTTAGATTTTATTTGATGATTTCTTTTTTTAGAAATATAATCAATAATTTTATCGTCGCTTATTGATATTTCGTGATCAATGGCAAATTTGATAATGTCTTTAAAAAAGTCGTTGGTCAACCATTGAGGGGCTGGCGCCATGACAAATGCGGGGGGGTAACTAGACTAGAAAAACAATTCAAATTAAAAAAAATCTAGAGATTTTGACTGTGTAGACGCTCGAAGCACGGCGCTTGCAAAACATGAGGAGGCGACTAGAAGGGAACGGGGCGACTAGAGGGCAACGAGAACGAGAGGAAAAAAAGAGGAGATTAATTGACGATAGGAAAAAATTAGATGATGAGATTAGGAAATTAGATGATGAAGAGGTTAACGATGAGGAGGATGCTGAGACATTTATGCGATCATTTGAAACTCAACACGATCAACAAGTACAGGGCTCTAGTTCTTATCATTGTAATTTTAAAAATTGCCTGTCTCCAAACAGCTTGAATGGAATCAAGAAGATGATGGATGAATTTAAACAAGAAAACCAAAATGACACAGTTACGTCAAAATATCAAGAACGCCTCGACCAAGCCTATACAAAAGATGGAACAGCAGACCCGATAATAATGCAGCCAGGTACATTGTTTGGTAGGTGTCGCGAAGGGAAGTCACCGAGTATTTCAGCGATAACTCTTATCGCCCTAGAACGTGGTTTTCAAGTTCTTGTAGGAGTTGCCCCAAACAAAGTTAAACCAATTCAGGATACGTACAAGAAACTTAGTGGACAAAATTTTAAAAAAATAGCAACGACACTAGGCCAAAAAGATGCCCCTGAAGACCAACATAATGCACCTGGTCCTGAAATATTTATTTTCAGTACTACAACTCCAATAGACTACGAGAAAGCTTACAAATTTATAGGAGATGGAGCTCTTCGCAAACGGCTTACTGTGGCGATTATTGACGAATGTGATGAAGTAACTATGGGGAAAGGGAAAAATTCATTGAAAACAACCAAACATGAAGATGAACATGAAGATGAAGATGAATATGAAGATGATGATGAATATGATGATAGTGAACTTTATACTCGTGTAGCTAAATCAGAGGCTTATTTCCGTCATTTAATTTCACCAACATGTCTATTGTTTAATATTTCTGGAACATTAAGCTCTTGTTACACGAAGAAATTACCGCATTATATTGAAGATGAAAGGGCATCATTTTTTCGTATAATTAAGTCCAAGTCATACGCAGGCTGTGAAGACATGAAATGTGTCTTTGAATTGAAGCTCCCGGTAAAAGATTTGAAGAATCATGAAATGATCAAATACTATTCTGAACGCAAAAATCCTTCTGATAAATTTATACTACAACCCCCGGATGACTCCAGAGAAGTTCCGCGTATTATTGAAGGCTCATTGTTTATATCTTTATCACCGAACGTAAAAGCCCAACCTAATGGTGCACACGACTTGTGTAGACAACTTTGCGAAGATGATTGTGTACTAGCAAATGGAGAAAATAAGGTTTTGGTTATCTGCTACGTTGGTAAGCCAGTAGCATACACTAATGGAGGTGAATCTTTAAAGTTAAAAAATGGAGCGACTCTTGAGGAAATGGAAAAAGAGTGCCGAGAAAATTGGCTACCGAATGGATACGACTATCTGGTTTTCGTTGGATGGAGTATGACGAAGCGTTCGATGACCGCAACGTTCAACGTTAGTAAAAATGGAGAAGCCAAGTTGATAACTCCTCTGTATTCTATCATCAATTTACCTAAAAATGGATCGCTCGATACAAATTTTCAGAGACTCATGCGCATCGGTCACACGTTCACTCCGTACATGAAACAACCTGGTTTTTTTTGGTCCCTTGCGTGTTCTAAAAAATTGCTCGACAAATTTCAAAGATATGGGAAAGTGGAAGAGGAAGCATTTGAATATCAGGAGAAAAAACATTTCCCTTTCCGTGAGTTCTGTGAGCATCTACAGGCAAGATATAATGCCACATCTCTCAACGGAAATAAAATCGGTAAACACCGCCTCAGTACAGATAAAATTCAATCACAAAAAGATCCTAAATCTGACGAAAAATGGTCAACTCTTGCGGGTAGTCAAATAAAACGCCCCGTGGGCTGCACCTTCATTTTTTCGTGCAATAAATGGAAAATAGAACAGCGCAATGGGAACTGTCTTGAAATTCTTGCTAGTGGGAATCGAGAGTTTATTTACATCGATGAACATGAATGGAAGCTAGCGTTGAAAATATGTACAACAAGAGGCGAATTTGAGAGAGAACGAGACAGACAGAGGCTAACTTCTAGATGATAAATCCTAATCCTAACCCTTACTCGGACCGAACCCTAACCTCAACCTCATGCCGGAACCAGCCGCTCCACGCTCCTTGGTATGAAGAATAGTCGGAATTATTTTTTTCAACATGAGAAAAAATCTAGAAATTTCAGTACGGGTCAAAAACATTCCACGTCACGCCACCACAATGGCCCTTTCGGCATCAGGAACGAAGAGAGACGAAACGAAGAAAGACACCAAACGAACCTGCCGACCATCACTACAAAAACACCAAAAAATAATAAACAAAAAAATATTAAACAAA
>Ga0302134_10001200_pt1 | contig 12105 bp, 11 predicted proteins | sample CB9_SCM_MG_FD_203123 | JGI IMG/M metagenome (GOLD analysis project Ga0302134, IMG submission 203123) | Marine microbial communities from Western Arctic Ocean, Canada - CB9_SCM | ecosystem: Environmental > Aquatic > Marine > Oceanic | place: Canada: Western Arctic Ocean | collected 2017-09-19
TCCATCGTGCTGGGTTACAACCCCCATCACTTCTCGAACACCTCGATTGTCTTTGACGACATCGACGCCAGCGACTGAAATCGATCCTGAATTCACTGGCGACAAGCCACTTAGCATCCTCATCGTCGTCGTTTTACCAGCACCGTTGGGTCCTAAAAGACCGTACGTTTCACCGGGTTCGACGTCGAACGAAATACCATCTACGGCAGTAATGTCGCCGTAGATTTTACGAATGTTCTCAGCATGAATTACCGATCCATTCGCATTACGAACGGCGGCATTGTTTTGTTGTGATTCGTTGGTCAATCTGCCTCTTCACATCAGAATCTTCACCGTGTTTTCGGTGAAGCTGAGAAGGATTCGTTCTCAGGGCTATCCAGCTGAATCCGGAGGTGGAGTTTCGTTATTTGCACCGGGTGTTTCACCGATCCACACTTCCCCACCCTCAAAGAGCTCTTTCTTCCAAATCGGAACAACCTCTTTAAGGCGGTCTACGAAATACAACGCAGACTCAAACGCCGGCTTCCGATGAGCCGATCCAACGGCAACCACCATGCTCGTTTCACCGATATCAACTCGGCCTGTGCGGTGGGCTATTGCGATTTTCCCCAGATCCCACTTGCTGCGCATCTCTTCAATGATTTCAGCGATCTTGTTTTCAGCCATTGGCTGGTACGCCTCGTAATCGAGATAATCGACTACTCTGCCCTGATTGTTGTCCCGAGTATTACCCAAGAACGTCACAATAGCGCCATCTGCTTCGGTGGTCACAAACTCGGTCAGCGGTGCAGCATCGAGCGAGTCCAGAGTGATGAACACCCAATCCGTATCGGTCTTGATATCACCCGAACCACCGCTTACTGGCGGAATCAGTGCGATCTCATCACCAGCTTTCACCGGTTGATCGCCCTTCACGTATTGACCATTAAGAGCCAACATCACGCTGGTTCCGGGCTTTGGATCCTTAGGTGCGGCGTGTCGTGCAGCTAAAACAGCATCATCAACTGTCATGTTGGCAGTAGCGTCGATGCTCACATTCCGTGTTCCTGCACGCTCGTGCAACACGGCGAAGAACAGAACATTGATATGTTGATCGTTAGTGGTCAAGAAGTACTCGTCTATAGGCTGAGGCTGCGCCAACAGAAACTCAGGGTACTGCCGAACTGCGCTTAGAGGGTAAGACCCGAATGACCAGAAGTGGTTAGCTTTCTGGCAATTTTGAGAAAAATAAGTTGATTAGGGCGGTTACAAGTTCAGCATTGAACAAGAACACCTTTGACCTGCAACGCAATGACAAATACAATTTTATGTAGATTGTGTTGAACTTTGGCAGTTGGTCATAGTCCGACTACTTCCTTTTCCCGCCGTCTCCTAAATAACGGCATGGAGTGATTTAAAGAATGGTTCGAATTCGTCTTAAACGCGTTGGTGCAAAGAAGCACCCGTTCTACCGAGTAGTAGTAGCAGATCAACGAGCAGCCCGTGATGGTGCTTTCATTGAACAGATCGGCACCTACGATCCCTTCCCAAACCCGCCTGCGATCAAAATCGACGAAGATAAGATCAACGAATGGCTCAAAAAGGGCGCACAGCCTTCTGAGTCCGTTGCGTCTTTGTTGAGAACAGCAGGAATCCTACCTAAGGCAGCTGCTACAAGTGGCTGATCATGACGACGACAGACGCGTAGAAGAGATCGACGGCGACGACGTGTCGCCGATCGACTCGATGCGAGAGATGATCGAATACATCGCTCGCGCACTCGCCACTAATCCGGATGCAGTTTCTGTAACGGAAGAGGAAGAAGGCGAACGCATATTCCTCCACCTGTCTGTCGATGATCAAGACAAGGGCAAAGTCATCGGTCGAGACGGCCGAGTAGCCCAATCGATGCGCTCTCTTCTGAGAGTCGCTGCAGTCAAGGCTGACACACGTGTCAGTCTTGAAATCGACTAGCCGTACAGGCTGACTTTTTACCACCATGACCGGTTTCAATAATCAATCCGAAACATCGGATAAAGATTTGGTCGTGGTTGGTCGCGTCCGGCGCCCTACCGGTATCAAAGGGGCGGTGCTCGTTGAGATCTACTCCGGCATCCCTGACAGGTTTGTCGTCGGCGACAGCGTCATAGCGAACAGCAAAGAATATGAAATAGTCGGTACCGGTAAATCTGGTGATTCGGCAAAGCTGACCTTCGCCAACATCGATTCAATCGAAAAAGCTGATCACCTTAGAGATCTTGAGCTTTCAGTCCCCGCTGAAGAACTTCCCGAGAATCCTGCAGGGGTTTACTACCACTACGAGATCCTCGGTCTCAGCGTAGTAACTACCGAAGGACAACAGCTCGGAACTCTCACCGAGATTCTCGAAACTGGCAGCAATGACGTGCTAATCATCTCGCCTGAACGAGAAGCTGATCAGAAGAAACCAGCCGAAATTCTCATCCCGGTCCTCGATGGAATTATTGTCGATGTCGACAAAGAGTCGAATACCATGAAAATCGACCTCCCTGAGGGATTACTCTAGAGCCGATATATTCGGTAAACTGTGTTTCTCAGATCGAACGGCTCCTCCAGTGGAGCCACTACGGAATCACGCAGAGGATGGAAATCTGAATGTCAGGTCACTCTAAATGGAGCACGATCAAGCACAAAAAGGGTGCTGCCGACGCTAAGCGCGGTCAGCTATTCACCAAGCTTGCTCGAGAAATCATGGTCGCAGCTCGCGCTGGCGACCCTAACCCTGAGATGAATTTCCGTCTGAGACTTGCGGTCGATAACGCCAAGTCCCAGAACATGCCTAAAGACAACATCGACCGAGCTGTTGCTCGCGGATCAGGTGTTGGCGATGATTCAGTCGTGCTCGAAGAAATCAGTTACGAGGCATACGGTCCTGGCGGCGCTGGAATCATCGTTCAGACGCTGACAGACAATAAGAACCGTACCGCGGCCGAAGTTCGAGCAAAGATCACCCGTGCCGGAGGCAACCTCGCTGGGGCCAATGCTGTTGCATGGAATTTTGTAAACAAGGGCCTTATCACCATAAGCGTCGATGAAGGCGATCCGGAAGACATCGCTCTCGAGATCGTAGATGTTGGTGCCGAAGACGTAGAGGTTGATGGCACGACCGTTCAGGTCACTGCTCCGTACGAAGAGTTCGCCGAAGTGAAGACGAGCGTTGAAGCCCTAGCCGGTATAACGGTTGAAAGCGGCGATGTAGCTCTTGTACCAACCACACTCGTCGAACTCGACGATAAGGGTGCGATGCAGACTCTTCGCTTGCTTGATGCGCTTGAAGAACTTGATGACGTGTCGAAGGTCTACTCCAACGGCGACTTCTCTGATGAAGTCCTCGAAAAGTACGCTAGCGAAGAGTAACTCAATTTTCAGTACGTAATTCTCACCGAATTGTTTCCGGCGATTTTCACGCGTCTTACAGCATTGTTATCTGTCGACTTGTTCTAGAACACATCACAGTTACAGCGTTAGCGATTTCGATGTGGAGATTTGACCGAAGAGATCTCGCTAATTAGTTTCGTTCGAATAAAGTCGGCAGTACACTTTCTAGGTCGGATTGCCGCTTATTCATGTACAGAACGGACGCGATTGCTAGATGTGTAGAACTACCGCAGGCCCTTTGCTGGCGATGATGGGTGTCGCCGGAACTGCAGCCGGAGTCGGCCTGGCAGTAATTCGCGAACGAATCGACCGAAGAGCTGATTCAAAAGCAGCCAAGCAAGCAGCCGAAGAACAAGCCGCAGAAAATTCCGCAGCTTCAGAAGAAACTAGATCTTCCGACTCGAATAACACAGACTAGTTCAATTGTTCGATCAGTTCCGCAACGCTGGTCACCGGCAATTTACAGGCGTAGTTCTCACAGACAAACGCCGTAGCTTTGCCATTCACCTGAGTCCTGCCTTCTAGCAGTGGTGATTGTTCGGTTCCATCCGGAATACCATCGAGACCCGCCAGGACTGTATTCGGGGCAAACTCTGCCCAAAGCTGGCGTTTCATATCTGAAATCACGGGATCTGCCTCGTCGCCAATCAAGACGACCTCTTGTGCATTCGATCGAAATAAGTCAACGGCGGCGAGCCATGACGTAACAGCTGACGGGGATTGTTCCATATGAGGAATCAAAGCCTTCATGGATGCTTCCGCCTTGACCAAATAATCTGTTTCACCAGTGAATTTACTGAGTCGTAGCAACGCTATCGCAGCGATGGCTCCGCCGGACGGCAATGCGTTGTCCAGAACGTCACGAGGTCGAACCAGCAATTTGGAGTGTTCAAGCGATGTATCGTAAAACACTCCCCAATCGACATCCCAGAAGCGGTCGATCATCTGCGATGCCAGTGATTCAGCTTCGTTGACGTATGAATAGTCAAACGTAGCTTCATACAAGGTCAGCAGAGCGTCGAGGAGATAGGAATGGTCGTCTAGGTAGCCCAATATTCGAGCATCGCCCTCTGTGGCACTAGTCGCCTTCCACGTATGAAGCAATCGGCCGTCAGAGTCTTTGACCTGATCTAGCAGCAAACTGGCGTTCTTCTTGGCTATCGCAATCCATTCAGGATTTTCGAATACCGCACCAGCTTCAGCAAATGCCTTCAGCATGAGTGCATTCCAGGAAACCAGAATCTTATCGTCGATACCAGGAGCAATCCTGTGCGAGCGCGCTTCGAGTAACAAGCTGCGTACTCGTTCAACCTGTTCGACTATTTCTGAAGAAAACCGATCAGAATGGGCAATGATTTCTTCACGTGAGACGGGCATGTTCAAAATGTTTGAACCCTCGAAATTACCCGCCTTGGTAACGCCCCAATACGATTTTGCAAATTCAGCGTCCGACTCATTCAATGCTGCGTCAATTTCGTCCGACGTCCATACAAAAAACTTACCTTCAACGCCCTCAGAATCGGCATCGGATGCGGAATAGAATCCGCCAGCCGAGTGAGTCATTTCTCTGGTCACGTACTGAAGCGTTTCTTCTACGACTCGCTTGAACAATGGATTCTTCGTGGCTTGGTATACATGCAAATACAAAGAAACAAGCTGGGCATTGTCGTAGAGCATCTTTTCGAAATGTGGAACCAGCCACTTATCGTCGACCGAATAGCGAGCAAACCCGCCGCCTATCTGATCGTAAATGCCTCCATGAGCCATTTTTTCAAGCGTGAGAGTTACTGTGTCCAACGCCTGTGAACTGCCGGTTCGCTTCCAGTATCTGAGCAGCAATTCATAGATCATCGGCTGTGGAAATTTTGGTGCACCCTGCATTCCGCCATTTTCGATATCAGCGCTCCCGACCAAGTGCGTAAAGCTTCCGTATATGAGAGATTCTTCGACTGAACCGTCGTTCTTCTGCGGAGTCGACTGTTCACGTATGGTGGCAACTATTTGCTGAGAGTTGTCGAGAATTTCTTTGCGCTTGTTGGCATAGGCATCGGAAATAGCAGCTAGTACACGTGGAAACCCAGCCATGTTGGGGCGATCTTCGGGCGGAAAGTATGTGCCTCCGAAGAACGGTTGACCGTCAGGACTGATGAATACCGTCAATGGCCACCCACCAGATCCAGTCATCGCCTGTACTGCCGTCATGTAAATGGAATCGACGTCCGGCAGTTCTTCCCTATCAACCTTGATGTTGATGAAATCGGAATTCATGACTGAAGCTATCGATTCGTTTTCGAACGACTCATGCGCCATTACGTGACACCAGTGACACGACGAGTAACCGATCGACAACAAGATCGGTTTATCGAGTAGTCGTGCAGCAGCCAATGCTTCATCGCCCCAGGGATACCAATCAACAGGATTGTCTTTGTGCTGAAGCAGATACGGACTTGTTTCGTTCGCCAGTCGATTAGGCATAATTATCCTATGGGGTTCGAATTTATTCGATGTAGAGCCAATTGTTCGCCTATTGGATGCGCTGAATCAACCATCAGATGTGCTTGCTGTAAATTTCTGAAACAGCGATTGCCGTTAGGTACTGCCGGGTAAGAGAATTCCAGTCGGCTAAATCAAAGCCCGGTCAGTTCCAGTGGGTAGACCTCACCGGAATCTAGCTCGATGATTTTGACTTTGTGATTATTGGTATCAGCTACAAATATCCGGTTACCAACCACCGTAATCCCTGCAGGCTCGTTGAATTGAGCGATAGTGGAATACCCGTTCATATCACCGGGTTTCCCTGAACCTGCGACCGTCTTTACTTGGAGCGATCCGATGGCAACAGATTTGATCTTATTGTTGTAGGAGTCGGCGATATAAATCTGATCGTTATGTACAGCTAATCCTTGTGGATGCTGAAGCAATCCGTCTTTCCCAACTCCGTCATGGTCACCGAAGTCGAATAATCCTTTTCCGACTAGGGTTACCACCCTGCCCTCTTCAGCAATTGCCGACACTCGCAGAGCACTGGTTTCGCTATCTATGAAGAAGATTGCATTATTTGAAACTTCGATTCCGTACGGCTGGGCGAGTCGAGCAGAATCCTTGAGATCATCGACTATATCTTCGCCTCCATCGCCAGCAAACGGGGCGACGGATTCCTCTGAGATATTCAATGACCATAACTGGTGGAATCCAGCCATAGCGATGTACAAGATGCCGTCGTTCAACGATAGATCGTACGGTGAATTTAGCAGGACGTTCAGTGCATCACCGCCTTTATGACGATATAGCGATTGTTCGCCCGTGCCAGCTATTGTTTCAGCCGTACCTGCGATGAGTCCAACTTTGACTATCGTGTGCGTTCCTGCGTCGGCAACGTAGAGGGTGTCACCATCGATCTCAACACCTTGCGGATTGTCGAATAACGGCTGATCGAATCCACGCGAGGTATACGTGCCTAAATTACCTCCAGATGCCAGTGGAGATTCACCGTTTCCAATGACGACCTCGACCTTGCCTTCGAGATCACTAATTATCAAACGATGATGATTCGAGTCGGAAATCACTAACCACTCACGCTCGGTGTCCGACGTGATTTTGCCAGGGAACGACAACTGTGAATCAGCTTGAGATTCAGGTTGAATAGAGAACGGTCCGCGTTTGAACATTCCCAATGGTTCGTGCTCTTCGATCATGCCTGAAATAACTAGATCCAAAGCATCGACGGGGAATTCGCCTTCATGCCTGCCAATTACTTTGCCAGCAGGATCAAGAAATATCAGCGTTGGCCAAGCACGAACAGCGTACGATTTCCATATCTTGAAATCAGCGTCGTTTACGACAGGATGACCGATGCCATACCGTCGCACTGCTTCACGAACGTTGTCAGATGATTTCTCGGCGTTGAATTTCGCAGAATGTACGCCGATAACAGTCAAAACATCAGCGTATTTCTCTTCCAGCTTCCGCAACTGCGGAAGTACATGCATGCAGTTAATTCAGCAATACGTCCAGAAGTGAAGTATTGCTAGCCGGCCGCTCAAGTCATCAAGAGTTACGGGTGACTGCGTGTTGAACCACTCGAGACCATCTGGAAACTGTGGAGCGTGAATCGTGCCTTCAAACCGTGTCGCCAACCGAGCCTCCTAATTAGCCGCGTATCTTGATGAATTATCCCGGTAATCATCTCATCCAACGCAGCAAATCACCGAATGAACTGTCTAAAAAGTCGAATAAACCACACTCTAAATTTCGATAAACTCCGGTTGTGTCCACGCCTTTGTACCGCGTGATGAATATACCGTCGCCCGAACGTAGCCATCTAGTCGAGTTGGCCTGTAGGAAGGCGAATTACTGGTCGACTCATGGAGCAGACGTCCGTGCGATCCAGTGAACAACGTCGTGTACTTAGCCTGAATACCGTCACTTGGGGTCGATTCAGGATCTATGTCCAAACTGATCTCTCGTTGACCAACAGACATGTCACCTAAAGTAACTCCGGTCGATGAGTAGAAATCACCGTCGGACATCGCTTCGTAAATATCCTGCTGAGCAAGCTTGGACGATTTGACCTGAACCCATCCTCGACCAGGATTTGATCGATTAGCGCTGAACTCGCCTGTGTAATGGTGCGAGTCATCCACTGCGATTCCCCACACGCGGCGACCGTTGGTCAGAAGTCGATCCCAAATGCCTTCGGTACTGGCCTTGCCACCACCACCAGCATTGTGAGTTTCAGGGTGGCCATTGAACACTTCCATGAACTTGTAGCCTTCAACCTGCATCATCGCGCCGTCGTCGAAAGCCCACCGGAAATTGGGATGGTTGATCGATGCCATACCACCAGCAGCGATGATTCGATCAACATTTTCACGCATCGCAGTAACGATATCGGTTGAATCTGAAGCCTCTACAACTTCGGTCACACCGTACCCATTGATATGAACTGGACCATCTGCGTTTCGTGAAGTTACTTCTTCACCAGCCACTAACAACGGCCACTTGGCCTTCTCAGCGTCGGTTCCTTCGAGAATCGTCAGGTGATTATGATCCGACAGGCAAAGCCAGTCATAATCCTGTTCGTGATACCACTCGGCGACGTGCTCAGGCGATTCATCGCCATCGCTGTTCGTCGTGTGAGTGTGAAGGTTGCCTTTGAGCCAAGTTTTTGTAGTCATACCTCAGATATTACAACGCATTTGGCTTAGTTGACCCAGTCAACAACGTTGACAGAAGCCAAACATGGCTAGAGACTCCGGCATTATTGAATTTCATCGATAAGCAATCGGTTTCTGAGGAGTGTTGTGTATGGCTAAACGAAAAGTTTTCATGACCGGAGCGAGCGGTTACATAGCCTCACTGATGTTGCCAACTTTACGAGATCGTTTCGATATGGTCTTGGCTGATGTTTCTGACTCTGACCGAGACGGCAACAAGATAGATGGCGTTCATATAGCCGACTTCATCGATCCCGACCGAGCAAAGTACGCCCATCTTTTTGAAGGCGTCGACGCGGTTATTCATCTCGCTTTCAAGCCTTACATGGCACGCGGTGCGACTACTGAGATAGCACCTATCGACAGATTCGATAACGAGCATGAAAACGTTCAGATGGCGAACAATATTTATCGTTCGGCTTATGATGCTGGTGTCCGGCGAATCGCTGTTGCAAGCTCGAATCATGCTGCCGACTGGTACGAACATTCGTTGATTCATGATCGCAAGATGGACATGGTTCGCCCTACCGACTTTCCTATCTCCGACAATTTCTACGGCTGGGCCAAAGCGGCCTATGAGCTCCTTTCTTATCCGTATGCGTGCGGTATTTTCGGCAGGAAACTCGAGACTGTGATGTTACGCATCGGCTTCACTCGACCTATTGAAGCGGCCAATTATCTTTCAGATGATTCGATGTCGGAGCAAACGAGCGGTGGTCTAGCCGAATTCAAGCGAAACCTTGGGGCATACATCAGCCCACGAGACATCACGCAGTTGTTCACGAAAGCAGTCGAAGCGCCAGATATAGAGAACGAGCACGGTATTCCTTTCGTTGTGGCATACGGCTGCAGCGACAATACGCGCCGCTTCTGGTCACTGGAAACTGCCAGAAAGTATTTGAACTACCAGCCCGAGGATGACACCGAAGTCATCTACTCACAAGAAATCGTTCAGCTGATTACCGGCGATGGAACCGGTGTACGTGGCGGAAAAGTAGGAATTTAAAGAGAAATGAGCCGCCACGATGTGACGGCTCATTTCCTTATTACCTGATCAATCTACAAGCGTGATCGCTTAGTAGAATTTGAATTTACGCTTGATCATCTTGTCTACACCGATCTTGGCAACGATCTGCTCATGCAGTTCGAAGTCCCATTCACCGATAAAGCTGACAGCCGTTCCTCGTTTGCCCATTCGAGCCGTACGTCCGATTCTGTGGACGTATTCCTCGATGTTCTCCGGCATGTCGTAGTTGATGACATGGGAGATGCTTGGGATATCCAGACCACGTGCTGCGAGGTTAGTCGCAACCAACATTCTTAGGCTGCCATCTCGGAACGCAGTCATTACGCGGTTACGTTCACCCTGCGACATGCCACCGTGAATTCCCTTGATGGCGAATCCTTCGCCAGCAAGCCCCTTCGAAAGTCGATCTACACCGACCTGCATTTTTCTGAAAATCAGAATTTGGGATTCGCCTTCGATGTCATCAAGAATTTCCATGATGCCATCAGCTTTATCCTGCGATGCAACGTCGTAGAAGATCTGATCGACTTCATCAACCGTCTCAAGTCCACTGGAATTGGAGACCAGTTGAATCCAACGAGGATCATCAAGATAACGACGGATCAATCCACGAATGAATCCGGGAATCGTCGCTGAGAACAGAGCTGTCTGGCGAGTGCTTGGTGTTCGCTTGAGTATGAACTCCATGTCATCGGCAAACCCGATGTCGAGCATTTCGTCTGCTTCATCAAGCACGGCATTGCGGATATATCCAAGATCAAGAACACCACGGTTCATCAAATCCTTAAGACGTCCAGGTGTGCCGACCACAATCGACATTCCCTTGTCCAAAGTACGTATCTGCTTGGCAATCGGTTCGCCACCGTAAACGGCAATCACGCCGACTCCACGATCTCTGCCTATCAATGACAGTTCGCGCTGAACCTGCTGAGCAAGTTCACGAGTAGGCACCAGTACTAGCCCCTGGACGTCCCGAGAGTCGGGATCGACGAGGTTACACATCGGAATACCGAATGATGCAGTTTTACCCGATCCTGTCACCGCTTGGGCAACAACATCGCGGCCCTGTAGCAGCCAAGGAATCGAAGCTTCCTGAATATCAGAAGGCTTTTTGTATCCCATGTTCAAAATCGAGTTGACGATAGTCTTCTCGAGTTGCAAGCCACCCCAATCGGCGGTGCCTTCCAAATCAGTTCGAACTTGGGTAATGACCTCAGCCTTAGGCTGACGTTCTTCCTTGTCACGGCGCCTTATCGGACGTCCACGAACCGGAGTTCGCTTCTTTTCCGCTACCGGAGTGTCTTCACGAGTCTCTCGATATTCAGGCTTAGAGTAACGATCTTCTTTACGAGCTCGTGGCTCACGGCGTGGTGATCGAGATTCCGAGTCATCGCGTCTTGCCGGACGGTCATCACGACGGTCTCGGAAGTCTTCTCGCGGCGCACGATCATCTTGTCGTGGTCGTCGACCATCTCGATCAGATTCGGCACGTGGAGTACGTTGTCGATCATCTTGCTGACGATCATTGTCACGACGACCAGAATCGCTTCGATTCTCAGATCGTGGACCTATCGAACGAGAATCACTGCGATTGTCTCGATCTTCTCGTCGCTCTCTATGAGAACGCTGTCGACGGTCGTCAGATCGATCTGTCGAATCGGATCGTTCAGAGTCACGATCGTCTCTTCGAGATTCGCTACGGCGTGGTTCAGATTTACGCGTGTCGTTGCGCTGTTCAGAGTTCTTCTTCGAACGAGGTTTTCGCTTGCGAGTTCGTTCAGTTGACGATTTTGCAGTTTGCGAGCTAGTGGATTCGGTGGAATTTGAAGTGCGGTTAGCGGCTTGACGTTTGCTAGTTCGTGAATTCGACTCAGCAGGTGTTGATTCGTCGTTGTTTTCGCCGCGACCGATAAGACTTTTCAGTCGGCCTAGAGTGCCCAGTGTTCTGGTGCCCTTCTGATGGTAGGAATGGTTTTCGTGAATATTTTTACAGTACTTCAATCTAGTGTACGTCCAAGTGACGTACTTTCGGCAGCCAACTATCTATTGCTATCGATTCGGTCTAACTCCGTTGAACCCCAAACAGGTAAGTCAGAGCCGATTTTAGGTACGGTGGTGGGCATGAGTATTAGACAAATCAACATGACATCCGGTAACACTTTGGGCAGTTGGCTTGAAGCCTTTGCCAGCAACTGGATCAATTACTCCTTAATACTCATTTCGATAACAGTTGTAATTGCACTAATTGCAGTTCTTACAGGCACGGCGATAGCGCTTGTGCCAGTTGCGTTAGTACTCACTACAGCAGGATTGGCAAATCACTTACGACTTTCTAGTTTGAATGTCGTTACGCAAATCAAGCTAATCAACGCTGAAGAAAAACTGGCAAGTGAAGCCAGTGCAAGCAGAATTCTCAGTGGTATCAGGACGTTGCGGAGCGGCGGTTCGCTTAGTGCCGACGCCCGG
>Ga0302134_10001202_pt1 | contig 12095 bp, 11 predicted proteins | sample CB9_SCM_MG_FD_203123 | JGI IMG/M metagenome (GOLD analysis project Ga0302134, IMG submission 203123) | Marine microbial communities from Western Arctic Ocean, Canada - CB9_SCM | ecosystem: Environmental > Aquatic > Marine > Oceanic | place: Canada: Western Arctic Ocean | collected 2017-09-19
AACTAGACAAGTAACTTTAGGGGGCTTCGGGATGGCCATTCAAATTAAACCCATCAAACGGCTCATCGGTGGCGAGATCGACGGAGTAGATCTGCGTCGGCCTCTTTCCGACGATGACATCGCCGCCATTCATGCTGGCATGGACAAGTACGCGGTCCTAATTTTCCACGGCCAACAGATGGACAATGTCGAACACTTAGAGTTTACCAAGCTGCTTGGCCAGCTGCAGCCGAATGTTGATACCAATGTCACTAAGGTTGAAGACCGCCGCTTGAGCGTAGATTTCTCGGATGTCTCCAATATTGGCAAGAACCATGAAATCCTTGAGCGCGATAGTCGTCGTCGCATGTTTAGTCTGGGCAATCGGTTGTGGCATTCAGATCAGTCTTATCGTGCCATTCCGGCTAAGTACTCCATGCTGTATGGTCATGTTGTGCCACCGGTGGGCGGCAATACGGAATTTGCCCATATGGGTGCGGCCTATGACGCCCTGGATGATAACACCAAGGCCGAGATCGAGGATTTGGTCTGCGAGCATTCCTTGCTTAATTCGCGGGCTCAAATAGGCTTTACGGATTATAGCGAGGATGAACTACCAAAATTCAAACCCGTGCTGCAGCGCCTCGTCCGCCATCACCCAGCAATGGATCGAAAGTCCCTTTACCTCGCATCCCATATCGGCGCGATTGTCGGCTGGCTACGGCCCGAAGCCATGGTTTTCATTCGCGACCTAATGGAGCACGCGACGCAGCCCGAATTCGTCTATTCCCACCAATGGCGGCAGGGCGATCTGGTCATCTGGGACAATCCTCAGACCATGCACCGGGTACGCCGCTTCGATGATTTGAAGCACAAGCGTGATATGCGCCGAACAACGACCGTATGCGAAGGACCGACGGTAGCTCAGCAGGCGGCGTGAGATGCCTGGAGGTTAGCTGGAAGCCTTTGATGCTTCCGTAACTAGGATGTGACCTTCCATTAGGCGGCGCTGGGTCGAGAACACGCCCGCCATGTCAGCTTCCCACACACCCGCGTCGTTGCGTTTTACAGCAGCTTCGACCGGCAGCACGCCGGACGGGTTAGCGATGCGGATGGTGGCTCCGCCACGGACCAGCTGGTTGGGTATGCTGCCGTCGATGAGGGTGGCCACGCCTAGGCACATGGCGCCGGTTAGGGTCACCGCTCGGTTGATACGCCCTAGGTTTACGATGCGGATGGAGATATCCTGGTCCTCGGCGGTATAACGGGTACCATCGATAGCGGTGAAATTCTTTGGGCGCCCAACGATGGCAATCTTTGGGTTGCCGACGGTTACGTCTTCCGGTCGGTTTGCTAAACCAATTTTCACGCCGGTGGCGCGGCGGATGGCGTCGACGCGAGCCATCAGGTCCTTATCTGCTTCTAATTCGTCAGGCGATTCTGTGCCATCCAGGCCGAGATCTTTGGCGGCGACGAAGGAAACCGCGTTCGTCGCGTCAACCATCGAAGTAGCGATATTGCCCAAACCGTCCACGAGAACATTATCGCATTCATGACCCGTCGGTAGAAGGTTTCCGGTAACGCCACCGCCCGGAAAATTGAAACAGAGGGAAACTTTTGCACCGCCGCCGGGAACCCCAGGAATGATAAAATCCCCACGTTCCAGCGCGATGCCATCTTTAACCGGGAATCGGGATTCATATGTTTTTCCGGTGTTGGTGATGAAAACACGGACCGTCGCCTCTCCGTCTGTCGCCTCGATCAGTCCTTCTTCGAGGGCGAACGGGCCGACGCAGGTGGAAAGGTTTCCGCAAGTCGATCCCCACTCGACGATGGCATTATCGACACCAAGTTGGGCAAATGTATAATCGATGTCAGCGTCGGGGCGCTTAGACTTTTCTATAATAACCGCCTTGGAGACCGAGGAAATCCCACCGCCCATGCCATCGAGTTGGCGGTTATAAGGGTCAGGGCTACCGATCATCTCTAAGAAGATGGCTTCCTGTTCCGCCCGCCCGGTGGGTAAATCGCGGGCATGGAAGAAGACCCCCTTGCAAGTGCCGCCGCGCATGAAAACGGCAGGAATTCGTGTACGGGACATGGTTATCCTCCAGGTACTATAGCTTTGTCAAAAATAGTCCGTCGCCAGCCACCTCGGCAAGGTAGGTTTAGAAATTAGCGGGTTGCATCGTTAGACTTTTGAATGTGTCTGACCCTGTAGAATTAATTTCGCGGGTGAGTATTACGACGCTTTCGCTATCGGACGGGCCTGATCTCAGGCTTGGCCCTCGACGCCTCGCCCCGTTCCATACCCTCCCCTCCCCTCCCCTCCCCTCCCGTAACGGTGCCTGGTCGGTGCTATTGCGGTAAGCGAAGTTAGGCAGGTAGTTGGCAAGTTTCAGGCTACGGGCGCCCAATAACGGTTTGACGATGATGTTGGGATTTCCGGGCATTATTTGACCGTCATTGCCCTTGCTCATCGGGTCGTCCTGTCCCATCTTTGTCCCGCACAAAGACGGGGCGGGTGCACCGGCGTCATGTGGGTTAAAATTCTTAGTGGCTGCCCGGGCCGGCGGGCTTGTCACGATAACGTAAGCGATGAAAGCAGAGTTCCCATCATGACAGTGAATTCAGCATCGGACATGGCCGTCGCGCCATTTTACAAGTTCCATATTTTTATATGTACCAACCAGCGGGCGGCGGGGCACCCACGCAGTTGTTGCGCCGACCGCGGCTCCGTTGGTCTGCGCGATTATATGAGAACCCGCGTCAAGGAACTGCGTATACCTTTTCAGCGCATAAACACTGCGGGCTGTTTGGAGCGCTGCGAATTAGGGCCGGCCATGGTGATTTATCCTGAAGGCGTTTGGTATACCTTTAGGAATGAAGCCGACATAGACGAAATTCTTGAACGCCATGTATTGAAGGGTGAGCGGGTAGAGCGTCTGATTTTAGAAAATAATCAGCGCGCACCGAAGCCTCAGGAGCGAACAGTACTGACCCTGAAGGTCGCCAACTGCCGTAAATTGTCTAATGATATTCACGACGTTTGCTTGTACGAGTTGGTTGACCCCGCCGGTGGGGACTTGCCGCCATTCGAAGCGGGTGCCCATATCGACGTCTTTACCGGTAATGGCCTGCGGCGCTCCTATTCCCTGACCAATTCACCAAGTGAACGCCATCGTTATGTCATCGGAGTGCAGCGCGAAGTCGGCGGTTCCGGGGGATCAGCCTGGATTATTGACAATATTGTGGACGGTGGCGAGGCGCGTATCTCTCCGCCGCTCAACAATTTTCATCTCAACGAATCGGCTGGCGAACACATCCTGATTGCTGGCGGTATAGGCATCACGCCAATGCTGGCTATGGGTCATCGGCTGGGCGAATTGAATGCCAAGGCGACCTTGCATTACTGCACACGTAGTGCCGGAACGACGGCCTTTCTTGACGAGGCGAAGGATGTCTTCGCTGACGGTCTGAATCTGTATCACGATGGTGGTGACCCTAACCAGGGCATCGACCTCCGCGCCGTTCTCATTAACCGGCCCGAAGGGGCGCACCTGTATATCTGCGGCCCTGCCGGATTGATTCAGGCAGCGCGAGATGCCGCTTCCCATTGGCCCGAAGGCACGGTGCATTACGAGCTTTTTGCGCCGCCGGCACGCGCTGATACGGGGCAGGAACAGGCCTTTGAGATTTTTTTGTCGCGGAGCAAAAAGTCGCTGACCGTGCCGCCCGAAAAGTCGATACTCGACATTGTGCGGGAAGCTGGCGTTGATGTTGATTCGTCTTGTGAGTCAGGCATATGCTCGACTTGTCGCACGCGGCTCATCAGCGGCTATGCAGACCATCGCGATGATGTGCTGACGCCCACTGAGAAAGAGATTCATAGCCACATCATGATTTGCACTTCGCGTGCTCAACCAGGAGAGACGCTAATTCTTGATCTATAGGCCGCTGGCGAAGGCAGGTTCGGGTGTCGGCGCGCACCTAGACTCCAATATATGCATCGCCGGGATCTATTTCACCTGTTTGGCGGCAGTCGATCAATCGGGAGATGGTGAGGCATATCTATCCCCGTTCCCTTTGGTTGCCGAGACAAGCGACATTAACACCTGGATTGTTGTTTCGACTGTCCTGCCGGAATAGGGGGTGCGCTCCTCCGTAGCCTGGGCGTCTGCCATCGCTGCTTTCCCTCGTTTCGTCCCGTATCTTCAGGATGGCATGGTCGGTTGGGTCTGATAGGACTATCTACCTGCTGCCGAATGCGGGGGGCTGAACGGGGACTGCCCGAGATATCGACCCGGCACCGGCAGCCACTATCTACCACGGGGTGACATCCAAATTAACGGAGGATATGTGCAATGAGCGTGTCAACGAACGAGTCTAGGGCACCTCTGACAGAGAAATTGGCGGAATTTATTTCCGGATTTAAAGCATCTGCGCTACCGGCCAATGTGCTGGAGACGACACGGACCATGGTCAAGGATGGGACCGCGTGCATGCTCGCTGCGGCTAATCCAGCATTCTCCACAGGGCGACGTATAGCCGCCTTTGTCGAGGATCAGGGGGGTAAGCCAGAATCCAGCATCGTTGGTCATGGGTTCAAGACCGGCGCGGCTATGGCGGCGCTGGCCAATGGGACCATGGGTTATGCCTGTGATTACGAACCGCATCATCCGGAAGCGATTCTGCACCCCATTGCGGTCATGGTGCCGACGGCTCTGGCTGTGGCGGAGCGGGTCGGGGCTAACGGCCGCGATTTACTCGCCGCCGTGGCGTTGGGATGCGAGATCGAATATCGGGTCTCCATGGCAATTGGACCGGTACAGATGTACGACCTTGGCTTCCATCCGTCGGCAGTAGCTGGTTGTTTTGGAGCGACGGCGGCGGCGGCCTTCCTGCTCGGTCTTAATACTGAGGCGACGGTGCGGGCACTTGGCCTTGCCGGCTGTCAGGCGTCAGGCATGATGGCCTGGGAAAGCGATCCAACGGAAAACGCCCGGCCGTTCCAGATGGGGATGGCGGCACGTAATGGCGTCACGGCAGCGATATTGGCTGGGGGTGGCTTTGGCGGGCCAGCGGCTATCTTCGATCATGGCCATACAGTTTTCCGCGCCTTTAGCCGGGGAGCGCGACCGGAACTTCTAGTCTCCGATCTGGGCGGCCAGTGGGAGGGTATGATGGAATTAGCCATAAAACCCTATTCCAGTGTGTCGTTCCTGCATCCCGCGCTCGACGCGCTGCTTGGGCTGGTGCGTGAGAATAATATTAAGGCTGATGATGTCGAAGAAATTATCCTGCGCTTTCCTCGCTCTGGCGTCCACTGTATCGATGGTAATGCGCTAAAAAGTCACTGCGCGCAGTATATCCTTCCCATCGCAGTTGCCCACGGAGGGATTGAAGTTGCCGACCTCTTTATAGATCGCCGCCTGACCGATACTGCTGTCGCCGAGTTGGCCAAACGCACGACGGTCATTGCCGATGATGAACTCAACAAGCTATTCCCCGACTATTACGCCTCCATCGTGCAAATCAGCACTAAGGCCGGGGCAACGCTGGAACGGCGCAGCGATATCGCCCGGGGCTATCCGGAAACGGCGCTGAGCGAGGATGAATTGGATGCTAAGTTTCGTGGACTGGCGGGTTCGGTTGCAAGCTCTTGGCGTGTCGATAGCCTGTCGGATTGCCTCAATGGATTGGAGAACGCGCCGGATGTTTCAGAACTCGCAAGCCTATTAACCGGCCGCCCTGACGCGTAAGCTGAACCTAGCCATTGCCGACGGTGATCGTCCCGGCCTTGCCGTCTATGGTAAGGATGTCGCCGTTCTCGATGCTGTTCAGCACATCCTCGTTGGGTTCGCAAATGACCGGGATGCCAGCCATAATGGCGCCTTGAACGACAGAGGGATCGGGTAATTCCTTTGCGATTAAGGCGAGCGGATGGGTGTTGTGAATGAATTGCTGGTAGATAAAGCGCCAGGCGCCGGCTGAACCCATGCTGCCGGGGAAAACTAGAACCATACCGCCCATGCGCTTGCCTTTGACACTAGGCAGTTCTCCGATGATCTCGCCAGTGGTGATGTCGACATCACCGAGAAACGACACCGGTTCCTTAGCGACCAAAGCCGGACCGCGGACTTTGTCGCCGAAAAGGCCGCGGCCGTGAATGATTCGGGGCGGGCTCAAGACGCCGAAAACCGGGGCACAAAGCTGCCGGTCACCGCCGATTCTATGGCCTTTTCCGTGCTGGTCAGCAACACCGGACAGCGCACCATATCGTGAACGTATTTAGCCTGCTTGGCGGAATCTAGGACGATGCCGCGCAGGACTGGTGGCTTGACCCCTAGCTTGGGGTCTGGGGATGCGGTGCAGGCGAAGTGGCAAGACATTGGGCAGGTATCGGAAATCACCTTAGCGCCGGCCTTTTCCATGATGGCAACGTAACCTGCTTCGCGCGCCATGTTGCGGACACTGCGGCTGGTGGTCACCCACAAGTCGATGCCGTCCTTCACCCGCTTGCCGTCGAGCAGTTGGGCGTAGTCCTTCATCTCCTCGAATGAGGCGTGCGGGCAGCCCACGTGGACTAGGTCAAAGCTACCGTCACCCTCAGTGAAGTGTTCATAGGTGGTGCGGATACCAGCCTCGTTGGCGATGATGGCATCGTTGGGGAGGCCATTTGGGAAGGCTTCTTCAGTGTTGGCGTAAGGTGGTGTCACCCCAGGTACGATGAACATGGAGATACCACCCGAGGTGCCAAGTGCCGCGCCAAGTGCATCCATCTCGTCCATGGTCGGGCGCCGAGCAAAGCCCTCAAACACAGCCACCCCGCCACCGACCGAGCGGCCGACATGGAAGCCAAGCGCCGAGAAGTCGCTGACCGATTCGGGCATGCATTCGACGCGTACCAGATGTGTGCCTTGGCGCTGAGCATCTAGGTGATAGCCGAAGCGAGGGTAGCGCCCTGTCATTGATGCATAAACGGCGAAAAACCCATCTCGGTTCGATCTTGCTCCCAACACGGAATTGCAGAAAATAGTCACCGTCGATTCGATGGAGACCATGTGCATGTTCCAGGTCGGCCAGTGGCCTGCCCAGTAGGGGGTGCAAGTGAAGGCTGCGGCGCTGCCCATTTTGTGATGGGCGCCAGCCGCCCGATTTTGTAGGCGAGCGAGGGATTCGGGGGCGCCTGTTTGGCGCCAGTTGACCAGGTCGGCGTTGGCGATGTTGGCTGATGACGGTACGACGACCTTGGCGCCGGCGTCGGCCAATTCCTCCATTAGCTCGACATCGTCTTTGTACATGGCCATGCCGGCGTGGATATGAGCATAGCCGATATCAACCATGTCTTCGGCATTATACGCGCGGCCGAGGGTGACAAGGCCTTCCATAGCCTTGCGTAGAGGCTCGCCGTGGCGGCCCTCCAACATTTCTTCATCGCGGGGGGAAAGATTCATGCAGTGACTCGTAACACAAAGGCGGGTGTAATTCGATGGTTGTCATCTTATGGCTTGAGAGAGTGTAATGACTAGCTTCAATTTCCAGGGTGCGTGGAGGAACGATGAACCAGATGAACGGCGGTGAAGCCGTCGTAAGAATGTTGCAGGCGCATGGCGTTGACCATGTCTTTGGATTATGCGGCGATACTAGCCTGCCGTTCTATGACGCTCTCGCGCGGCTTGATCATGGCATAACCCATATTCTCTGCCGCGATGAACGCCACGCAGCCTACATGGCGGATTGCTATGCCCGGGTATCGGGAAAGGTCGGCGTTTGCGAGGGGCCATCTGGCGGTGGCGCCACCTACATGTTGCCGGGGGTAGTTGAGGCCAACGAGTCTTCAATACCCATCCTGGCAATCACCACTGATATTTCCGTATCGTCGCGCGGCAAATTTACGCTGACGGAAATGGACCAGGAAGCACTGTTCCGTCCGCTGACTAAGTGGAATAAGGTTATCGATCGCGCGGACGAGATCCCGGGAGTCTTCCGGGCTGCCTTCCGCAACATGACATCGGGACGGCCCGGCGCTGCCCACATAGGTCTGCCGTACGACGTGCAGCGTGATCCTGTTGATGAAGAAGAAGTTTACGGGGATTCGTCTCTGGGCATCTTTCCGTCGCGCCGATTTGGCCCCGATCCCGCTAGCATCAAGGCGGCTGCCGGTGCGTTGCTGTCGGCTAAAGAGCCCGTATTTATCTGCGGGGGGGGGCCGATTATCGCCGGCGCAGAGGCTGAGATGCAGGCTATCGCCGAGCTTCTTGAAGCGCCAGTTGCTAGCACGGTTAGCGGTCATGGCGTCATCCCTGATAACCATCCGCTAGCGCTTGGTTTGGTTGGTAGTAACGGTGGTGTGGTGCCGACCCGCGAGGCGCTTATGGGGGCTGACCTGGTATGCTTCGTCGGTTGTCGCGCGGGGTCGGTGACGACAGAACGCTGGCGCTATCCGGCCCCGGGCAAGGCGCGTATTGTCCATATCGATGCTGACCCCGCCGTGCTTGGTGCAATTTATCAGCCGGAGGCAGCGGTTCTTGGTGATGCCAAATTGGCCTTGGTTGCGCTTCTGGCTGAGCTGAAGGGTCGGGTAACGGTAACGCCGAAGCGGGAACGTGGCCGAGAGGCTGTCGCCGCTGCAAAAAAGGCGAAGTTCGATGCGTTCAACGAACTGGCCAATTCCAACGACCGGCCAATTCGTCCGGAAAGGGTTGTTGCTACCATGAACCGCGTGCTTGGCGACGACGCGGTGATTGTGTGTGATCCTGGCACTCCGTGCCCGTATTTCTCTGCCTACTACCAATTCAACCGAGCCGGCCGGCACTTCATTTCTAACCGGGCGCATGGCGCGCTTGGTTATTCCATTGCCGGTTCTATGGGCGCTTATTATGGACGACCCAGCGCCAAGGTAGTTAGCGTTATGGGCGACGGTAGTTTTGGCTTTGCCTGCGGCGAGTTTGAAACAGTGGTACGCAAGAAATTGCCGATTACCTTTGTTGTCTTTTCCAATGCTTGCTTTGGCTGGATCAAAGCGGGCCAGAAGACCGGCTATCAGGAGCGCTATTTTTCCGTTGATTTCGACCGCACCGATCACGCCCGGATTGCAGAGGCTTTCGGCATTAAGGCCTGGACCGTGGAAGATCCGGCGGATTTGGAAGCGACTATGAAAAAAGCTGTGGAATACGGCGGCCCGACTCTGGTTGACATCATCGCGCAGCCCCTGCAGGAAGCCCATGCGCCGGTTAGCGAATGGGTGGCGTGATGCCGCCGATGGAAAGTAATGCATTGCCGCGTACGGCCCATGGCGGCAAGTCGCTATATGGAGCGCGCCTTGGCATCCTCATGCTGGATGCCCGCTTTCCTCGCATCCCCGGCGACATGGGAAACGCAACGACTTGGCCGTTTCCAGTGCTCTATAAGGTGGTTCGCGGTGCTAGTCCGGAATGGGTGGTAACCCGCCAGGCCGATGGCCTTCTCGATGCTTTTATCGAGGCGGCAAAAGAATTAGTTGCCGATGGCGCCGACGGCATAACCACCAATTGCGGCTTCCTATCGATATTCCAAAAAGAGATCGCCGCGGCCCTGGGTGTGCCTGTCGCCACCTCTTCAATGATGCAGGTTCCTTTCCTGCAACCCCTGTTACCCTCCGGCAAACGGGTCGGCATCGTAACGATATCCCGGGCGACACTAACCGATGCGCACCTGACGTCGGCGGGTGTTCCACTCGACGCGCCAATCATCGGCACCGACGGCGGCAAGGAATTCAGCCGCGTCATCATTGGTGATGAGGCAATGATGGATGTTGAAGCCGCTGAGCGCGATATCCTGGAAGCGGGCATGGAATTGGTTCGTCAGCACCCTGACGTCGGCGCCATCGTACTCGAATGCACCAATATGATCCCTTACGCGCGCGCCCTACGGGATAATATAAATCTACCGGTGTACGACATGTATAGTTTCGCCTGTTGGTTCCATGAAGGTCTCAATCCGCGTGATTTTGGCCCGCCGGGTAGCGCTTTGCGACCCTGGCGGGAGCGTTAGGTTGCGGCCAGGAAGGGCACTCTCGGTGCCGTTCTCGATCACTTAACCGGCATTCTTGAAGGCAGTGCGGCCAGCGACATCCCAGCCTGACGACGGGAATGTTGTCGAGCGCCGTGATATTTGAACCGGATGCCGTAAAGGCCGGCCGTGCCGACGCTTTCACCACGACGGTGTTGTCCAGCATGATTGCCAAGGAAAAAAATCCCGGTCTTGGTTCCTTCAACAACCCTAAGCCCCGGGCCATGCTACCGGGTTATTTTGGTATTCGTTCCGAGGTCGACCCGAAGTTCAAGAATTTCATTAATGGGCGGGTTGCGCGGCAAAGGGGCCATCGTGGATCCTATCCCCCCGCGACAACCGGCGCGATCAAGGCACGCAATGCCGCCATGATGCTGGGCGCGACGATGCGGCTGGTGCGCGGGTTGGTGTCGGATGGCCGGTTGCGGCTGTACATGCTGAGGCCGATGTCGTCGGATTCGACCTCGACATGGTGGATGGCGCCGGGAATGCCGGATTCCGCCCATACCTCAATCTCGGTGCGGTCGAATCCAATGCCGGCAATGCTTAAGGCCACGGCGACGTTGAAGTGGCGGGGAAAGGCTTCGGCCGCCGCACGCGCAATGCCATCAAAGACCTTTACCGGCTCGCCTACCTTGGGCGGGTTGTTGGCGAAGTCGAAGCCCTGTTCGAGGATATATTCCTCATGGGCCAGAGAATCTGGCTTGATGCGTGAGGTCAGCTTGACGCTGTGAATGGTGCCTTCACGGGCACAGCGCAGGGAATCCAGGCCGGGCAGGGCGCCATTGGCGATGCGCATTCGGCCGCTTGACTCCCTGGCCATCTTCTCGACATCCGGAACCTTCAATAGCCCGGCGCAACTAACGACAATCACTGTCTTTCCGGCCCCCAGGCCGAGGAGAAGAATTTCAGGCAAGGCTTCAGCTGTAGCGCATTCGGCGATGATGTCGGCGTGGTTGGCGAGATCGCTTAGAGGAACTACTAGGGGCGCTGGAGATAGTTTGGCGGCATTTTCTCGCGCCTTGTCCAAGTTTTTTGCAGTTACAGCAGTTAAGGTTGCACCAGGTAAATCTCCCTGTGTCAGGCGCCTGGCGACATCCTGTCCCGAATTTCCAAAGCCAGCGAGGGCTACACGCATATTTCTGTCCCTTTGTCTTTCTAGATCGATGGACTGTTTATCATTATCCAATCAGCGGGTCATGTTGTGGTCGCTTTTAATCTAGAAAGGCAACCGGATTGCTAGCGCGCCAAAACCAATTGATCATGGTGTTAATGTCGAAGACAGGAAGATTTGAGACTTCGCGCACATGTTGGGCAAAGGGGCACATATTGGTGCATTCGAATAGAATCGCTCCAGCATCTGGGCAGGAAGCCATGAAGGATTTAGTCATGGCAATCATTTCGGCAACCAGGATATCTGAATCTAATTCGGGCCCGTTACCAATATAGACTTGGGGAAAAACGGCATCAGGCTTCATGCCTTGAACCTGGATGGAAATATTTTCCGTTGACCACCCTACGCCACGGAAATGGCCTTCGGTCATAAAGTGGGCACGTTCGGTGAACACACCGATTTTTTGGCCTACGGGTAGGATGGCATGAATCAATGGCGCTTGGATTAGAGCGGAGGCGAAGACCGGAATACGAACGGCGGCGGAAAGTTGCTTCTGGAACGGAGCAAGAAAGCCGCAGCTGGTAGTGATGGCACGTACCCCTTCCTGCTCGAGCTCGCGGGCCGCTTCGATGAATGGTTCAATCAGGGAGGGGTCAGGCTCATGCTCCATGATGCGTCCCTGGACGGCGCCTTGCACAGTCTTGTAGCGCACGGGAAAATCATAGCTGCAGGCGTTTCCGATATCGCCCGGCGGGCGTGGAAAGCTTGTATCGAGCATTAGGACACCGATGTCCTGGCCATAATTGGTGTATCCGCCTCTCATTTTCATGGTGTAGCTCCTCCTCGCCTTGCCTGTTTTGGCCAATTTACGTTTGCTCAGTACTCTTGCTTGGAGAACGTGTAAAATTGCGTATCGGGCAATTGACACGCATGCCGGTGCGGCTCCGTT
>Ga0302134_10001204_pt1 | contig 12092 bp, 10 predicted proteins | sample CB9_SCM_MG_FD_203123 | JGI IMG/M metagenome (GOLD analysis project Ga0302134, IMG submission 203123) | Marine microbial communities from Western Arctic Ocean, Canada - CB9_SCM | ecosystem: Environmental > Aquatic > Marine > Oceanic | place: Canada: Western Arctic Ocean | collected 2017-09-19
CAAAACCAAACCCACTCATCGTGCTCGAAAACACGGCAACACTCGTCACAATCATCCCCAGATGGCGACCGGCCATGAAGAAATCTTGGGTGCTACGAGTCCTACGCATCGCCCACAGCCCCACAGCAATGCAAACCAACATGTACACCAAGATGAATCCAAAGATGATGCCCGAGCGGTATTCTTCCATCAACTAGCCTCCTGTTCGGGCGCATCATCCGATTTCGCTGCTTGGACTATCTCACGAAATTCCTTGAGTGCCGCCTGAGGCAAGATTCGATCTTCGAAAAAAAGTACGTACAACACGACAAACCCTAGTGGCACACCGTACATACCTAGAAACATCAGACTCGTGGCGATTGGAAAGGGTCCCAGATAATCTGGTTCCGTGGGTTCAAGCCACGACATTTGGTAAGTCGTGCACAACAAAATGAATGCACCAACGTACACCAGCACGACCATCACCATCAAATTCCAAAAATAGCCTGCTGTGTCTGGATCGGCGTGTTTCGTGCGGCAAACCCAAAACAACATCATGCAAAACATTGCGATCATGCTACAGCCTAGTAACAGACCAGGAACAACTATATGTTCGTGCCGGCGCCCTCCATCGCCTCCTTGCATCATAGCAACACCCGTAGAACCTAGCGGCGTCGCCAACGTTGCTTCCGAATGCGGACGGCCCGTAGCCTCTTTGGGCTCAAAACTCAGAAACACCCACAGCACTGCCGTCCACACCAGCGCGAGAACAATAATGGCTGGCAAATATTTCATGCAAATCACTAAATGCTTGTTGGTTTACAAAACTAGTTAAACAACGATGGGCTGTTCTTTAGACATTGAACAAGAAATGACAAATATCACCATCTTGTACGACATAGGATTTACCTTCAACTCGTATTTTCCCTGCAGCGCGAAGGTCCTTTTCACTTCCATACTCTACCAAATCATCCACTGAATAAACTTCGACTCGAATAAAACCTCGCTCGAAATCCGTATGAATCACACCAGCCGCTTGAGGTCCTGTCGCACCTACCGGGATTGTCCAAGCGCGAACTTCTTTTTCACCGGCAGTAAAATAACTTTGCAATCCTAGAGTTTGATAGGCTTCACGAGCGAGGACTGACAACGACGGTTCAGTAAGTCCTATCGATTCGAGCATTTCTATTCGATCTTGCAAATCCAGCTCAGCGACTTCTGCTTCGATACGAGCACAGACGTGTACTACGCCAGCATGCACGCTTTTGGCGTACTCACGTACTTGCTGTACTAGCGGACCTTCACCAGCAAGATCATCCTCATCGACATTGGCGACATATAGGACAGGCTTGGCTGTTAGTAGCCCGTAACTATGAATCAACTCAAATTCACCGTCATGTAAATCCAAGCTCCGCAATGGCTCGTCTTTACCCAAATGTTCAAGACATTTATTGATAACCAAGACCGTTGCTTGTGCTTCTTTATCACCACTACGAGCCGTCCGCTCAGCTTTGTTCAACGCATTCTCAAGTGTCTGCATGTCGGCAATCATCAACTCACTTTCGATGATTTCGATATCATCTAGCGGATCAACTTTACCAGAGACGTGGATGACATCTTCGTCTTCGAAACAGCGGACCACTTGAATAATTGCGTCGACTTGGCGAATGTGGCTAAGGAATTTATTACCAAGCCCTTCACCTTCGCTAGCACCTTTAACAATCCCAGCAATGTCAACCAATTTCAACACTGCGGGAATTACTTTTTGAGGTGGAATATATTCGGTGATCGTATCGAGTCTTACATCCGGCACGGGCACAATACCTTCGTTCGGTTCAATTGTGCAAAAGGGATAATTGGCGCTATCGGCGCCTTGCGAACTCGTTAACGCATTGAATAACGTGCTTTTCCCAACGTTCGGTAATCCAACAATTCCAGCTTCCATAATCAATCAAGGCTCATCACAAAAACAGTAAAATGGTAAGTGTTCCATCCTACAACATGCGACGTCAATCGGTAATAGGAGAACCCCCCCCTCCTATTAGTGTAGATTCATGCCAATTCGTGGGCCTACTGTGTCACGGATTTGAATACGGAGATGTCATTGATTACGCGTTGGGCTAGCTTTGGATTCCTATCGCGCAAACGTTCCAGATGTTTTAACATGTAGTGGTTAGCCACAAGGTGACGAGTGGACATCATTTTGTTGATTTGCATTAACTCCATCCCTTCCATATCTTCCTGTTTGGCGACCACTTCCAGATGAATCATATCATTGAGTGTTCTTAGATCCAAAAACACCTCTTCATACGTCGCTTCATTTCTAACGTACACCATCACATCGTTGAGTTTATCAACAGCATCACACCGACCGCCTAGATACGTGCCCCAATTTGTCGATTGGATATCACGCTTGATCGCCGCCGCTTCTGCGTCCGTTAAGGGAACTCGGCTTGGTGGAATAGCCAAATACCCCACATAGACCACGAAGATAACAATTGCACTGACGACAAAACCAATCAGCGGTTTCCATTGTCGCTGACCATCAAAACCGCCTCTATCAAATTTTTCACCGGCTGCTTCCGCTCGGTTTTGTGCTTTGCGTTTACTGCGAAACACTGACTTCGCGGACGATGAACGGACCCCTACCGCAGAAACTCCACGCCGCAAAACGGGCGCGCTACTACTTGCAGATACCGTCGGCACCAAAACTTCGGCACCGCACTTGGAACATTCCGCTTGCTCTTCACTTTGCGTATCGTCAACCGTGAGGTCTTCTCCACACATCAAACAGCGAAACATGATGGTCATAATTATTATTCTTTAAATAGGTTTGTGAAACAACTCAGTTCATTTCAAGTGGCCCTACTATAAATAGCTTCCGCTTTCGTCGATACCCATATCAGCTGTCACGTGTCGCCTGTCGTCAAAATAATTCGTTGATTGCATCTCCTTGAGCGACAACCATCGGTCGTCCAACGGGTGTCATCATTTCCTGTTCGTAGTCGATACCGAGTGCCTTAAAAACGGTCGCATGAATATCTTCGACTTCATGCCTATCCACAACATCGGCGTTTTTATCCTTCGCATCTCGATCCGGCTCTGGGTTGGTTTCACCTATTACGCGTCCACCCTGGATCCCGCCACCACCAAGGGCGATAGTAAATCCATGCGGCCAATGATCACGACCGTTTGTGCTGTTGAGCCAAGGCGTTCGACCAAATTCACCACCCCACACCACAATCGTACTTTCCAACAAACCGGTTTCGAAAAGTTCTGCGAGCAGCGAAGACATCGCCGCATCCATAATCTTCGTGCGGCTTGCTTGTGCTGGGGTATTATTGATGTGGCTATCCCAACCGCCAAGCGTAATTTCCACACATCGCACTCCCACCTGAATCAACTGTGTAGCCGCCAGACAAGCGCGACCGAACGAAGTGTCCCCGAAGCGATCTTGTTTTGTTTGCGATACATCCTTCAATGAAAAAGCTTCGAGTTGTGACGAAGCCATCATCCGGACCGCTCTTTTCATCGACAGTTGATGGAGCGTTTTTTTCTCATCAAGGTTCCGCAGGCGACCGCGAGCAAACTCCTGCTCAACCACTCCAAATAAGGAGGAGCGGCGTTTCTCATCGCGTTCTACGTCCACGCGAGCCGTAACATCTGGCACTGGTTGCTGTGGGTCGCCAACTTGAAACGCATCAAACGAATCACCGAGGTAACCTCCCCGCGCGGGGGTGTTTGTTGTGAGCATGGATATATGCCGCGGAATCTCTAGGTCATCAGTCAACTGATGACACATTACCGCCCCTATCGACGGGTGTACCAATGTCGGGTCAGGGCGAAAACCTGTTTTTACATTGTAAATACCGCGGGCGTGGTCACCTTCGCGACTAACAACACTACGCACCAAGCTTAAGTGATGCATCTGTTCGGCCAGCAATGGTAACGTCTCGGCAATTCTCACATCCTTGGCCGAGGTCTCAATCGACGTTACACCTCCACTATATGATTCGTTAGCTTGGGGCTTCGGGTCAAACGTGTCGCGTTGACTCGGCCCTCCCTGCATCCACAACAGGATCACGCTTTTAGCGGGTGCATGTGAATCGGATGCTAGTTCTTGCGCGTGTGCCAGTTTCGTGGCAAGCGGCGTCAACCAGGACATGCTAGTCGCTGCAGCAGCGGTAACACCTGCCTGTAAACCCGTAGTTAACAGTGTCCGGCGATTCCAATGGTGCTGTGAGTGACAAGGCATTGATGTACCGCACTTTCCCCGTATTTAAAACGGATGTTCTTTGCAATGAGCAACTCTAATGATTCCACGAAAACTCGGTGCTGTTAATTAAAATCCAAAAAAGGTCTTCCAATACTTGCTCACGATCGCCGGCTGAAGCCCCTTGTAATGCTAATAAGAAGTGATGCAGCTCTGTCTCTGAAGGTGGCCGAGTGAGCACGCAAAGATAGGTGATTTCAATGGCAACTTTATTGTCTTCAGCAATCGCTGCAATACGTGCGGCAGTGTTTGCATCGTCGGAGCTGCGTGTTCGATCTTTTACGAAATTGCCATTCATCATTAGCAGCCTTTGAGTAATCGTCCCGCCGCGATCCTCAAACTCATCTTCTCCGGTATCTCCGTATCGCTTAACAAAGGCCAAAATATCCTGTTGCTGCTGTTGTCGCACCGAATAGCTAACATCGGCATTAATCGTCCGAAACCTTGCGGTTTGCCCAATGCCACCAGCTACCTGCTCCGGTCGCAAACGCACCAAAGGGAAAACGGCCCAAGCTTGCTCGTGTTGTGAAGTCACATCGAATTCTACTCGACTAGATATGCGAAAGACATCGAGGCGCGTGATGATTTGGATTAGTCGTTTTAGATCATACTCATGTTCACTAAAATCCGTTGCCAATAACTCTAGGCTTGGCGGAAACGGTCCCATCAACGGAATATCATCCACTGGGTCCACCAACGGTTTACCAAAGATAATCGCCCACACCCGGTTCACGGCTGTCCGCGAGAATGCGCGGTTTTGACGGGCAGTAATCCAAGTGGCAAGTTGCCCACGTCGTGAACCTGCGGGCAATGTCAAGTCAGATTGAAAAGGGACTTTGGGCGGAATTAAAGTATCTTCCTCGTCGCCCAAGTAGGTGTAAGAGTAGTGGCTATAGTCATCCTGCACGCCGCCTAGACTAATACTCGCTTGAGAATAGAAAGCTGCAAATTGATGAAAATCGGTTTGCAACGCCTCGCGCGGCATCCGATCGAAGCTCAAGTCGATGGTGCCCAGTGCATCATCATGGCACTGCAGGCAGTCCAATCGCATCCCTAAGAACGCGCGACTCGTACGCCCAGCCAGTTTTGGCAAGTCAGGGCGACCTTTACTGTCATCAGTAATCGTTGCCGTTACAAAATTTACAGCTGGGTCACTCACCCAAACGCCCGTACCGCTGATTAATTCTCGACATAAACTATCGTATGGTCGGTTTTCAAAAAGTTGGTCACTCAGCCACAACTGAAAACGACGACGGCGATAGATCAAAAAGGGCCCAGCATCCACACCAACAAACACTCGAGAGAATCGTTCACTGACATAATCCGCATAACGACGATCAGCTAATAAATATTGGATGTAGCGATCCAGTAAATCGTTTTCTGTCACTGTAGTTTCAACCATCTGTTCTGACGGGCCAAACTCGCGAATTTCTTCCAGCGATGGAACAGTTCCGTGCAGAGCAAGCGAAGCACGACGCATGACAGCGAGGACCGAAGCAGGTGCAGCCGCTTCTAAATCAGCATTTTTCCATGAATCGGAAAACTCGCCATTGACCGCAACAACGACGTTCAGGACACCGGGATCAGGACGAAGAGGCCCCTTTCGCCAAGCCGCCGATGAACTTATTTGACTTGTTGACAGCAGACTGCTTGAAATGCCGCCGAGGACGACGAGGCAAATCAATACCGAGATGATTGGCCGCCATTTCATTTCCAAAGTTTCCTCATGCGTCAACTTGTGCCGATTTTCCAGTAATTAAATTGTATAATGTATTATAGCGTTATAAGTTTGCTTTTCTCGATAATCTGTTATTACTCTTTGCTATATTTACAGAATCGGCATTACAAACTCCTGACACCATTTTTGTTCACCCGTCATCATCTTTTCGCCTTTAATCATGTTTGAAACCGAACACGATAATCTAGTACCAACACCCTCAACTGCTCCACCTAAGGTTGTAGCAGTTGAGGCAGTCGTCCCAACGCCGGTACAGCCGGTAGTTCCAACTAGCGAAAAGCCTACTGTGCCGGGCACTGAATATTCAACACAACATCTGGGCGTGGTTAAACAAATCACCCATATTCTATTCACTCCCTTTCGTGCGTTTTACCGCTTCGTATTCTGGGTCTTTGGTATCGCTGTCCTTGTGACGGCGCTCGCTCTAGCCGCATCATTACCTATCATCCAATTCGTAACTCTCGGATATTTACTGGAGATTTCCAGACGTATTGTGGAACACCAAAAAATTCGTGCCGGTTTTTGGGGAATCCAAGCCGCTACGCGAGCGGGCGGCGTCATCCTCGGGACATACCTCATTTGGCTCCCTGCCTATTTCATGTCAAGTTATTACGTGGATGCCACAATCATGTTCCCCGGCAGCGAACGAGCTGACCAATACGGTTGGCAGACTGCCTTACTAGCTGTATTTACAAGCCTCGTTACCTTGTGGGCTTGGACACGCGGTGGATTACTGCGACATTTCATTTGGCCAGCCCCCATACAATTTTTGAAAGAAGGATTAAATCGCAAGATCTATGTTGCCGCCCATAACAGGTTCTGGGAATTCGTCAGTCAATTTCCATTGCGTGCGCTTTTTGTGACAGGGTTGCAAGGATTTATTGGTACATTCTGTTGGCTCATTATTCCCATTGGATTGTGTATTGGCGGAATGGTTTTACCCCGCGGCATCAACCTCGTTTGCGGAACGATCGGATATGTTGCACTCGCAGTCGTTTTCTTGTACCTACCAATGTTACAAACACGTTTCGCCGTAGAACAACGGCTTGTCGTTTTTAAAGAGATTGGCGTTGTCCGCTCGATGTACCAACGCGCGCCACTGGCATTATGGATATCAATGGTTTCCATGTGGCTGTTGGCGTTGCCCGTATATTTAGTCAAAATCGAACTGACGCCGCGAGAAGTCGTTATGTTGCCAGCTATTGTTTTCATCATCTTCGCTTGGCCGACACGTATCCTCCTTGGCTGGGCCTACGCTCGTGCCCAGCGCCGTGAAACGCCGCGCCTGCGATTGTCAATCTGGTTAGGCCGCCTGACTCTCATCCCCATCGTGTTTGCGTATGGTTCGATAGTACTCGCTTCGCGTTATACATCTTGGTATGGTGAATGGAGCTTACTGGAACAACACGCTTTACTTATCCCAATTCCATTCTTCAGCTTCTGATTTCTGCAAACAATCACGCAATAATCTTTCTTATCCGAGAACAACAAATGTCAAATGCGCCAGATGGAAATGATCCGCTAAACGTAAATCCGACAACGGAAGCGAACACTGCCAATCCATATGCCACTCCCCAAGTTCAACAAGTAACTTATATGCCACCGCAACATGGACAAGACATGCAAGGCGATGCCACCGGTGGACTCATCCCCTATAAAAACAAACATGCACTTATCGCATACTATCTTGGCATCTTCTCCTTCTTCATACCCTTCTCTGGTATCGCCAGTATCTTCCTTGGGATCAAAGGGCTGCAAGCTCGTAAACGGAACCCTGTTATTAAAGGCTCAGCGCATGCGATCGTAGGAATTGTCGCCGGTGTCTGCACAATCATCTTCCACATCTGTGCAATCGTGGGCATAGTTGTGGGCAATCTGCCCTGGTAATCGCGTAAAAAATTCAAGCTAATGATCAGCGGTTACGCATGATGGCGATTTCCCAAAACGGCAATGAACATCAATATCCACAAAATAAACAGTGGAAAAGCGAGCGCGTTGAAAATAAATACCGTTTCGAATCCAACATACGCTCCGCCATGCAGTGCCGCTTGACAGCTCCAATAGCACGCTAAATAGGAAATTGTGAACAAGACAAAATCGAGCAGACCGAGGCCCCAGAACCACCATATTTTTCGCGGCCGACCATGATAGATCGTCGCGCAACAAATCCAAGCGAATTGCATCATCGTATAGCCACAGGCGCCACAAGTCGTGGTCATGACAAGCCAACGTGATTCCTGTAATAAGTATTCGGCGGCGTCGCCTGTGGTGACTGCAAGATGCGCAGTTTGGATGAATTCAGTTACCAGCGCAAATTCGGCCCACTGCTCTGGAATCATCGCTGAAATCGTAAACACCAATGCTGCCAGCGACCAGTAATACGCCCAGCGAGTACCACAAACTCGCCTGCGATAGGAGTGACGAAAATAACAAACAATGGCAATGGCCGCAGCAAGATTGGAGATCGCGGCGCATTGCCACACTAGCCAACCGAGCCGCCAAGACAAAACGTTGTTGCTGATGTAATAGGCGCGATCTAATATCGGCCGTTGAACATCCAGCCCAGGCTGTAACACACCGAGTGCGGTGATCACACCTAAAACGTGTAGGCCGACTGAAACTAACAACGTGTAAACGACCCAACGATAATGAGGTGTTGACCGTTGGGATAACAATCTGGTGGAATAATTCATTGGCAGGCTCTCGGTTTTATTGGCTCTTTGTATCATCAATTCAAACCGTAACTACTATCGGAAGCTTAACTGTTTAGGTGAAATGGAAACTGGACAAGTATCGTTCAACATATCTATTTTATGGAACAATCTGTACGCTAATACGTATCAACTCTTATATAATGTAACTGTACTTACAACAGTGAAACACAACCACTGCTAGCGAATTATGACCACTGCTGAATCCGACAATCTGCATTCCGCCTCTCTCATCGGGCTAACTCTGGGCGACTATCAGATCCTCCGACGCCTCGGACGTGGTGGGATGAGTGTTGTCTATTTAGCCGAACAACAATCGTTGAAACGACGAGTTGCCTTTAAGGTACTCAAAAGTAATCTCGCAGAACAAGAATCCTATGTGCGTAGATTTCACACGGAAGCCCAAGCGGCAGCGTCTCTGGTCCACGCAAATATCGTTCAAATATATGAAGTCGGTAATATCCAAGGGATTCACTTTATCGCCCAAGAATATGTTGCTGGGCAAAATCTCGCTCAGTTCATGCGGCGTAACGGAAATATCTCCAGTGGATTAGGAGTCAACATTCTGCAACAGGTTGCCGCGGCGCTTAATCGAGCGGGGAAACAAGGGATCATCCATCGTGATATCAAGCCCGAAAATATTATGCTCGCCCCAACCGGTGAAGTCAAAGTTGCTGATTTTGGATTAGCTCGAGTTGTCGATCAAGCCAACGGTGTACAAACCACTCAGATCGGTATCACCATGGGGACGCCCCTCTACATGAGCCCGGAACAAACGGAAGGTAAAGCCGTCGATCCGCGCAGTGACATGTATTCCTTAGGTGTAACAGCCTATCATATGCTAACTGGAAATCCTCCCTTTCAAGGTGAGACTGCGTTGAGTATTGCCGTTCAGCACCTCAAACGTGAACCGACGCCGATCCAAGAGCATCGCAGTGATCTTTCCGCCGCGTTTAGCTTGATCATCATGAAGTTACTGGCCAAAGATCCCGCTGACCGTTTTCAAAAAGCAACCGCCTTACAAGAATCACTGCGAAAACTACCGGACACCGATGTGGACAATAGCTGGCCCGATGATCTCGACCGCTGGGATTGGGAAAACATGTCGCTGGCAAATGCTCAAGTCCAAGCAACACAACAACTCGACGCCCTCATGAAAAATCACACGCGACAATCCGGTCAGTTTGCCTTAAATCGATTGTGGATACTGGCAGCGGTTATCTTCTTTGTCGGTGGCATCGTATTGGCCAGTATGCGATACCAAGAAACACCACTCGACTCATCCATCGAGCAGACAAACACCATCGAGAAATATGATACGGTGGAGCAACAGTATTATTACGCGTCGATCCTCAACACCGATGAAGCATACAAATTTGTTGAAGAGTATTTCCCACCTCAGGATTCTTCCAACAACAATTACTACACTCTACGCGCTCACCAAAGGCTAGGCGATTTATATTTGACCGCGGGAGATCTCGAACTTGCCGAATCCTATTATCTAGAGCTTGTACTTTTAGGACCTGAAAAACGACATTTCCGCGGTTTTGGATTAGCGGGACTGGCTAATATTTATCATCGCCAGAAAGACCTTAAAAAAGTAGTCCAAGAACTTGTCTCACTCAGTGAAATCATTGACCAAATCGGCCTTAAAGTTCAAATGGAAATCATCGAACGCCTCGACAAGGATCTCCGCAAGACATTTGAAGAGCAGCGCGCCGGCGCGATTTATCAATAAACAGGCGTTCAGATTTGAATTTGCAATAACTGATTCAAGCTACCCGATTGAAAGCCACGCAAGTCAATCGTGACAAACGCAAACCCCAGTGAGCGTAGTTTTGCATCGACCGTTTGCCGCATAGAATCACCCGTTAGATCAGAAATCTGCTCAGCGTTTACTTCTATGCGAGCTAAACTATCGCGATGATAACGAACACGCACGTCGATAAATCCACGATCTCTGAGAAAACATTCTGCCGCGTCCACCATTGCTAGTCGCTCCGGTGTGACCGTTTCTCCATAAGCAATGCGACTGGATAGACAGGGACTCGCTGGGCGATCCCAAACGGGCAAGTCCCAGAACTTGGCAATACCCCGTACTGTTGCTTTATCAATCCGGCAATCCGCCAGTGGAGTCACGACTTGATGCTCAACTCCTGCTACGAGTCCTGGTCGATAATCACCCAGATCGTCTAGGTTAGTCCCGCTTAACAGCACACATCCTGCGGTTGCCGCAGCCAAGGAGTGCAACTTTTGATAAAGCTCGGTTTTGCAGTGATAACATCTGTCGTCTGCGTTTCGCAAATAATCTGCGTTTTCAAATTCAGCTGTTTCAATAACTTGGTGGCGGATACCAATCAACGCTGCTGTTTGTTTAGCTAAATGCAATTCACCACTGGCCAGACTTGCACTTTGAGCGGTGACTGCAATCGCCCGGTCGCCCACTGCGAGAAAGGCTGCTTTGGCAACCACGCTACTATCAACTCCGGCAGACAAAGCGACCGCGCAGGATTCAAATTGAGAAATAAATCGTACGAGGGTTTGAGCTTGTTTGGAAATTTGAGTAATCGACAGGGAGTCGGATTGGGACGTAACAAGAGACATAGGAATCACCGATCATAAAAAAACCTCCGCCGCAATGCCGTGGTAGTGAGTTTTGTGAGAGCCCGCAAATTTAAAGTGGGGACTTGGAAAACAGGACGCGTGATCCACAATCTAGCAATAACAAGTATTACCAAATCGTGGCATGACCCGTGGCTGTCATCAAAAACCAGTCCCCTGCGGTTCTCGTATCGGCTCCCCAAAAAATCAACACTAGCCCACAAACATGGAAGAGGCTAACTGCAACTTTAGCATTGCAGTCAAGGAATTGCAAACCGATTGACGGTATTGGATTTAACGGGCGGGCACTGGGTGCGCCGCTGCCTACCCCTTCGTGTGTTCACGCAGGGCGGCGATGCGGTCTTTGATGGTGGGCTCGAGAATTTTGATATTGCGTTCAATCGAAATGACGACAGTCTTTTCTCGCAAGCCATCAGCGCCATGAGCAACCAAGGGGAAAACCTTGCGACGGTCTGGCAAGTCCATACGAATCGTAAAGCTACCATCTTTAGCTAGCTTCACAGGTTTACCGGCCATCGTAACTGCGGCATCAGATTCTGCGTTGCCATAAACGATCAATTCAGATTCTACTTCAAAATGCAATTTCGACTGGTCTTCGTCTTGCCGCGACAAACCGTGCTTCATCACAACCGACTTGCTCATCGGGCGTCGCAATCGCTGTTCAAACAAATCCTTCAGGTCTTGGTTGCCTTGCCCGTCAGCATCTCCACCGCTTAGAGCAAAGATGCGTTTGTAGTCCTTAGCAATATCATCCCAATTCATATCGGCC
>Ga0302134_10001205_pt1 | contig 12088 bp, 11 predicted proteins | sample CB9_SCM_MG_FD_203123 | JGI IMG/M metagenome (GOLD analysis project Ga0302134, IMG submission 203123) | Marine microbial communities from Western Arctic Ocean, Canada - CB9_SCM | ecosystem: Environmental > Aquatic > Marine > Oceanic | place: Canada: Western Arctic Ocean | collected 2017-09-19
TGCGACCACCTCATGGTCCAGATGGTCCGCCGCGGGATGGCGTTGGCGGGAATGTGGTCAACGGGGATATTCACGGGCCAGTGCTCGCATTCTTCGAGATCGGCCAAGCTGGAGTCTGATCGAAGATGAGAAAGCGACGCTCGATCATGGCCAAAGCCGAAAAGACCGGTGGCACGACTTGGCCGATTCGCACCGTCCCCGCCGCGCCGAGTACCCGATAGGCCTCGGGAAGCGTGAACCCGAATTCATCGCGGAGGCGCGCTGCAAGATCATCGTACGCGGCGCGTACCAGGTCCTCAAGATGACCAGGACCGGGCGCGACGCTGCCGATCCGCTCAGAGTTGTTGATCTGCGGAAGCCGCTGATATGTGAAGGTGTCGGCTCCTAGGTTAGTGATACGGATAGTGACGTCGGCTTGCGTTTCGATGGCCGAACGGTGGATCTCGGCATCACCTTGCGCTAGGTGGGCGTCGCCCAGTGAGACCATTCCACCGGGGACGTTGGCTCTCAGCACGACCGTGCACCCGGCGCACAGCTCTGGAAGGTCGACGTTGCCGAGCATGTCGTCGCGCTGCAGGAATGCTTGTACCGGTTTGCCGGCCGGTGCCACGCCGAGCGTTCCGATGAACGGCCGGTACGGAACGCGGACAGGACCTCGATGGGTTGGGATCTCCACGACGTCCCCGCGACGGTGGCAGATTGTCGTTTCCGCTTCGAACGAAGGGTCGAGCGTCGGAGTGGTCGTCATGTAGCCGTATCCCCGCTCGGGAGCACCGACCACGTCGAGCACCTGGATCGCGAGAAGATCGCCCGGCGATACCCCGTCGATGGCGATCGGCCCTGTCACCGGATTGGCCCCACCGATCCGCTCCATCACCTCGTCCAGCGTCTTGTACACCACGTCGGGTCCGGTGATCGTCCCGCAGTGGGCGTCCTGGGTCTCGACCACCACGGTGTCTCCCGAAGCAATCGTCAGCGCCGGCGCCGCGTCGGCGTCGAAGTAGAAGCTGTTTGTGTCTCTCGCTAACCGCTGCATATCAGTACCTCCTGGTTGTGCCTCAATGTCCGCGAGTCGCCGTATCGGAGCAGCTTCATCGTTTCGGTCCAACCTTCAGGGCAGTTCGGTTCCCCTTGGAGCGAAGGTGCTGGCACTTATCTCGATCGCCTCACGAAGCGGTGTGGGCGCAGGGCCACCGGCGCGCAGGAACCAATCGGAAGCATCGACGCCCTCGATCACGGGCAGAGGAGGACCTCCGGAGGTGATCTGATCGAATCCGGTGACCGCCTTGGTGGTTTCGACGAACTCGGCAACGGTTGTGCACGTTCCCCCGAGATTGAACGTCGGGGCACCGATTATGTCGACGCGCATGGCGTGAATGAACGCCGCCGCCACGTCACTGGCGAGCTGGAAGTCGAGCGAGCCCCCGAAGTCGATGTGGAAAGGCTCACGCCGAACAGCGTGCTCGATAGCGACGCTAGGCAGCGAGGTCATCCCCTGGTCCCGACCGGGACCAAACACGGTGTGCGGGCGGAGGCAAACGCTGCGGACCTCATGTTCGGCCCAGTACACGGCGGCGAGGTCTTCGGTCGCCACCTTGTAGACGCCATACAGCGTGGTGGGTAGCCGTCGCGCATCCGACGGGATGATCCGATCGTCGTAGTCGGTCGAGGTGCCGAACACGGCGATGCTGCTCGCCTGGGAGATCTGGGTGACACCGTGGCGCTTGGCTGCCTCGAACACGTTGACCGTGCCGGTCACGTTGACCGCTGCTCCCTCGGCCGGGTTGGCGCGGCAAAAGGGAACCTGGAGAGCCGCGAGATGGACGATGTGGGAGGTGCCTGCGGCGGCATCGATCACGTCTTGTTGCACAGTCAGGTCGCCCACAACCCGCTTCACGTCCGGCACGTCGCCATCGTTGATCAGGCGATGCCGATGGTCATCGGTGCTCTTGTCGAAGGCGATGACTTCGGTGCCTTCGGCACAGAGCAGTTTCACGACCCAGGCGCCGATACATCCATTTGCGCCGGTTACGAGCACACGATCGCTCATCAGTACGTTGCCCTTCCGCCTGAGATGTCGTAGCACGCCCCTGTCGAGAAGCTGCACTCCTCCGAACTCAACCAGGTGACGAGCGCCGCCACCTCGTGGGCGGTTCCAGTTCGCGACATCGGAATCTTCGAGATCATGTACTCGAGCACGTCGGGGGTGGTCGACTCGTTCATCTCCGTGGCGATGACGGCCGGGGCAATCGAGTTGACGAGTACACCCGTCGTGGCGAGCTCCTTGCCGACCGACTTGGTTAGGCCGATCACGGCCGCCTTCGAGGCCGAATAGGCAGCGAGATTTGGGTTGCCCTCCTTGCCGGCGATGCTGGCGATGTTGACGATCCGCCCCCATCCATTTGCGGTCATGGCCGGGATGAATGCTCGCATCACGTTGAAAACCCCAAACAGATTGACGTCGATCGTCTGGCGTAGCTCGTCGTCGGAGATCTCCCACATGGGCTTGTTGGGCCCGACGATGCCAGCGCTGTTGACCACGATGTCCACGTCGCCGAAACGGTCGCGCAGCGCACTGACCGCAGCGGCGTCGGACACGTCGGCGGAGGCGAAATCATCGTAGTGGTCACCTACAGCGTCCATCGGGGCGAGGTCGACGCCGAACACGCGGCATCCCTCGCGTTTGAGTCGCTGTGCGGATGCCAGCCCGATGCCTCGGGCAGCTCCGGTGACGAGCGCGGTGCGAAGGGGAGAGGTAAACATTATGGGATCGACCCTACTGGCATTATAGGATCGGCCCTACTGACACGGTTGTCGTGAGGTCAACCAGAGCCGATCAGCGATGTCAGTCATTTGGCTCGAGCACCGCCCGGCCGAGGAACGCTCCGCTCGTCAGGTCGTGAAGTGCTGAATTGGCAGCCTCGAGTGGGTAGCGCACGATGAGCGGGGTGACCTTGCCGCTCACCGTCAGTTCGGTGACCTCGAGCAGGTCGGAATAGCTACCGACGAAGACGCCCTCAAGGTGCTTCTCGCCCTCGACGATCTCGGAGAGCGGCATCGAGACGTGCCCACCGACCCCGATCGCGAAGTAGGTCCCACCGAATCCGAGCGCCTCGATACCGAGCCGGCTGGTGGCATCCCCGCCGACGAAGTCGAGCACGGCCCGAGCGCTGCCGTGCCGACTGCTCGCGAGGTCGTCCGAGCCGACCGCCGAGTCGGCACCGCACTCGATCGCCAGTTGACAGGCGGCCGGGTTGCTGTCGACGGCGACGATGGTGGCCGGGGTGAGCGTACGCAGGATCTGTACAGCGAGGTGGCCGAGTCCTCCGACCCCGATCACGATCGCCGTGTCGCCCGGCCGCAGTATCTCGGCGGCACGCCGACAGGCGCGGTACGCGGTGATTCCGGCATCGGTGAGAGGTGCCAGCAGGGCGAGATCAGCGGTCGGGTCGACCTTGAGCATCGACCGTTCACCGGACAGCAGGTATTCGGCGTAGCCACCGTCGATGGTGATGCCAGGGGTGCGCCGATCGGTGGCGTCATTGTCGAGGCCCGACCGTTCCGGAGCGCTGAGTCCTGTACTCACGAACGGGTAGCAGATCACCGGGTCTCCAACGGCGACGCTGGTGACCTGAGAACCGATTTCGTGCACCCAGCCAGCATTCTCGTGGCCGGGCACCAGCGGTAGTGCAGCGGCCATGTCGCCGGTGGCCAGATGCAGGTCGGTGCGGCACACGCCGGCCGCTGCGATCTTGACGACGACGTCGAACGGCCCCGCGGCTCGCGGCGTAGGAAGGTCGTCGAGCGTGAGCGGCGCGGGCGCAAGTGGCTTCGTGGTCGAATGCATCACCATCGCACGCATGTCCCGGCTCCTCCGCGGTCGGTCCGACACCTGCCTCCGGGTTCGGCGGCAGGTGGAGACGAGTTCGAAGCGTATATCATTTGCGGCATGTGTACAACGGGTGTGTTCCGGTTCGCCGATGGCGGCTACGCGCTGTTCAAGAACAAGGACTTCGGTCGTAACCACCTCGACGACCGGATCTGGCTCGATGCCGCGGTGTTCGGTGTACTCGGGATGACAACCTGGGCCGGCGACGATGCCACCAACGACGAGTACTCTGGGTTCTCGATCGGCGCCAACGAGTACGGGGTGTTCTGCTGTGACTCCAACGTGGTCACGCTCGACGGTCACGTCAACTATGACGTGATGACCGAGGTGGCGCTCCGTGAGGGCACTGATGTTGCGTCGGCGGTTGAGGCCGTCCGCGCTGCCTGCGACGCGGCACCGACGTCGTGGGGCAACCTGCTTCTGATCGACGCCGATGCGGCAGCGAGCGTCGAGATTCGTGGTCGAGAGGTGGCGATCGTCCCCCTCGACGGCCCGACCGCCCGCTCGAACCACCACGTCGTCCTCGGCCATCACGAGCTCCAGGAAGACCAAGCGACCACTGATCTGCGCCTCGCGTCGGCGCAGCGTCGGATTGCCACGGCAGAAGGGTTGCCCGACGTGTACGACCTGTTGGCGTCACACGACGACGGCTCGACGGGGGTGTGCAACCACCTGTCGTCGCTCACCACGGTCTACAGCTACGTGTTGAGCTGCCAGGGTGGACGCACCGCGCTCGATGTGGTGCAAGGACTGCCATGCTCCGGAGCCGAACGCGTGCATCTCGATATCCCGTTCGGTACCGGTTCCGATCCCGACGCGGTTGAGCACGTCCTGCAGACCTACCCCTCGGCGACGAAGCAGAACGCGGCGCTCACCGGATAACCCCGCGGTAATCGGCGGCGGCTGTCAACTGGGGTCGAACCGGGCTTTCGGATCGATCGGGTACGGCACGACGTCACAGTGCTCGAAGGCCAACCTGGTCAGCCGCGGGGTCGTCGCTCCGGGAACGTCGGCGATCACCGCGCTCGGCGCCGATGCTGGAAAGTTCGCGATGTAGTCGGTGCACGAGCGCACGACCAGCACGTCGACATCGTACGGATCGAGCCCGGCGTGTCGCCAGGTGCCGGGATCTGCCGACCATGCCGGCAGTTCCGTGATCAACAGGTGCAGGCCTCCTCGCCGCAGCACCGAGAATCGTCCCATCGACACCGTCATGCCGGTGTACCCGACACCCGTGAGCTGGTAGTCGCCGTCACCGACCAAGACGACCTTGCCGGTGATCGACACCCGGGCCGCCCAACGTTGATCAATCGAGCCGCCGATGCGCAATGACAGCGTCGCGCCCACCCCAGCCCCGTGGCATGCCACCGTCGCCGGGGCGTCGACAATCGTCGTCAGCATCGTCCGATCCGCACCCCAAATCGTGAGCGCACGCAGCATGGCCGGGTTGTCCCCTGCAGCGCCGGCAGTTGGCGCATCCGCAGACTCGGTGATGACGAACGGTCGCACATCGCTCGCCAACGCTCGGGCCAACGCCTTCTTGGGCGCGAGCAGTCGTTCGACCACGAACTCGTGTCGCCGCTGCCAGACGGTGCGAGTGATCTCTCGGGCCAGCCGACGCGCTCCGGCATGGTCGTCGTCGGCGAGCACGACGGTGGTGAATCCGATGCCGGGCGCGTCGAGCCATGGTTGCGTCGGGAACACGCTGACATCGATGACCGACCCGCTCGCAGCCGCAACGGCATCATCGAGGAGATCGTCCAGGATGCCGCCGGGGATCCGCAAGCTCTCGTCCGGAAAGATCGCTGGACACGTTTCGATGGCTGTCGTCGGCGCCAAAGCTCCGGTCATTGTGGCTGTGAGGAGCGTCGCCGCCCGGCGCCCTGTGTCGGCTTGGTCGACGTGGGGATTGGTTCGATACCCCGTCACCACCTCGGCGAGTGCGATGAGCTCTCGGGTGGCGTTGCCGTGTAGATCGAGGGTGAGGGCGATCGGCATGTGCTCGCCGACCTCGTAGCGGATCGCTCTGAGGATTCGGTAGTCGCCTCGACGATCTGTCTGGGTGGCAAGTGCGCCGTGCAGGCACACGACCAGGCCGCTGATCGCCTCGGAGTCTTGGAGAGCTGCGAGCACGAGGGCTTGTAACCTGAGGTAAGACGCTTCGTCAAGCAAGCCCGAGGGGAGCGCGTGTGCATACAGCAGTGGTACAGGGGTTGCACCGCGACGTTCCAACTCGTCGCAGGCACCGGTGAACTCGCTGTTCGCTCCGGCGAGTTGGGCGACGGCCTCGGCCCCGGTCAACATCGTGAACTGATCGATCGTTCCCGGCCGTATCGCGAATGAGTTGCTTTCCTGTTGAAGCAGCAGCACGCCGATCCGTTCCTGGTGCTCGAAGTGAGCCGCAGCTTCTGCGTGTCCTGAAAGTGACCTACGTCCCACGCCACGAGTGTTCGTCGCAGCGGTCATCGACATTGGATTGTGGTGGCTTCGGTCATACGGGACTCCGAGAAAAGTCGCTCATTTGCTTTCACCAGACAACAATGTGTATATTATTTCTCTGGGGGCTGTAGCCCTGAGAGACACAGACTACTCGTTGCTTTGAATCGGCACGGTGTTGCCCACGGACATTCACCGAAATACCGGCTTAAGCCCAAACACATAGGGAAGAATTCATGAACTCACATAGCAGCCAGGACGAAACAGTCGGCAAAGCGTCCGAACTTGTAGAGAGCTATCAGGAGGGTCGGATCAGTCGTCGTCAGTTTGGCAAGGGCCTGTTCGGCCTCGGTATCGGCGTTAGCGCGGCGAGTATAATCCTCGCTGCATGCGGCGGCGACGACGACAACGGCGGCGGAGCAGTCGCCGGCGTTGCCCCAACGGTTGCCGCTGTGGCCGCCGGGCCCACGATTGGTGGCACTCTCCGCGAGGGCTACAACCGTGACGTCTCGAAGCACGACCCGATCACGACCAACTGGTACGACCCGGCGTTTAGCGCGATCTATGAAACGATAGTGACCGACGGCCTCGACGGCGATGCTGTCCCGCAGTTCGCCAGTGCCCTAACCATTTCCGACGACGGCCTTACCTATACGTTTGACATTCCCGAAGGTCGTGTCAGCCACAGCGGCGGCGCGATGGGAGCCGCTCAGGTGGCCGAGGTTCTCCAGACGATCAAGGACGTCAGCTTCATCGGTGGCGTGTCGACCGTGCCGATGGAAAGCTATTCGACCGAGGGAAACCAGGTCATCCTCAAGATGAAGAACTCCTGGCTCGGCGCGATCAACCCGCACAAGACCGGTTACTGGGCGCTACTCAATCCCGATACGTGGAATGCTGCCGGTGGTAGCGACCCGTCATCGACATACGGCACTGACTCGTCCGATGGCACCGGCCCGTTCACCCACGAAGAGTGGGTCCCGGGCAGCCACACCCTCGTGAAGCGCTGGGAAGATTACCCCGGAAGCAACACGCCGTACGTCACTAACCCTGGCAAGGCGTACCTCGATGAAATTCGCTGGAGCGTCATCACCGAGGCGGGTCAGCGAGCGACCCAAATTGAGACCGGAGAACTTGACACCTTGATCGGACCGAGTTTCGCCGACGTGGAGCGCCTCAAAGACAACTCCGACCTGACCGTCATCCAGCACCCCGAGTGGTCGGGCTACATGCTGACGATGAACCGGGACTACCCCGAGTTCTTCGGCGACGAACTCACACGCCAAGGTCTCTCGCACGCGCTCGACCGTCAGGGCATGGTCGACGCGATCCTGTTCGGTAACGGTGATGCCACGTTCGGCCCGTTCCCCAAGACAGACCGTCAGTACGATCCTGCCGTCGAGGAGTTCAACCAGTTCGACGTCGAAACCGCCAAGGCGAAGCTTGCCGAAGCTGGCTGGGTCGCCGGCGACGGTGGGGTGCTTGAGCGCGATGGCTTTCGCTTCGAGTTCGAATACGTCGTCGAGGACGAATCCACGCAGAAGATGGTGGCCGAGGCTGTGTCGGCGCAGTTCCGTGAGGTCGGTGTCGCCGCTAACCTCAAGGTAGTCGACCGCGCCGTTGCCTTCGAAGAGCAGGCAGGCGAAGGCCGCGAGGCCGCCCCTATGGCGCTGTTCTTCTGGCTGTGGCCGGTACCGCTCGACATCCTGGTGATATTCTCCTCGTCCAGCACGATCCCAGTTCCGAACTTCTCCCATGTCAACGACCCTGCTATCGACGCAGCAATCGACACGTGGCGTCAGGCCGGCACTGTCGAGGCGGCACAGTCTGCGTCCTCGGCGTTCCAGTTGCTTTGGGCTGAGTCGCTGCCGTATCTATCGCTGATGAATCAGAACGCAGCTTTCGTGCATCACAACGATGTGAAGGGCTGGCAGCCATTCGTATGGAATCTTTACCCGCTCTACAACGACGTGTGGATCGACAGGTAACGAATCGATGCAGAATTATTGTTCGGTTGGGGGCCCGGCTGGCTTGAGAGCCGGGCGGGTCCCCGCGGACGACTGGACGGCTTCGCCGAAGCCTTCCGTGTCAGCGAGTTCAGGTGAGAGCCACAGGTGAGTCGGTTCCGCCGCTTTCGCAAAAATAGGCAGCTTGTAGCGGGCTCGATCATCGGTCTCATAATCTTGATGCTCGGCATTTTCGGTCCCATGTTATTTGGTGACTACGCCAGTCAGAACCTGTCGAACGGTCACAAGCCAATCGGCACAGACGGCGCCTTCTTCGGAACCGACGGGCTCGGTCGCAACCTCGCAGCTCGGGCCACCTTCGGTATTCGTATCAGCTTGCTGGTGGCGATCGCTGTCACGGCTCTGGCCGTCGTGATCGGCACACTGATTGGCCTGATCGCTGGCTACGTCAGGGGCCCCGTCGACAACGTGATCAGCCTCATCATCGACTTCATCTGGGGATTCCCACTGATCCTCGTGGCGGTGCTTGCCGCGGCCAGCATCGGGTCGGGTCTACTGCCCGTCATTTTGGCGGTGGCGTTGGTCAACACAGTCGCCATCGCGCGGGTCGTGCGTGGCGAAGTGCTCGGTATTTCCGAGAAAGAGTTTGTGATTGCCGCCCAGGCGGGCGGCTACTCGACAATTCGAATCCTCACTCGTCATGTCGCACCGAACGTGATCCCGGTCGCGCTCGTGCTGTCGTCGTACTACATCGCTGTTGCCATTATTGCCGAGGCGGCCCTCTCGTTCGTCGGGATGGGTGCCCAGCCACCGTTGCCGAGCCTCGGGCAGATGGTGTCGGAAGGACGTAATTACATGCGTCTCAACCACTGGGAGTCCACGATCCCCGGCGTGATCATCTTCTTCATGGTGCTGAGCGTCAGCCTGATTGGTGACGGCCTGCGAGATCTCCTCGATCCCCGGCTGCGTACCGAGCTAGATCGGGAGAGTCCCCAATGAAGGCCGTTCTCAAGACCACAATCCTCATGTTGATCCTACTCTTGGCATCATCGCTGGCGGTGTTCGCCGCGATCCGGTTGTCTGGCGGCGATGTCACGGCTGCTCGTCTCCCGGCATCGGCCTCTGCTGCGGACCGCGATCTCTTCCGGCGCCAGATGGGTCTTGATCAGCCGATCCTCAGGCAATACATCACCTATCTCGGTGACCTGCTCCGCGGCGACCTTGGCAACTCGTTGACCAACAACGCTTCGATCAGTGATCTAGCGGTCCAGAAGATTAAGAACAGCGCGATCCTCGGTGGGATGTCACTGCTGCTCGTGTTCGGGGTCGGAGTCCCGCTCGGCATGGTTGCTTCGCTGAAACGCAATTCGTTTCTTGATACTGGTATCACCTCGTTCTCGGTGGCGGGTATGGCAGTCCCCAACTTCTGGTTAGCGTTGATCTCGATCCACATTTTTGCCACCACGCTCGGGTGGCTACCCTCGGCGGGGCAGGGAGGCTTCAAATACTTGATCCTGCCGTCGGTCGTGTTGGCGGCCGAGGGCATCGCGCTGACCGTGCGTATGACCCGATCGGCGATGATCGAAAACCTCAACCAGGACTTTGTGCGAACCCTCAGAGCCGCTGGACTGAGCGAACGGCGGATCTACTTCAAGCACGTGCTACGCAACTCGCTCTTGCCGATTATCTCGCTCGCCGGTCTTCGTATCGGCCAGATCGTCGGCTATGCACTTGTGGTTGAGACGATCTTCGGTTGGCCAGGGGTCGGACAGGTATTGGTCAACGGAGTGCTCCGACGCGACTATCCGGTCGTGCAGTTCTTCTCGCTGTTGCTGGTGTTCGTCGTCACGATGGGCAATCTTGCCGCCAGCATCGGCTACACCTTAGCGAACCCTAGGCTGCGGAAGTGACCGTGGAAAATACGCCGCTGCTTGACGTCCGCAACCTGTCGATCGGTCTGCGCGACCGCGACGGCGTCGGCTACGACATCGTTCGCGATGTCAGCATCTCGCTGTACCCGAACGAAACACTAGCGGTCGTCGGTGAGAGCGGCTGCGGCAAGTCGCTCACTGCATTGTCGATGCTCTCGCTGATCGCCAGCCCGCCGCTGTTCATCACGGGCGGCTCAATCATGTTCGGAGGCCATGATCTTACCAAGCTCTCGGCTTCGGAGATGCGAGCGATTCGTGGTGCCGAGATAGCGATGGTCTTCCAAGACCCGATGAGCGCGCTCGACCCGATGTTCACAGTCGGCACCTTGCTCACATCAGCCGTGAAGGCCCATCAGAAGGTGAAGTCTGCGGTCGCCAAGGAGATTTCCCTCGCCGCGCTTGCCGACGCTGGTATCGAAGACCCGAAGCGTCGCTTCGACGAGTATCCCTTTCAGCTCTCCGGCGGGATTTCGCAGCGCGTGATGATCGCCCTAGCACTCGTCAACAATCCCAAGGTTCTCATTGCCGACGAACCAACCACAGCCCTTGATGTCACTGTGCAGGCGCAGATCCTCGAGCGGTTGAAGGAACTGAAGAGCGAACGCGGTATGGCGCTCATGCTGATCACCCACAACCTCGGCGTGGTCGCCTCGGTTGCCGATCGAATGGTCGTGATGTACACCGGCGAAGTGGTCGAGTCGGGCCCGGTCGCCGAAGTGCTGGCCGCCCCACACCACCCTTACACGAATGGTTTACTCGGTGCTGTGCCACGGCTCAACAGTGGGACGACCGAACTCACGTCGATCCCCGGCCGCGTGCCCCAGCCCTACGAACTGCCAGTCGGTTGCACGTTCGCCGATCGCTGCGACCGAAGTATCGACATTTGCACAGTCAAACACCCGGTCCTAGAGCTTGGTACTCGCACCGATGTTCGTTGTCACAACCCGGTGGATTGAGTCAGGGCGATGACGGGACTCGAACAGAATGCTATCGAAATCCCGCTTGCATCGGGCCCGATCGTTCGGGGTCTGACCATTGCTGGTGCAGCCACCGGCTCGGCATACGGGCAGGGCACGATTTTGTTCATTCACGACATCGGGAGCGATCTCGACGAGTTCGGTTCGCTGCCCGAGATTGTTGCTGTCCTGGGCTTTGACGTGGTGATCTTGGACCTCCCCGGCCATGGCTTGTCCGATGGGGATGAGCCCGATCCCGGTGGGTGTATGGCTGCTGTAACCGAAGTACTTGAGGGGTTGACCGATCGGGATCCCTTCGGCTTGGTTAGCTCGGGTCGCTCGGCCACCGTCGGAGCATCTTTGGGACGACCACAACAGGTGCTAACACAGCTGCTGATCAATCCGGTGCTCGATGAAATCGTCGCGGCTGGCGCCCCACGGACCCACTCCGCGCGGTTGGTGCTCCATGGAGACGGACCCGAATTTGTAGGGACCGAGACGCAGCGGTTCTTCTCGCACCTGATCGGCGAGAAGATGCTCATCTTCGATGCATCGATCGCTGGTGGTCCGCACGAGGTGGCGAATCTGTCCACCGTGCAGACTCACGTCGAACTGTTCTTCAAGCGTTACCTAAATCGTCAGAGCTAAGGAGGCCACTGTGCCAAAGGTCGTCGACGGACATCTCCACCTGTTCCAGAAGGTCAGCGCCGACTATCCGCGCACCCCGATTGCGATCATGGCCGAGGCTAGCCGTGAGGAAATCGCCGAAAAGTTACTGGACGCGATGGAAGGCGCTGGCGTCGATCATGCGATCGTGGTGCCACTGTCCAAGGGCGACGACTACCTGAGCGAGGTTCTTGCCCGCTTCCCGGGTCGCTTTGCCGGTGTCGGAATCTTCGATCATGACCA
>Ga0302134_10001211_pt1 | contig 12071 bp, 8 predicted proteins | sample CB9_SCM_MG_FD_203123 | JGI IMG/M metagenome (GOLD analysis project Ga0302134, IMG submission 203123) | Marine microbial communities from Western Arctic Ocean, Canada - CB9_SCM | ecosystem: Environmental > Aquatic > Marine > Oceanic | place: Canada: Western Arctic Ocean | collected 2017-09-19
TTGCAGGCAAAGTACCTACTGCTTCATTCCTCGCAGGCCTGAAGGACAGCAACCCACGCGTCCAAGTCGCAGCTGCGGTTGGATTGGGTCGTATTGGTAAAGAAGACACCGCCAAGGCCTTACTCGCCATCGCCATTCCACCGGCACCGATGAAAGACTCTACCCAGAAAGGCCATCAAGGTGGGCCACATGCCACACCGCACTCCGCAGCGGTAGTCCCCCACGTTGCCGTTAGAGCACTGATCAATCTAAATGCAACCGATGCCTGCCTAGCAGCCATTGATGGACCCAGTCAAGATGGAGCCTTGTGGGCCCTACGTTGGATGCACAACACCAAAGCTGTTGATGGACTCATCGCTAAACTCAACAGCACGAAGAGCGCTGACTTGAAAAAGAAAATCTTCACCGCACTTGCACGACTCTATCAGCAAGAAGCCGACTACGATGGTTCATGGTGGTGGAGCACCCGTCCTGATACCCGGGGGCCATTCTACGTCATGGCCAAGTGGTCAGAATCCACTAAGATTGAAAAATCCTTCCGCGCAGAGTTTGAAAAAGTCAACTCCGCTGGCAAAGAATTTCTCGCATCCGTTGCTGACAAGCACCGCATGAACATCGAGGGTATTGGTAAAAAGCAGGCTGGTCCAAAAGGCATCAAACCCAAAGGCGCCACCGTGGGAAAAACCTCCATCGAGGACGTCATGCTGGCACTTGGTAAGACCAAAGGAAATGCGCGTGCAGGGAAAAAAATACTCAGTAAACTCGCCTGTGTAGCTTGTCACAACGTCAAACCTGCCGATCCCATTAAAGGACCAAACTTTAAAAATATGGGTAAGCGCTTAAACAAAGATCAAATTGCTGAAGCTATTCTCAAGCCCGCAGCCACTATCTCAGACTCCTGGGTCACCGTAACAATGAAAGACGGCACCGCCCGTCAAGGCACCCTTATTTCCAAGGATGCAAACAAGGTAGTGATCAACAACATTGCTGGTGTGGGAACCACTGTGAAGGTATCTGATGTCAAAAGCATCGCCAAACAGACATCCACACTCATGGCTCCTGGGCTAGCAAACGACCTATCGATCAAACAATTTGTAGATCTCATTGAATATCTACATACCATGAAATAGATTTTAAAAAAATGTGCTTGCGTCATTACTCATACCACTGTATTGGGTGGGCGTTGGTGACGGGAAACCTAACCAGCAACATTGTCAATAATGGCAATAATCTATCGATTTGTTTTGTGCGCGTGGCCAGTCTTTAGTCTCAGAGAACATCGCACTTACAAGAAAAGCAAATGAACATATACGTAGGAAACCTGTCTTATAATCTCAGTGATAACGATCTTCAGCAAAAATTCGCTGAATACGGCGCTGTATCTAGTGCCAAAATCATCGAAGACAGAGACACAGGCCGATCCAAAGGATTCGGATTCGTGGAAATGGCAAACGACGACGAAGGCGCCAAAGCCATCGAAGGCCTTAACGGCACTGACGTCGACGGAAGAAGTCTCACAGTGAACGAAGCTCGCCCTCGCGAAGAGCGTCCACGTCGTGACAACAAGTGGTAATCTGTTAAACTAGATAAACACTCTTTACTGAGGCCACCTCCTGCTAACGGCGAAATGCCAATGCGGAGGTGGCCTCTTTTTTTGCATTTTTTATGCCATTCCACACTACACGACCATTTATCTCATCGCTCATTTTAGCCACATAAGGTACAAAACCCACAAAACAAAAGGTGCGACACCTCAACGATTCGCCAATGATTTCCTGTGTAATTTGTGCTTTTTGTGGCCATATCGATTTTTTGTCCTGTAGTGTGATGCCAAACAGACTCTTGTGCATCATTCCAAGTGGAGGCCACGGCTCTGGAGAAAGCCTCTACTTTCGGAGAAAACGCTTCGAGTTTTTCAGACATCATCTTGGCTCGGTCAAGTAACCCTTTGCTAGCCAACCTTGCGAGCCAACCTTGACAGGCTGCACTAAATACTTAAAATGCCCATCATGCAGCCGACCCAGTTTATGGATGCCGTTCAGGCCGTCATCGCTCGAGACCCGAGGTATGACGTGGGCGCATACTATTTCCTCAAGGACTCCCTTGATTTCACCGTGAAACGTGTGGTGGAGAGTAATGATGGTCAACACCGTCACGTTGCCGCCAGTGAGTTACTCATTGGCTTCCGCGATCTTGCTATTCAAGAATTTGGTCCGATGGCCAGCACGATGATGGCCGAGTGGGGTATTAACTCCTGCACGGATATTGGAACGATGGTGTTTCAGTTGATTGGCGAGGGTGTATTTGGCAAGCAGGACTCGGATACCATGGAGGACTTCGCTGAATTATACCCTCTCATGGAAACTCTGGATGCTCCTTTTTTACCGAAATACGCTCCAGCCCCCCTTCTCGAAGAAGGACATCTCCCTGGCATTTCCGCATAAACTCCGTATAACCTAGTGTTCCTCTAGGGTTAGATATGAGCTAAATATTTAGCTCCTTAACTGACTGCCCAAGAAAGAACTCGGGGATAAGTTTTTTTTGCTCACTGTCGGATCTGTTCATCACAGAATCCAGCTTACGGGCCATGTTTCTAGCCATCGTCGATGGGTCGAGATGGTAGTAGGAAACCCGAGGTACCAGCGCATCGAGGACGTTATCATAGGTCAGGGAGACCAGTGATAGGTTGTGAGGAATGTTGAGTCGGTGACTAGCCAGCCAGGAAATCAAGGTAAGCACCTGACGCGATCTGGTTGCGACGATAGCCGTCGGTGGATGCTCGCCTTGGAATGCCCGATGTAGAGCTAGAGCCACATCATTAATTGTTCGGTGCTCTGTGATCGTGTGGAGCGTTGTAGGCTCCGGCGTCTTATTGAGTGCCATTTCCAGTCCTTTTTGAGAAGCGAACAGCCCTTGAAGCTGCGTATCTGGCATCATCAGCCCTAACGAGCGGTGACCATTGCGGGTCAGCAATGCACCGGCGTGATAACCGGTAGCTTGCCAATCAATATCTAAACAAGGCAGATCAACTCCCGCGTAGGGATGACCACGAATCAAACAGGGTGTTTTCTGCTTCTGAAACCACGACTGCACCTGCTCAGTAGCTTGATGCAGAATCCATGCATCACACTCCACGCTACCCACTAAGTCCTTCAATCGTGATCCTGGCCTCTGTAGAGAAGAAATCGAAGGAGAATGCACTTCCAGCGATACATCCTGCCGGGCAAGAATTTCCCGTAGGTGATCCACCTCAAGCAACATCGCAGGGGTCAAATCTTGCAGTCGTTTGGGCGAAAGAAAGCCTATTCTACCGGTTCTTTTAGCCAAGCCACCGCCTTTCGGCTTTTTCAGAATCTTCCTTCTTTTGCCGTGCTCTCCCACGCTGATCCATCCAAGTTTTTCAAGTTCTACCAGTGCAGCCCTAAGAGTATCGCGGCCAATCTGAAGACGAGTTGCCAGATCTCGCTCACCAGGCAAACGCTGTTTAAGCTCCCCGGCGCTGATCATGCTGCAGAGAACCTTGACCGTTTCAGTGGTCAGAGATGTGCGTTCAGGCAACTTCATATTCATTTATTAAACCACGGTGGTATTAAAAACAAACCATTTGTTTTCATTATCACTTTGAGCCCAAGTGCTGTAAATAAATGGATATTAACTTTATGAACGCATTACATATTAACGGGCTGGTTGCAGCCACCGCAACTCCGATGAACGAAGACGGTTCGGTCAATTTTGATACAATCACCCCCTTAGTGGATTTTCTACACGCCCAGGACATCAAAGGCATGTACCTCCTCGGCTCTACTGGTGAGGGTTTCTCACTAACAGACGACGAACGTGTCGCTGTCACAGAGGCCTTTGTAAAAGCTAACCAGGGACGGATGAAAACTTTTATCCAAGTGGGACACAACAGTTGGCAAGCCTCTGCGGCACTGGCAGCCCACGCTGAATCCGTTGGAGTAGACGCCATATCAGCCACGCCTCCAGGATATTTTAAGCCAGAGGGAATTGATGGGCTGATCGATGGTTTGGAAATCATCACCAGTGCCGCGCCCAAAACTCCTTTTTACTACTACCACATTCCCTTTCTGTCTGGTGTCGCCATGAACCCTATGGATTTCACCAAGGCCGCCTCAGATCAACTCGCAAGCTACGCGGGCATTAAGTATTCGGACGGCTCCACTTTCTACAACTTGCAAAGCATGCAGAAAGCCACACCTGATAAAGAATTCCTCTCTGGTGCCGATGAAGGTTACCTGATGACTCTTGCACAAGGCTACAAAGCCGCTGTTGGCAGCACCTACGGTTATGGCGCCCCTATCTATCACAATATCCGCAAAGCGTTCGAAAACAACGATTTCAAGGAAGCTCGTCTCTGGCAGCACCGGGCCTTACTGATGATCGACACTCTGTTTGCCACTTGTGGCCGCGCCGGGCTCAAAGCAATGTGGGAAATAGTTGGCGTCGATTGTGGACCTGTTCGCTCTCCAATATCCAAAGCATCTGAAGCCCAAATCGCTGAGCTCCGAAAACAACTCGATGGCCACGGCTTCTTCGAGTGGTGCAGTGCCAAGGAACTCGCTTCTGTATAGAACCCACTTCATAAAAATTCCCCTCTTTAACTTCCTTTCTTTTTATTGGGCTGTCGATGCGTTAATCGTATAGGCAGCCCTTTTTGAATCTAGCTAGTCTCCTCACATCCATTACCTCATGCAGCTAACAAGACTCCTAACATTTTTTCTAGTCACCCTGCTTTCGGTCGCCAACACGTTTGCTGCCGATGCCATCGAGTGGAACTCCGATTTCCCAGCGCTCCCTGATCAATACGGATACGCTGGCGGCTTTGCTGGAATCGTTGGCGAAGGTGAAAATCGTATTCTCGTCTTTGCAGGGGGTGCCAACTTTCCTTACGAAAATCCATTTGATAAGGCAAAAAATGCCGCCAACGGCCAACCCAAGATTTTCCACAATACGGCTTTCTCAATCGGCCTCGCCACAGAAGGACTCAGTGCCGATGGCGAATGGGAAACTGCCACACCTTTACCTGCAGCCCTCGCCTACGGTGCCTCTGTTTCTCTCCCACACGACCACTCCGCTCTCTTTATAGGAGGAAACCTAGGAGCAGATGGTTCCGGACGCTCTGCCAAAGTTTACCGTGTCACCTCTGAAGGAGGGGCCATTAAATACACAACCCTTGCCGATCTCCCCATAGGTCTCACTAACATCGCGGCAACTCTTGTTGATAAAACCGTCTATCTTTTCTCAGGCGTATCGGCGGATGAAGCCGAGCAACAATTCCTCGCTCTAGATACGTCCGACACTGACTCAACCAAATGGGCATGGAAGTCACTTGTATGGCCCGAACGTGAAGCTGGGCAACCTGCACGAGCTCGTGGAAACTACACCATGGGAAAGATGGGTGGGAAAGTCTACATCTTCGCCGGACGCGCCGCCCATGACCCCGCTGACACATCCATGGCAAAGGTCGATATCAACGAGATGCACAAACTCGATTTCTTCCGCGATTGCTACAGTTATAATCCAAAAAGCAAATCATGGTCCCGCATCGCAGACCTCCCTATGGGAATTTCTGCAGCCCCAGCTTTAGCTGTTCCAGCAGGCTACTCACACCTGATGCTTTTAGGCGGCGTTCCAGTCGACTTCCTACGCGACCTTCAAGACAAAGAAAAATACCCAACCCTCAACGAAAACCGTCAGGGGTTTGACCACCCAGGATTCCCTCGCACGATATTGGGATACCATCATATCACAGACACTTGGGCGACGTTTGGAGAAGTCCCTTCCAATTTACGCTCCACAGTGACTGCCCCAGTGGTCATCGAAGGATCTGATTTCCTAGTGCCCTCTGGTGAGTGGAGCCCGAAGCTGCGCTCTAACGACGTTCGCAGTGGTAAAATCAAGGCCAATCGCTCCCCCTTCGGTCTAGTCAACTGGATCGTAGTCGTCGTTTATCTGCTAGGCATGGTCGGCGTTGGCTACTGGTTCATGAAAAAAGAAGCTGCCAGCACGACAGATGACTATTTTCGCGGCGGCCAGCGCATCCCCTGGTGGGTTGCAGGACTTTCTATTTTCGCGACCATCCTGTCTTCAATCACCTTTATGGCGATCCCTGCAATTGCCTATAGTGACAATTGGAACCGATGGATCGGACAGTGGCCCATCCTTCTACTTGTGCCACTCGTCGTCTTTTTCTACCTCCCCTTCTTCCGCAAGCTAAACCTAACATCAGCTTATGAATACCTTGAAGCACGTTTCAACTTAACAATTCGCCTCATAGCATCCGCCTCATTCATGATCTTCCATATTGGACGTATCGCCATTGTGCTTTACTTACCAGCACTAGCCCTTTCCAGTGTCACCGATATCAATATCTACTTTGCTATCTGTGTGATCGGGGTGCTCTGCGTGATCTACACCGTCATGGGAGGTATTGAGGCCGTCGTCTGGACCGATGCCATCCAAGCGCTCGTCCTCATCGGCGGAGCTCTACTCTGTTTCGGTCTCGTCGTCGCCAAGGTTGACGGTGGATTTGGTGCCATCACCCAGACGATGGGCGAAGGAAAATTTCTCACCGCAGAGTGGTCGTTTGATGCCGCAAAGGACTTCAGTTCGGGTACTAAATCCGGTTGGCTGTTCTTCTTCGGTTTCATGTTCGCAGCCTTGCCCAGTTACACATCAGGGCAAGACGTAGTTCAGCGCTACGTGACTACTCCTACTGAAAAAGAAGCCGCCCAGTCACTCTGGCTGAATATTTTTATGACTCTCGTTGGCTCAGCCATCTTCTTCGGTCTAGGAACAGCCCTCTATGTTTTCTACCAAAGCAGCCCAAGCATGCTGGATCCTACCCTGAAGGCCAACGATGGTATTCTTCCATTCTTCATTATGCAGAACCTTCCGATCGGTGTCGCGGGACTCATTATCGCTGGCGTATTTGCCGCAGCGCAGTCGACTATTTCAAGTTCACTAAACTCAGTTGCCACGGCATTTGTTACCGACTTCTATGGTCGAGTTATCTCACCAGAAAGCGCGGACAAAAAACGTTTAGCCGTCGCTCGCAACGTCGTGGTCATCCTCGGTATCGTTGGTATCGCCACAGCATGCTACGTTAGTGTCGCAAACATGAAGTCAGCCTTCGACACCTTCAATATGTTTGTCGGCTTCGTCATGGGGCCACTAGCCGCCATCTTTGCCCTCGGTATCTTTACCCAGCGCGTCAGTGGCGGAGCCGCCCTGATTGCCGCCGTCGCTGGCGCACTTGTGCTTGGAGCTATTCAGGTGACAAATAACATGGGACTTACCAATATTTGGGGGCTGTTTAATGGCTTAATCTGCTTCATGGCTACCTTCAGCACAGGCCTCATCTTCGCTCTGTTCATGCCAGCCGATCCAGAACAGGTCAAGGGACTGAATATCCATAGCAAGTAACTCCGCACTTCACATTCTCATGTCTACCTACTCCACTGAAGAGCTCGGTACGCTCCGCGACTTCTATCGCGATAGCCTCCTCGACGACACCCTCAAGTTTTGGCTACCTGCATCGATTGATCAAGAACACGGTGGCTACCTATTGATGCGGGACCGCGACGGATCGCTGTTAGACGACGACAAATCCGTCTGGTTCCAAGGACGGTTCAGCTCGATTCTTGGCACACTTTACAACAACGTCGAACAACGCCCTGAGTGGTTGGAGGGAGCGCGCGCTGGCGTCGATTTCCTCAAGAAGTACTGCTTCGATGACGACGGCCACATGTTCTTCCTCGTCACCCGCGATGGTAAACCTCTGCGCAAACGCCGCTACTTTTTCTCCGAAGCCTTTGCCATTGCCGCCTATTGCCAGCTGGCCAAAGCCACCAACGACGAAGCTCTTGCCCAAGAAGCCCGCGATCTTTTCAAACGTTGCACCGAGTATGCCGATGGCACTCGACCACTCCCGGCCAAGTTTAACGACACCCGCCCATCCAAAGGTCTTGGTGTACCAATGATTTTCCTCAACGTCGCGCAACAACTCTGCGACACCGTTGGCTGCGATTTCGCGGCTTCGCAAATTGACTCCTACATCGAACAGATCGCCGATTGTGTCGATGACGACCTCCAGTGTGTCTGGGAATGCACTGACCCCGAGGGCAACATGATCGATCACCTCCAGGAACGCACCATCACCCCCGGTCACGCCATTGAAGGCGCTTGGTTTATTCTCCACGAAGCTAAACGTCGAGATGGTGACGCCAAACTGCAAGAACTCGGCCTCAAGATGCTCGACTACTCCTGGGAGCAAGGTTGGGATAAGGAACACGGTGGTATTATCTACTTCCGTGACCCTACTGGGAAACCCGTCATGGAATACTGGCAGGACATGAAATTCTGGTGGCCACAAAATGAAGCCGTCATCGCCACCCTGTTAGCCTACACCATGACAGGCGACGAAAAATACGCCAAGTGGCATAAAATGATCCACGATTACGCCCACGAAATGTTCCACGATAAAGAACATGGCGAATGGTTCGGCTATCTCCACCGCGACGGCAGAGTATCCACGCACATGAAAGGTAACCACTACAAAGGGCCTTTCCACCTGCCACGGATGCAAACTTACTGCTGGCAATTATTAAAAAACCATCTGTCATAGTCCCATGTTCAAATTCGCGCTCATATCCACGTTACTTATCTCCCCGCTCTTAGCTCAGGCTCCGGCCACACCAGCTGTAGCCGATGAGGCACCAGCCAAAGCAGCTCACTCCGCAAATACACCAGCTCACAAACTCAATGCCGGCTGGTGGAAAAAACGCCACGAACAAAAAGTCGCCGCTGCAAAAGGTGCCGAATGCGATCTGCTTTTCATAGGCGACTCCATCACCCACGGTTGGGAAAACGCAGGCAAAAACGTTTGGGCAGAATACTACGCCAAACGCAAACCGTTCAACATCGGTTTCTCCGGTGACAAAACAGAACACGTGCTCTGGCGTTTCGACAACGGTGAACTCGCTAATTTCAAACCTAAGGTCGCCGTCATCATGATCGGCACCAACAACACCGGCCACATCATGCAGAAGGCCGAGGAAACAGCCGAAGGAATTAAAGCCATCATCACCAAGCTTCACAAACACAGCCCCGAGACCAAAGTGCTACTACTCGCCATCTTCCCACGTGGTGAAAAGCCAGATCACAAAATGCGCGTGCTCAATACCCAGATCAACAACATTATTAAAACCTACGCCGACGGAAAACTAGTCCATTACCTCGACATGGCACCATCCTTCCTCACCAAGGATGGTATACTCACCAAGGAAGTCATGCCTGATCGACTCCACCCACGTGAACCGGGCTACAAAATTTGGGCCGCAACCATGGAGCCTAAACTCAAAGAGCTCCTCGGCGAATAACGCCATTTTCTAACATGATCAAAGCCAAACTCCTCAGCCTGTCGATTCTGGCAATTTCTGCTACAGCTCTCCCAGCTAACGAAAAGCCGAATATTGTTCTGGTCATGACCGATGACCAAGGCTGGGGGGATGTCGCCTACTACGGTAACCCCGTTGTAAAAACCCCTCACCTCGATGCTATGTCGAAGGAGGGTATTCGTCTTGATCGCTTCTACGCAGCCGCCCCTGTCTGTTCCCCAACCCGAGGCAGTTGCCTCACCGGCAGACATCCTTACCGCTACGGAATCCTATGGGCTGGAGAAAACGGTCTCCCCATGGGTGAACTCACACTGGCTGAAACTCTCGGCAAGGCAGGCTACGCCACAGGTCACTTCGGCAAATGGCACGTTGGCCAGATGAGTAAAACCATCAAACAAACTTACTTCCCCGGCGATAAAGCCGACCCCAAGAACTACTCCCCTCCGTGGGAAAATGGCTACGATACAGTCTTCGCCACCGCCGCCTCATTACCGACTTATAACCCCTATTACCACGATAGCCCACAGCTTGGCACACCCGGATATAAGTTTATCATGGATAAACCCGTCGAGCACGGTTCGATGATCGGTCTTCGTTTTCGTGAAAATTACTGGACTGGACCTGGTCAATTCGTTGATGAAAATCTCCCCGGGGAAGACTCGGAAATTTTGATGGGTCGAGCACTCAAGTTCATCGAGAAAAGTGCTGCAAAAAAGAAACCCTTCTTCACCACCATCTGGTTCCACGCTGTGCACACTCCCATCGTTGCCGGCAACGAAATGCGTGCGCTTTACCCGAAAGAAACCATCGAGGGTCAACACTGGTTCGGTTGTCTCTCGGCTATGGACAAGGAAGTGGGCCGACTTCGCACTAAACTCCGCAGCCTTGGCATTGCCGATAACACCATCGTTTGGTTCTGCAGCGACAATGGCCCGTCCTACATTCACGATTTTAACTCAGCTGGCCCTTTTAGTGGTAAAAAAGCCACCCTCTGGGAAGGTGGCATCCGCGTCCCAGGCATCGTCGAGTGGCCAGCCAAGCTCAAAGGTCAACGCGTCCTGACAGCCCCTATCGGCACCTCTGATTTTTATCCAACCATGCTAGCAGCAGTTGGAATCGAAGCACCTGAAAACCAACCCATCCTCGATGGAGAGAACGTGCTCCCACTCCTAACGGGCGAGAAAAAAGAACGCGGCAGCTACATCGCATTCCAAGCTCCGGTCATGAACGACAAAAACGTGCACGCCAAAAAAGGATCTCTCCAGATGTGCCTCCACAACGACCGTTATAAACTCGCCAGTTTTGATAGCGGAAAAACTTGGCTGCTCTTCGACATGCTCACCGATAAGGAAGAGAAAAACGACATCGCCGCCAAACATCCAAAACTTGTCGAAGAAATGTCAGGTTACATGACCGAGTGGCGTGCCTCCTGCGCACGCAGCGCCAAAGGTGACGACTACGGACATTAGCGGACATTAGATCACAATCCGGAGTGGTGTGTAAAAAATACCACCACACGATTGCAAGTTAAGCGAATGGGAGTGCCGTATACTCCCTAATCATGAAACGCCTCAGCATCGCACTCATCCTCTCACTTTTACCGATCAGCAGTCAGGCTGAAGATCTCCCGTTTATCGATCTAGCCAACGAGAAAGAGCGACAAGTCGTCGTCGATCGAGAGAAGGGCCAGTATCTCGGCCACGTTACCACTTGTTTGTTAGACGACAACAAAACCATCCTCGCAGTTTACCCCAAAGGGCATGGTCGTGGAGCTATTGTTTACAAACGTAGCACCGACGGAGGAAGAACCTGGAGCGAGAGACTCCCCACCCCTGCAAACTGGGCTACCTCAAAAGAAGTCCCCACGCTTCATCGCATGGCCGGCCCCGATGGGAAAAAACGCATCATCATGTTCTCAGGACTCTACCCCGTGCGTAAGGCCGTCTCTGAAGATGAAGGGAAAAGCTGGAGTGAACTCGAGAAAGTGGGCGACTGGGGAGGTATCGTTGTTATGGGCTGCCACACCGACCTTAAATCCGGAAAAGGTCACTATATGTGCCTCTTTCACGATGACGGTCGATTCATTAGTAAAGACCCTAAAAAAGGGGGGCCGCGCGTCATGACCCTCTACAAAACCTTCACCAAGGATGGCGGGCTAACATGGGGTGCCCCTAAAACTATCTACGCCTCAAGTGATATTCACCTCTGCGAACCCGGCATCATCCGCTCACCCGATGGCAAACAACTTGCCGTGCTCCTTCGTGAGAATGCCCGGAGGAAAAACTCCCACGTCATCTTCTCTAATGACGAGGGAAAGACCTGGACCAAACCACGCGAACTCCCCCGCTCACTCACCGGAGATCGTCACACTGCGAAATATGCCTCCGATGGCAGACTGCTCATCGTTTTCCGTTCCTACACGTCTCGTAAAGGTGACTTCAGCCGGAAAGACGATTCCGTCAAATGGCCCACCGAGGGTGACTGCGCGGCATGGGTCGGAACCTACGAGGACATTGTTAAAAACCGTCCCGGTCAATACGTTGTCCGACTATTTGATAATAAAAAAGGCTACGATACCACTTACCCTGGAGTTGAAATTCTCCCCGACGACACATTCGTAGTCACCACCTACGGCCACTGGGACGCAGGCGA
>Ga0302134_10001213_pt1 | contig 12065 bp, 10 predicted proteins | sample CB9_SCM_MG_FD_203123 | JGI IMG/M metagenome (GOLD analysis project Ga0302134, IMG submission 203123) | Marine microbial communities from Western Arctic Ocean, Canada - CB9_SCM | ecosystem: Environmental > Aquatic > Marine > Oceanic | place: Canada: Western Arctic Ocean | collected 2017-09-19
TGGAGCCATCGATCCCTTGCTGCCGTAGATCATTGCGTATTCAGTGGTTTCGCCGTGAGCAGCCCAGAACGATGTCCACTGTCCGATTGCACCGTTCTTGAATTTGAGCGTAGATATAACCATGTCTTCAGCAGTGGCGTCGATCTCGTCAGGCACTTCGTTGGCCCAATGTTCGTAGAAGTTTGCGACGCCGATCTTCTCGCCCTTGTATCGCTTAGGCTCCCAGATCTTCGATACGGCGTAGACCTCTTCGATATCGCCAAGGTAGTACATCATCTGGTCGACAGCGTGAACGCCGGCATCAACGAAAATTCCACCGATGTTCTTGTAGTGTCGCCACGGCCAAATGATGATGTCGTTTCCGCCGCGTGCTGATCCGAGCAAGAAGCTATACGGATCGCCAATTGCACCGGAGTCGATCAGTGCTTTGTTGAGTCGGCACATCGGGTCGCGTCGTTCTTGCTCACCGACGCTCAGAACTTTGCCGCTGCGCTTCCAGGCGTCGATTACACGGTTGCAACCACGTACTGTGAGTGAAAGTGGCTTCTCGCAAAGAACGTTGTAGCCAAGATCGAACGCCATTTCTGCGACGAGGTGATGTGAGCCCGAATCGGTGGTGATGTCGACCGCTTCGATATCGGGCCGCATCTTCTTCATCGTTTCCATCGAAGTGAAAACTTCAGGGCGACTACCGAGCATTTCCTCAGCGTTATCGGCGAGATGAATAGCGTTCTCTTCGCGAGTGTCGCAAACAGCTACTAGTTCGACGTTCGCCATGCCGCTTTCGTAAAGGGCACCTAGCGCACGTAGATGGCGACCACCCATGCCACCGGCACCGACTATCGCAATTGGAATACTGACCATGTGATTCGTTCCTTGTTTACCTGTCTTGGACGCTGCCGTCGAAGCCGATTGGGGTGTCGAGAATTTTTGGATTTTCGGGTCCGGAGAGAGCTGCTTCGTTTAGTTCGATACCGAGTCCGGGTCCTTCTGGAACGATCAGGTATCCGTCAACGAGTTTTAGCGGTGTTACCAGCAGATCGCTCTTTGGCGGCTCTGATTCGCCGGTGTACTCCTGAAGTGCGAAGTTCGGGATGCAGGCGTCGAGTTGAACACACGCAGCAGTGCTAACCGGAGAAAGCGGGTTATGAGGAATGACCTTCACGTGCTTCGCTTCTGCCATGGCAGCGACTTTCTTCGATCCTGAAAGTCCACCACACAGGCAGAGGTCAGGTCGAATGTACGAAGCAGCGTTTGCTTCAAGAAGTTGCTCGTATTCGAAAATAGTGGTGAACCGTTCGCCGGTTGCGATTGGAATATTGCAGGCATCGGCGACTTCACCCATTCGTGCAGGGCTATCGGGCAGCATAGGATCTTCATAGAAGAACGGATTGAATTGTTCAAGTCGCCGACCCAGCCAAATGCTTTCCGCTGGAGCCATTTGGCGGTGAATTTCTACACAGATATCCACGTCGCCACCAACTGCCTCTTTCACAGCGCCCACACGGGCGACAGCTTCGTCGGCCCATTCGGTGTATGACTTGTGGAGGTAGTAGTCGGGTGCAAACGGGGTGAATCGAACGGCAGTGAAACCGTCTTTTGCCGCAGCTACGGCGCTGGCAACTAAGTCGTCTTTCGTGTCGCCGCCGACATGCATGTAGCAGCGGACCTTGTCGCGAGTTTTGCCGCCCATCAAATCGTAGATCGGTACGCCAAGTCGTTTGCCTTTAATGTCCCAAAGCGCGATATCTATAGCGCTCAAAGCACCCTGAACGACTGATCCCATGAAGTGTGATGAGCGGTACAGCCACTGGTAGTGGTGTTCGATGTAGTCGGGATTTTTGCCTTTGAGATACTCGGCCATCGTATCGACCATCGTCTTGGTAGGTCGTTGCCAGCCGTGGACTCCACCTTCACCAATGCCGACGGTGCCATCTTCGCAGTAAATGCGAATTAGCAGCCAGCGATCCCAAAGCATCGTTTCTACTCGTTCAATTTTTGTTGGTGCTGGCATTTTTTTTGGCAGATCCGTTCCGGTTGATATGTGTTGCTCAGGCGGGCAATAGGAGGCAAGAAACCTTTGCTAGCCGAGAAGGTAGCTCGGAATCGGGGCGGATACAAGATCAATTCGGTTTGTGTTGTGCTCTCGGCGGAGTTATAACCACGGCATGATCGAATGATTTGGTGAACAAGAGAGAAGAATTTTTTGCTAGACCTTGTAATTAAGAACGCAAAAGTGATCGATGGCTCGGGCTCTGAGGCGCGCATGATGGACGTTGGCATCGAAGGCGACAAGATCTTTTCAATAGCCCCAAACATCGACGCTGAATCGGCTGAAACTATCGATGCGGCCGGGCTAGTTCTAGCTCCAGGATTCATCGATGTTCATTCACATGATGACTTTCACGTGCTGATCGAGCCTGAAGTTCGTCACAATATTTTGCAAGGAATTACGACTGCGATCGTAGGTAACTGCGGCTTCGGGGCTGCGGGTTCTGAAGCTGGCAAGGTTCAGATGAAGGCGATCAATGAACCTAGTGCCGACCTGCCCGATTGGGCAGGTTACGCCGGTTATCTTGAAGAGGTCGACAAGATTTCTCCGGTGTTGAACGTTGCCGCTTTGATTGGGCATCACACGGCACGACGTGAAGCTATGGGTGGTGTGGAAGATCGTCCGCCAACAGATACCGAGCTCGCTGGCATGCTGGCGAACATTAGCGAAGGTATGGAGGCGGGTGCTGTCGGGATGTCGACCGGACTGGTTTACGAACCGGGCAGGTATGCCAACACCGAAGAAGTTGTTGCGCTTACCAAGGTCGTCGGAAAACACGGCGGTCTTTATGTTTCGCACATGCGTGACGAGGGAGCGGGGCTTCTCGATTCAGTGAAAGAGACTCTTCACATCGGAGAGGCCGCAGGAACTTCCGTTGAAATTTCACATCATAAATCGGTCGGCAAGGACAACTGGGGCATGGTTACTCAGTCGTTAGAGCTGATCGAAAACGCGGTTGCGCAGGGCCGTGATGTAACTGCCGATCAATATCCGTACACGGCTCGAAGCACGATGTTGTTTGCTCTCGTTCAGAACGGGACGTTCAACGACAGCGAAGACGGTGCGATGGGCAAGTCATCGCCTGACGAAGTCTTGTTGTGTTCGGTGCCAGGTCAAAGTGATTTCGAAGGACGCTCACTTCAAAGTTTCGTCGAGGAATTCGATCTGCCGGGTGAGGAAGCTGCCAACAAACTGCTTCGTGATTATTCTGGAGATATTTTGGTGGCTGCGTTTGGCATGGATGAAGGCGATGTTCGGATGGTCATGGCGCACTCATCGACCATGATCGGGACCGACGGTTTGGATCGTGGATCGAAGCCGCATCCGCGGGCGTGGGGCACTTACCCGCGTGTGCTCGGCAAGTACGTTCGAGAAGAGGGCGTTATTTCTCTTGAGAACGCTATCTACAAGATGACTCACATGCCTGCTACGAAGTTCGGAATCGCTGGCAGAGGATTGGTAAAAGAGGGCTACTACGCTGATCTAGTGATGTTCGATCCAGATACTGTGATCGACGAAGCTACATACGAAAATTCTCGAGTTGGGCCAACCGGAATGCCGCATGTGATCGTGAACGGCAAGTTTGCGGTTCGAGACAGTAAGCACGCTGGATCACGGTCTGGCAGGGCTCTTCGTCGGGGGCATCTCTAAGTTAATCGTTTGAATTTGGGAGTAGACTGCGCCCGCATATCAGCGTTCACCATTGCTTCGGTTTTGGCGGCGCACAAGACCGCTAAGGAAATCACGTGCCAGAAATAATCGAATCAGTAACGGTTACACCGATACCGTCGAGCTATCAAAAAGAACTCGGCAAAAACGCATACATCGACAACATCGGTACTCAGCGGCTTGAATGGGTTGTTCGTGCACGAAGTTCAAGCGGAGCAGAAGGTATTTCGATTGCGAACCGCATGATGCGGGAAGTCTCAGTCGAGAGCATGCTTGCGCACATTAAGGGCGCACTGCTGGGGCGTGAAGTAGATCAGTTGTTAGAGATTTCCGACGGCGTGGTCACTGGCGCAGGCCCGGGAATGGACCGTTGGTATCGTCGAAACGGTTGGATGACGATTCTGGCGTTCGATCTTGTCGGCAAGAGTCGAGGCGTTTCCGCTATCGATCTTCTCGGTGGTAAAAAGCACGATTCAATACCGGCCTACGACACCACACTCTATTTCCAAGATTTCCTGAATCAAGAAAAGGGCGCACAACAGGTTGGTGACGAGGCTGCGATGGCCGTAGCTGACGGCTGGCAAGCACTGAAGCTGAAGATGGGGCGAGGTGGCAGGTGGATGCTCCCCGAAGCCGGAATGCGGCGTGACATCGAGGTGGTTCAGTCGGTTAGAGAATCGGTTGGACCTGACGTGAAAATCTACGTGGATGCGAACTTTGGCTACGATGGCCATCTCGATCTTCTGGATCAGTACATCAAGGAAGTTACTCCTCTCGATATCTTCTGGTTCGAGGAGATGATCACTCACGACGTTGATGGCTACAAGGCGATGCGAGAGAGCCTGGCGAAGCATGGTTCCGATGCGCTGCTTACTTGCGGCGAAGTCGATCGCAACCCAATTTCCGAAGTGTTCCAAGATCTTATCGACGAACGATTGATCGACGGCTACCAGCCCGACATTGTTGGTCACGGCTTTTTGGGCTGGATGGACATTGAACGTCAGTTGCAAGGCACCGGTGTTCGTACCATCCCTCACAACTTCGGTAATGGCTGCTTCGGCAGCTACGCCAGCATTGTTTGGGGCGCGGCTTCAGAGACGTATGTCTCGCTCGAAGACGAACGCAACCTTCCGCACTACCTCACTCCGCTCCCAGAGTTCACGAGCGGCGCATACGCACTGCCGACCGGACCCGGATTAGGTGTTGATATTGATGAGGCCGGTTACGCTCCGCATGCCAAGCACGAGAACAGGATGGAGGCGTAGATATGACAAGTTCAAGCCTTGATGCACACATCATCAATAAAATTACGATTACGCCAGTTGAGGGTTACTTTGGATCGCCGGGCAAAGGTCGCATCGTTGGTCGAAACGCCAAGATGGAAAATTACGGCTACAACCAGCGAGAGTGGTTGCTTCAGGTATTTACCGATTCTGGATTGGTCGGATTGAGCAATGCTCGGCCTGCTATGAACCGTGCTGGTATCCAAGATATCTACAACGATTTTCAGGACCTGATTGGTCAAAAGCTTTCAGGTTTCTTCAGCGTTTCTGGCGGGCGAGTCACGAACGTAAACCCTCGATGGTCGGATTTGATCGACCGGTATGGATTCCTCGACGTAGCGCTGTTTGATTTGATTGGTCAGGCACTTGCTCAGCCTGCCTACAGCTTGCTTGGCGAGAAGGTTAGAGACAAAGTCGAGGGCTACGATTCGAGTCTGTATTTCCAAGATCTCGTGAACCCTGCCGAAGGCGCTAACGCTGTCGCTATCGAAGCCGCTGAAGCTGTCGAAAAAGGCTGGCGAGCCGTGAAGCTCAAGCTTGGTCGACCCGGTAAATGGTTCGAGCCGCACGCCGGCACTCGACGAGATATAGAAATCGTTGAATCGGTGCGGGCAACGGTTGGCGACGACATCAAGATTCTTGTTGATGCGAACAATGGCTACGACGGTCGTCTTGACCTGCTTGAAGACTTCGTTCGAGGTATTGGCGACCTCAACGTGATGTGGATGGAAGAGATGATCACCGAGAACATCTCTGACTACCAGAAGTTGAACGAATTCCGAGACAAGTACACGCCTAAGACGATGATCGTTGACGGCGAAAGTCACAAGGGGCGCCAGACAATCTATTGGCAGCTGATGGAGCAGGGTTTGCTCGACGCAATTCAGCCCGACATGCTCGATATGGGCTTCTGGCAGTTCCATGTATTGGCGCGTGATATCGAGGAATCGGGTGTCGATACTTTGATCGCACCTCACAACTACAACGCTGCTTATCTTGGACTTCGAGCTGACATTCAGTTCGGTGCTGCCACTAAGCGGTTTGTAATTGCTGAAGACTCAACGCTCGACTTCGATCTGTATAAGGGCGATGAGTACGTATTTAAAGAAGGAATGTACACAGTGCCTGAGTCGCCGGGGCTGGCGGTGAGCATTGATCAGGAACTTTACGATCGTGTGTACAAACAGCACGAAACAGTTATTAGCTAGTCAACGATTTTAGGAATTCTTTAAAACTATGAAAGTACTGATTACAGGTATTACGGGACGTGTTGGGGCGAACATAGCGCAGAACTTTTTGAGTCGCGGGCATGACGTTCGCGGAATGGTCTGGCCGGGCGATCGCCAGGCAGAGAAGATGAAGGCTGTCGGCGCTGAGATTGTCGAAGGCGATCTGGCTAAGTCTGCCGACGTGAACGCAGCAGTCGAAGGGCAGGAAGTTATCTTGCACTTGGGTGCGGCTTTCCAAGCGGGAGGCCCGTTCACCCCTGAGCAGTACTTCGACACTAACGTGAAGGGTACGTTCAACGTTCTTGAGGCTTCCAAGAACCTCGGCGATCAGCTGAAGCACGTGTTCATTACGAGTACTGACGCCACGATGGCGAAGTACCCGGAAGGCGGAATTGCTGAGCCAATTGCAGAGGATTCACTGCCGCTTTCGACTACCGATTGGTACGGCTACTCGAAGGTTCTCTGTGAAAGCTTGCTGAATCGGTATCACGCTCAGGACGGTTTACGAGGAACGATTATTCGATTCGCGAACGTTTGGGGTGCCGGTGAAATTTTGAACTTCAAGCAGTTTCACTTGAGTCACTTTTTGACCCAGTTTGAAAGTCGAACTGATGACGCGGGTAAGGCGACGTACGCTGAACTTCAGGCTGAAAATTCGAAAAGCGATGGCGGTCCACGATTGATCGTGGCTCGTGATGTGAATGGACGACCGTGGAAAAAGCATCAGGTCGAAGTTCGTGATCTCGTACACGCCTACGAACAGGCTGTCCGCAATCCGAATACGTTCGGCAAGGTCTATCAGTTGGGATCGAAAGAGCCGTTCACTTGGGACGTTCTTGTCCCGTACATCTCTGAGAAGACGGGCATTCCGTACTCAACGGTCGATCTGCCAACGAATCCGACGTTCTATGAGTACGATCTTTCGGCAGCGAAAAATGATTTTGGATACAACCCAACGTTGACGTTGAACGAGATGGTCGATGAAGCGATTCGCTACAACACTGAGGGCGGCGGAGGAATTATTCCAACGAGCGTCTAGTTGATGCGAGGCGTTGGCGTTTACGGCCTGACACGGTTCATGGCGACGTAAATGCCGACGCCTAGTCCGATGTATGCCACGATGTTGAGGAACACGCCGTTCCATACTCCGAACATTGATGCGACAGTGAAGCCGACCATCCATATTCCAAGCATGGTCAGTGCTGCCACGATCCTCAGACGGGCGTCGAGTTTGTTTTTGCCGACTCGACGTACGAAATCACCAACTGGGGCGCCTGCTAGTGCAATGATGAATGATGCAGCCACATTGCCGATCATGAATCCAAGCGGAAGTACCCACAGGATCCAAACGGCTACAGCGTAAACAACACCTATTCCCAGTGCGCCGACTACCGAGAGTGCAATCGCAGTAGAAAATTCACCGGCAGTGGCACGGAAGATTGCGGGCTGACCTGCACTTGCGCAGTCGGGACAGCGCGCACCTACGGGTGACTGCACCATGCACTGAGGGCAAATCAAATCGCCACACCGTGAACAACCGAGATTGGATGTAGTCTCGGAGTGGCGAACGCAGGTGCTGTTGAAAGTGTCGTTAGTCATTGGCGAATCAGGATACCGAGAAATTGTGAATATATATCGAAAGAATTCACGATTTCGTTACTGCTCCACCCATTCTTCTCGGTTTGTTATGTCTCGATCGAACACCACACGAGTCAACATAAGCTGAACAGAAATCGATCCGGAATTATCTCTTAGAGAGTTAGATGTCATTCGTTTAGCAGCGGTTATCAGGGCGAACGCTGCCGAGAATATAACGAGTGCCAGAGGCAGGTTAAGTAGGGCTGCCCATACTGGCATCATGATCACCGCTATCAGCCACCAAACGGCCGAATCTTTCCACGGGGTGAACAGCACGCCCAACGCTGGCACAGACCCGTAGACGACTAATAACGGGAAGTTGAGAGCAAGAGTTGTGCCGAGAACAGTCGCCATTCCTCGACCGCCTTGAAACTTGGCGAATACGGACCAGTTGTGGCCGAGAATTGCCGCAATCGCTACTGCCGCTTCCGTTCCAACTCCCAGTTCTAATAAGCGATCTGAAACGACGAAAACGGGGAGTGAACCTTTTACGAATACATCGAATATGACAACTGGTGCTGCCCACTTAGCCCCGACTTGTGCTGTGAGATTCGACGCACCGACGTTGCCTGAACCGTGTCGCCTGATGTCGACTCCGCCGATCCATCGACCAATGAGGTACGAAGTTGGAATTGAGCCCACCAAATAGGCGCCAATAACGACTGTGATAGTGGTCATGAGGTCCATAAGGTTTTACTCCAACCCTGCTGGAACACTGCCGATGTTTGACCCGTGCATCTGCTTTGCACGATCGAGAAGCATTGAGACGGTATTGGGCGGAGGCCCGTTGGTTCCGGGAACCGTTTCGTTCTTTGCGCCCAGAGCGTGATAGTCGGTGCCGCCTGACGGAACGAGATTGTACCGAGTGGCCATATCGAGATACGAATCACGCCTGTCGCTGGCATATTTTTCGGCGTAGACCTCGATGCCTACGAGTCCTGCTTCTGCGAGCTGCTTAACGAGCGGCTTGAGCTTGTTCACAGTTCGAGGGTGGCCAATGGAACCGATTCCTCCTGCTGTGTGAATCATCTCAAGGGCTTGTACCGGGTGGAGTTTCGGGCGTGGTACTCGGGCAATCCCTTTGTCTCCGAGGAAACGGTCGAATGCTTCAGCTACGGTATCGACGTGGCCTGCTTCGACCATTGCTCGTGCGATATGCGGACGACCAACCGAGCCGCTTGCCATCTCAGTCACTCGTTCCCACGAAACAGGACGCTGGATTTCTTTAAGCTTTTCGACCATAGCTCTTGCAGCGTCGACTCGTTCGATTCTGAACTGTTCGAGCTTCGATTGGAAGTTCTTATTTTGAGGATCGATGAAGTAACCGAGAAGGTGTAATTCAGAATCGTCGGAGGCGGTGCCGAGTTCTATTCCGGGGATCACCGTGAGTTGCGGATATGCGTTTGCTGCTTCGACCGCTTCTGCGACACCGTTTGTTGAATCGTGATCCGTCACGGCAACTGTTCTAAGAGTTGTTGCGGAAATCTGGTCGATAAGTTGCTTAGGCGTGAGTGTGCCATCAGAGGCGGTCGTGTGCAGATGGAGATCTACTTCAACTGGCCATTCTGGTCTGACTGCTGGGACAGACGGGTTATACCGGCTTCCTTCGGCATTTTGACCTGTTGAGTCGCTCAAACTTCAATTTGCCTATCGACCCGTTCGACTGAGGTTGCCAGACCCGTTGAGCTGTCGATATCGATCAATACCGAGTTGAAGTTGATGAGCCCACTTCGTACTGGCTGCATTCGCTGACGCCGATTCGTGAGGAATCGTTCAAGCGATCCTTCAACTTCTACTCCAAGAATCGAATCGACTGCCCCAACCATTCCCAAATCAGTTACGAACCCTGTGCCTTCGGGTAGGACTTTGCAGTCGGAAGTCGGGACGTGTGTGTGAGTTCCGACCACCGCAGCTACTCTGCCATCGAGATGCCATGCGAGAGCACCTTTTTCTGAAGTCGCTTCGGCGTGGAAGTCGACTACGATCGGCTTGCCTTGTCCGAAACCACCAGCGAGAAGATCGTCTACAACAGCGAAAGGCGAATCGAATTCACCCACCCACACTCGGCCGATCAAGTTGATAACAGCGATTGGTCCGGAGTCGTCGGTTGAGCCTCTGCCGGGTGAGCCGAGAGGGTAGTTGAGGGGGCGCAGGACGGGGAGGTACGGATCGTCAAGATGCTCGATGAAGTCCCGCTTGTCCCAGACGTGGTTGCCGGTCGTGATGACATCGGCTCCGGCTTCGACCATTTCGGCGACAGTGTCGACGGTGAGCCCGATACCGGCTGCGAGGTTTTCGCCTTGGAGTGTGACGAAATCAATATCCAGTTCGGATTTGAGGTTTCTGAGCAGTTTGGTAACGGCTTTACGTCCACCGCTACCTACTACGTCACCGATCATCAATACCCGCATACGGACCTTTCAAATATTTTTCTCTAGGCGCGAGTGTCGAGTGCGCTTCGATTGTGCACGTTCAACAATGCGGGAACCGAGCAGCGAATTCAAGTTGGTTGATCGTGTAGAGATTAAACAAAGACACCCGACGAAAACTTCGCCGGGTGTCTTGAATTCACTTTATGTTCGCTAGTAGACCCTACTGAGCGACTTCGATTGATCGTGATTCCCTGATAACGACTACTCGGATTTGACCCGGGTAAGCGAGGGTTTCTTCGATCCTATCTACGATGTCTCGTGCGAGAGTCGCAGCAGTTACGTCGTCGACGTTTTCTGGATCAACCAGTACACGTACTTCTCGTCCTGCTTGGATAGCGTAGACACGTTCCACGCCCTTGAATCCTCGAGCCACTTCTTCAAGTGCTTCGAGTCGCTGGACGTAGTTTTCTATCGTGTCGTGCCTTGCACCTGGTCGAGCTGCACTGATCGCGTCGGCTGCTGCTACGAGGAACGATTCGACCGTTGTCATTTCTCGGTCATGGTGTTCTCGAATTCCAGCTACTACACGTTCGTTCTGACCGTATCGCTTTGCAATATCGGCTCCGATCTCTGCATGTGGTCCATCGACCTCATGCGTGAGAGCTTTACCAATATCGTGCAAGAAACCGGCAGTTTTTGCTATTTGAGGATCGGCGCCAATTTGTGAAGCAAGAATTCCAGCGACGAGCCCGACTTCAACTGAGTGTTGAAGAACGTTTTCGCCATAGCTGTATCGGTACTTCAGGCGGCCGACGAGTTTAACGAGTTCAGGATGCAGACCTTTAACGTCGGCATCGAACATCGCTTTTTGACCTGCTTTTCGAACAGTTTCATCGACTTCTGTACGTGCCTTCTCAACTGATTCTTCGATGCGAGCCGGATGAATCCGCCCATCTTGAATAAGTTTTTCTAGCGCGAGTCGTGCAACTTCACGTCTGATTGGGTCGAAGCAAGAAATCGTTATCGCCTCAGGCACGTCGTCGATTATTAGGTCGACTCCGGTTGCTGCCTCGATGGCTCTAATGTTCCTGCCTTCACGACCTATCAGTCGTCCTTTCATTTCGTCATTTGGTAACGAAATGCTCGTAACTGTCGCTTCTGAAACAACTTCGGCCGCGAGTCGTTGCATGCTTGCTGCAAGAATTACTCGAGCCTTATCGTCAGCTTCGTCCTGGGCCTCTAGTTCAGCATCCCTGTATCGGCGTGCTATTTCGAACTGGATATCTTCTTCGGCCTGATCAAGCAGTTGTTGGCGGGCATCGGCTACAGAAAGTCCCGAAATAGTTTCGAGTCGTTCTCCGGCTTCATGTTTCAACTCATCCACAGCCAATTTTCCATCGGCTATTTCTTTTCGTTGACCCTTGAGTCCAGATTCAAGTTCTTTCACTGAATCTGCTCTGCCTTGGAGTGTCTCTTCTCGTGCTTCGAGACGGCTCTGTTGGCGTTGTACCTCTAACTTCTGCTTGTTGAGATTTGCTTCCGCATTGCTGCGTACCTGAAGCACTTGCTCTTTAGCCTCGAGAAGAATCTCCTTGCTGCGAGCGTTGGATCTGCGCATTTGCTGCGCAGAAGCTTCTTCTACTGCTCGCTGTGATTTTGCCGAAAGGAGGTTGTGAAGTTGGAAGCCAATCCCGCTTCCGATCACAACCGCAACTAGGGCTACCAGGACGGCAATTAGGATGGTGTCCATCCGTGCCTCCTGAGCCAGTGGGTATTAATTTTTCATTGTGCGTTTAGCAAGGAAAAATTCCTCGCTACGCGA
>Ga0302134_10001215_pt1 | contig 12059 bp, 11 predicted proteins | sample CB9_SCM_MG_FD_203123 | JGI IMG/M metagenome (GOLD analysis project Ga0302134, IMG submission 203123) | Marine microbial communities from Western Arctic Ocean, Canada - CB9_SCM | ecosystem: Environmental > Aquatic > Marine > Oceanic | place: Canada: Western Arctic Ocean | collected 2017-09-19
GCCATCAATACAGTTCTGACCTGTGGCACCTGTTTTTGGTGCATGCGCGGCCAACAAGCGGTATGCCCAAATATGGCTGTTGCTGGCTTCATGGCAGACGGGGGACTCGCTGAGTTCATGGTTTGGCCGGCAGCGAAACTCGTCCCAATGCCCGATAGTATTTCCGATATCGAAGGTCCGTTATTGGAGCCTGCAACAGTTGCAGTTCACGGGGTTCGACGATCTGGTGTTCGACCCGGCGACAATGTCGCTGTTGTCGGATGTGGAACTGTCGGACTTCTCACGATTCAAGCTTTCAAGGCTGCGGGTGCTCGGGTTATTGGCCTCGATGTGCGTGAACAAAGCCTCGCTCTAGCCACAGAACTGGGTGCTGATTATGTTCTAAGCTCACGTGATGAAGCACACGCTGCGGCTGAATTGCTTGCACTCACTGGCGGAATAGGCCCGGATATCGTCGTAGAAACTGCCGGAGCCAAAGAAACGCCACGGATGGCAATTGAGTGGACTCGCCGCGGCGGTACAACTCTTCTTTTGGGTATCTACTCAACTACGCCTGAGATCAATTTCAACAATGTTGTTGGTCCGGAGATAACTGTTATTGGATCAGTGGCGACTTCGCCAGGTGATCTCGAAGCAGCGGTCGAGTTAGTTGCGCAAGGCAAAATTAATGTCAAGCCATTAATTTCTGATGTCGTACCGTTGAGTAGGGCTATGGAAGACGGATTCGAACGTATGCTCGACCCGAACAAAGATATTTACCGCATCGTCATTCAGCCGGGTTCGTAGAAGAAAGACTACCAAATGCATTATCAAGATGAGAGAACTACTGGCTGCCGAGTTTCAGATTCTTGGACGTACCGTGGACTGAAGACAGTGGTTCTCGAAAACGAACAGGTGCGGATCACCGTACTTGCCGATAAAGGGGCTGATATTTACAGCTTCGTACACAAACCTACTGACACTGATTTCATGTGGCGGACGCCATCGGGAGTTCGTGATCCTCAAAAAACAGTTCCACCAACAGGTGATCCTAGTTCGATATGGCTAGATTTCTACGAGGGTGGCTGGCAGACCGTGGTTCCGCATGGTGGGTATTCCGACCAGGTTTACGGCGCTGACTTTGGTATTCATGGTGATGTAAACCTCATCCCGTGGGATGTACAAATTTTAGAAGACACTGCTGAAAACGTAAGCGTCCGGTTCACTTCAAAAAGCGTCAGAATGCCAATGAAGGTCTCGAAGACATTGTCGCTAACGTTAGGTTCGCCAACGCTTCGTGTCGACGAGTCAGTAACCAATGAGGGCGAAGAAGATCTCGACATAGTTTGGCTCGAACACATCGCCATTGGACCACCCGTACTTTCAGAAAATTCACGGCTATTTGTGCCCGAATCTAAACTACTGAGTCATCCTGAAAGCATCGACCCAAATTCCAAACTTGAACCTGATTTCACCGGCGAGTGGCCTAATATGAACGCCAAAGACGGTTCTGTTTTAGACTTCAGCAGAATTCCGCCTAAAGAAGATCGTTCGCTTGATATGGCGTACATGACCGAAATGTCAGAAGGCTGGTACGCACTGCTGAACGAAGAAACCAACATTGGCTGGGCTGTCAGCTATCCGGTTGAGACGTTTAAATATCTCTGGTATTGGCGCAATTTCGGCGGTGGATACGGGTATCCGTGGTACGGAAGATGCTACAACGCTGGTCTAGAGCCCTGCACAAGCTTCGGAAATGGCGGTATAAAGCAAGCCCAAGAAAATGGAACAGCGTTAAACATCGCAGCGGGCAAGACCGTTTCAGTAACTATCACTGCGGGCCCATTTACGGGTTCAGGAGTGGTGAACCGAGTAGATTCAGCAGGCAACGTTTCATTCGAGTAGGCGAATGAAACCGGATTTTACGATCAAACGAATAATCAAGATTTTTATCAACTAGAGACTAAGATAGGACAAATAATGCGAAAGCGAATGTTTGGCGACTCAGGACTGGAAACTTCCGTAATTGGCTACGGTGGCTGGCCAATGGGTCGAGGTATGTACGGTGATTTTGACGATGACCAGGCTATTGCAGCGGCTCGTACCTCGTACGAAAATGGTGTGACCCTGTTCGACACCGCAGCTGTTTACGGTTGGGGTTACGGCGAAACACTGATGGGCAAAGCGCTAAAAGGCATTCGGGAAGACGTAGTTCTTGTCACAAAAGGTGCACGTGAGTGGGTTCGAGATAATCCAGACCGCCGCGCTGCCACAGTTTCAGATTCCGATCCTAAACGCCTATTGGCATCTATCGATGAAAGCCTGCAGCGACTGCAGACCGATTACATCGACCTGTTCCTGATCCACTGGCCAGACCACGATCGTGCGTTCTCAGAGCCAATGGAAGCGTTAGAACAGGCAAAAAAAGCCGGCAAGATTCGACACACCGGTGTTTCGAACTTCAATGTCGACATGATGACCGAGAGTCGAGAGACAAGCCCGATCATCACGAACCAAATTGGCTACCACATCTTCGACCGACGAGCCGAAGCCGATGTAATGCCTTACGTTAAGAAAAACGGCATGGGCATCATGGCGTACGGATCGCTCGCTCACGGTTTGCTGACCGGTACCTGGAAAGCGGACAAAACGTTTGGTGACGACGACTGGCGGAAAAATGGTGCGAACTTTGGCATCAGCTCTTGGGGACCAGAAAACCTCGCAGCTAACGTTGCTGTAGTAGAGAAACTCAAGGTAATCGCCTCCGATCACGGTAAGACGATTCCACAACTCGCAATTGCATGGGTACTTGCCAACGACGCAATTAGCGTTGCGCTCGCTGGCTCCGTAACCCCAGCGGAAGCCACCGACAACCTTGGTGGTGACTGGGAGATGTCTGCTGAGATCAAAAAGACGATCGACGATTTAGTTCTTTCCGAAGGCTCGGGCGTTGGCGAATCCGGCATGGAAATCGCAACGTAATAGCTGCTTGATTCAATACAACCTACTAGTACGAAAAATAACTGAGTAACCGCATGATTATCGACACCCACTGCCACGCCGGACAAAACTGGTTTCTACCTATCGAATCTCTTGAGTTCGAAATGAACCAGGCGGGTGTCGATGGTGCGGTGCTTATTCAGCACGGCGGCACCTACGACAACGATTACTTGTTAGAAGAAGCCGCTAAACGCGGTGATCGATTCAAAGTTGTCGTAATGGTGGATCCGGCCGACCCCGACCCACTTGGAACACTGGAAAATCTCGCTGAACAAGGTGCTGCTGGTGTGCGCATCGCCCCTGATGGCAAATTCAATGCGTTGACTGACGTTACCGATATTTGGCGTAAATCCGGTGAACTGGGGCTCGTTGTCAGCTCAATCGGAGATGACAAACGATTTTCGAGTACCCAGTTCAAGAAGATCATCGATGACTGCCCCGATACGCAGATCGTAATTGAACACCTTGCTGGTGTTGGAATTACAGATCCGCCGTACACCGACTACGAATCTGCGCTCGAATGTGCTCAACGTCCGAACACCACTATCAAGGTGCCAGGTCTAGGCGAGATCACGTCGAGACCACCGATACTATTGCCAGATTTCCGGTTCGATAATATTCCACCGTTGTTTGAAATGGCTTACGAAGCGTTTGGTGCGGATCGAATGATGTGGGGTAGTGACTACCCACCGAGTGCTGGTCGCGAGGGATACGGGAACACCCTTGAGGGTGTACGAAGTCACCCAGCGTTCGCCAAAGGCGACGATATCGATTGGGTGCTCGGTAAAACTGCTGCGCGTGTCTGGGGATTCTAGGATTCCCTGGCTTGGACCAAGCCAGAACGCTACTCAGACCACCAAGAGGCACCAACCAGCCCAAGCCCTGTATGTGCGCCCATGAACGGGTGAAACTGAGTGACGAATATCTCCGCACATTCGAGATTGCTCTCAGCCCATTCTCTGAGAGCTTCCGCGCGTTCAGGAGCGCCAGCGTGCATCACATTGATGTGAGCTATTCGTCCGTCTAGATCAGTCAACATATCTTTACGAATTCGATCTACAGCTTTGCGCACCGATCTAGGCCTAGCGATTGCCCTTATCTTGTCCGCTGAAAATTCCATGACTGGTTTGATGTTCAACGCGGTCGTCGCCCAGACCGCTATTTTTGGAACACGACCACTACGATGAATGAAGCGCAGGGTGTCAAGCATTGCTACGAGTCGTACCCTACGTGCTACAAATTTGGCAGCAGTTTCCACTTCATCGATGCTCCCGCCACGCTTGGCTACTCGGGCAGCAGCCAGAACGATTAGTGCCTGAGAACCGGCTGCAGCTGCAGAGTCGAATATCCGAACTTCGTGATCCGGGTTATTTCTACTAAATTCGTCAGAACTAAGAAGTGCTGCATCATATGCAGCACTTAATTTGGCGGACACGGTTACGCAAAATACACCCTCTGCGATGTCCGCAGCTGAGTTCATTCGATCTAGGTATTCAACTGGTTTAGCTGCCGAAGTCGTTGGGACATCCTTGGATGAGGCCAAAGTTGAGTAGAATTCGTCGAGTTCAGAACTTCCGGTATCTACGATAGTTTTGCCATCGACAGTAATTTCCATACGAGCGACGAACAGTTCGTGATCAAGAATAAGTTCAGGTGTCAAAGCAGCGACCGAATCGGTAATCACCGCCATTTTCCTATCAGAACTGTTCAATCTCTCATCCTTTTGCCACCGATAATTCTGTTTCCGCCACAGAACAATTTTGATGCTAACTACACGGTTCACGGTCTCAGTAGTAGGGCAGTTTAGTCAAACTCGATTAGAATTGACTGCTCGCACTCGAACAAAGCCTGCAATATCGCCCATAATTATTTAGCAAGATGACCTCCCAATTTGAGCCCGTTCGCCGGCTCCCCAACATGCAGGACATAGGTCCAAAAGAACTAGCCGCACGAGATGCCGCTATTTCGACTTTGCGCGGTACTTTCGGATTACGCGGTTACGACCGCACTGAAACTCCGATTCTCGAGCAAACCGAACTATATATTCGTAAATCAGGGGGAGCACTTTCGTCTCGGCTCTACGGTTTTACCGAACCTGGTGGTGATGTAGTTAGTCTTCGGCCTGAATTCACCTCTGCGGTGCTTCGCCAAACGGCTGATAAAGCTGCGACCTCAGCTCCTCGAAGAATCATGTACGACGGTCCAGTTTTCAGATACGCAGGACCGGAAGATGAAGATGGAAGCAAAACTCGCCAGTTCACTCAACTTGGTGCTGAACTGATCGGCGCACCGGCACCATCAGCCGACGGCGAAATTATCGCTATGGCGCTCGAAGGGCTCGAAGCACTTGGAGTTGCCACTCCACGAGTGGTTATAGGTCACGTCGGAGTAGTTTTTGCTGCGCTCACAGAGTTCAAATTGTCCGAGAGGCCAAAGCTGTTTCTCATAAACAGTATTGCGGAATTGAAGAATGGCGAAATTGAGACTGTTTCGGAGAGAGCTAAATCTCTAGGATTTATCTCAGATGCTGTGGTCGACGACGCTCAAGCGGCAGCAGATCGTGAACGCTTTGCTTCTACCATCGAACAGGTGATGACTGAAGGAATAGGCGTGCAGCTCGGCAAAAACACAGGTGCTCGATCACCGGAAGACATTGTGGCTCGACTCGCTCGCAAAATGTCTCAAGCTGACAATCCCGCCGATTTCAAACGAGCGCTCGAAATGCTTACCAATCTAGTAAAAATCAGCGGGTCTAGCAAAGAAGCCCTAGCCGAAGGCAGTAAAGTACTTTCAGCGGCAGGAATTTCTAGTGACTTGGTTTCAAATTTGAGCGAAGTGATTTCTTCAGCGGAAACCGAAAGCATTTCAAACGATCAGATTACCGTGGACTTCGGTATGGCACGCGGAATCGCCTACTACACAGGGATGTTGTTCGATATTTACGCAGGTTCCGATGAGGGTGAAACTCTAGGAAGCGGCGGTCGATATGACGGCCTCACACGAGCTCTCGGTTATGACCGGAACGTACCGTCTTTAGGCTTTGCCTACAATCTCGATGCAGTTGTGGAAGCACTTAATAGTGACTCGGATACTGGTGATGAAACAATCGTAGTTTCTCTCGCCAAAGAAGGATCCGTCTCTAGTGCTGTCGAAGCAGCTCGAAAATTACGAGCCAGCGGTAAACGTGCAGTGGTCGATTTCCAAGATGCGAGTTCTGGTAGTGAAGGGCAGGGCGCGTAATGAGCAATCTTCGATTCGCCCTACCATCAACTGGAGCCTTGTTCGACGGCACTGCAAAATTGCTGTCTGACTGCGGACTGTCAGTTCGACGTGCGAATTCACGCCGATACACTGCAGATATTCCAGCACTTCCCGGCGTGGACATCTTGTTCCAGCGCCAATCTGATATCACGATAGAAATCGATGGCGGTAGCGCCGACATCGGCGTTGTAGGGCTCGACAGGTACTACGAGTCACGGCTCGAACGTGGTGACACCGTTCTACTACACGACGGTCTCGGCTTCGGTGCCGCAAAATTGGTGATTGCGGTTCCAAACGTTTGGCTCGATGTCACAAGCATGGCTGACCTCGCTGATATTGCTCTAGAATTCCGTGCCAAAGGGCGCGATCTTCGAATCGCCTCAAAGTACGAACGGCTCGTAAAACGATTTCTTGACCAGCACGGTGTGCACTACGTTTCGATGGTTCACGTTTCCGGTGGACTCGAAGCGGCTCCAGTTATGGGGTACGCCGACATAATTGCCGACATCACAGCAACCGGTACGACGCTCCGTGAAAACGGACTGCGCATTCTGGTTGACGGTGAGGTGATGGGATCTCAATCCGTAATAGTCGGCAACGGTCGAGCATTGGCCAATGACCCTGAGAAGCTGGCGCTCGCTCGCCAAATTCTCGAGAAGATCGAAGCAAGTCTTCGAGCTCGTAAATACCAGCGCGTTACTGGCGATATTCAAGGCGATTCGGAAGATGAAGTCGCTCGTCAGGTCATGAAGCGTCGAGAACTAGCGGGTCTAGATGGCCCGACTATTTCAGCCGTGCACACAGGCAAGAAGAATAATTGGTTTACGGTTCAGGTATTGGTTCGAAAGTCAGATCTACCAGACGTGGTGAGCCACTTTAGAGATCTTGGCGGAATTGGTATTGCTGCCAATGATGTGCAGTATGTGTATCGCGATCAATGTGAAGCATACGACCGGCTTGTGAAAAATCTGAAGCCATTCATAGATTCGGACGAATAGCCGTGAAACGTGTAATTGGTGCTGCAGCCGGAATTGAGCACTTCAAACGTGATCGAAATATGCCAGCGTCAGCGGTTCTTTCCGATGGCAGAGGTCTATTTCCAGACAAGGTCTCGCCGAACGAATTTGCCGCACGCGTTATAGAAATTGTCAAAAACGAAGGCGATGCAGGTCTACGACGGATCAATACCGCCCTCGACGGATCTTCACCCGAAACATTTGAAGTTCCGCAATCAGAGATAGATTCAGCTTTAGCAAAACTCGACCCTGAATCGGTTGCAGCATTTGAACTTGCCGCAGAACGAGTTAGAAAATTCCAAAGTCGAGGACTACCCAAGAGCTGGACTGATGGCACAGGTAAGCTCGGTGAGCGGGTGACTCCATTAGGATCGATCGCCGCATACGTTCCAGCTGGCACGGCACCATTGGCTTCGACGGTAATAATGACGGTAGTGCCTGCCAAGGTCGCTGGAGTCAAAGAGATAATCGTCGTAACACCAGCGCCGGGGAACTCTATGCCGCACCCTGCGGTTCTAGCCGCTGCAAAAATAGCTGGAGCCTCTCGAGTATTCAAACTTGGCGGCGCTCAAGCGATCGCTGCATTGGCATATGGCACTGAATCAGTGCCTTCAGTCGATCTCATATGTGGTCCAGGCAGTGCTTGGGTAACGGCAGCAAAGAAGCTCGTATACGGCGATGTCGGTATCGACGGTCTATATGGCCCAACAGAAACGCTTGTCATCGTTGACGAATCAGCTGACCCACGTTTCACAGCATCCGATTTAATAGCTCAGGCCGAACACGACACTGTGGCGATGCCGATACTGGTCGCCCTCTCAGAAGAAATAGTTGATAAAACCGAAGCCGAAATTGAACGTCAGCTAGGGGGCTTGCCACGAGAGAGCACTGCAAGATCGGCATTTTCGAATCGAGGTGTCGCTGTAGTCGTCGACACTACGATCGAGGCGGTAGAGGTCGCAAATGCAGCTGCACCTGAACACCTATGCATAATGACCGCGGATGCTGAAGAGCTTGTCGATAAGGTGACCAGCGCTGGCGGCCTGTTCGTCGGAGAGTGGTCCGCCGAAGTGATGGCAGACTACGTTGCTGGCCCGTCGCACGTTATGCCTACAGCTGGAACGGCGAGATTCTCATCGGCGTTATCGGTGCGGAATTTCGTGCGAGTAACTCCAGTGCTCACATTCGATGATGAAACGTTCCTGAAATTGTCTAAAGACGCCGAACTTCTTGCAAAGCTTGAAGGATTGCATGGACACGCCGCTGCATCCGAGTACCGTCGTCGCCAAATGGTTGGCGAATAGTCGATTAATCCGTCAAACTTCACCAACATGTCACAACTCGAAAATCTAATGCGGCCACACATGGCCAAAATCGCAACCTACCACGGTGTCGACCCTTCAGCAGAGCTTGCTCGTAAGGCAGGAATAAAGCCTGAGGACGTAATACGGCTCAATGCGAACGAAAACCCGTACGGAGCCTTCGACAAAGTTACTGAAGCGCTTACCGGCCTAGATCTTCACCTCTATCCAGACTCTCAACAAAGAAAACTGAGAGAAGCGCTGGGTAACTACACAGGCCAATCGGCAGACCGAATCATTGCAGGTGCGGGTGGCGACGAAATAATCGATCTACTGATGCGGTTATTTGTCGCTCCGGGTCAAAAAGTGCTCGACTGTGAGCCTACTTTTGGCATGTACGCATTCTCGGCGAGACAAGTTGACGCCAAAATCGTGTCAGTACCTCGCAATTCGACTTGGGATATCGATATTCCAGCGATGTTAGAAGAAATCGACGATTCAGCTCGTATCGTGTTTCTTGCCTCTCCGAACAACCCAACAGGCAATCTACTGACTGAATCAGATGCCCGTGCGCTGCTCGAAACCGGCATCGTAGTTTGCGTTGATGAGACGTACTACGAATTCTCAGGCAGCACGCTCAGCCACTTACTTGATGAGTACGAGAACCTCGTGATTTTGCGATCGTTCAGCAAATGGGCTGGAATAGCTGGACTTCGAGTCGGCTACGCGATCGCTTCTGCCAACTTAGTTCAGCACCTGATGGATATCAAACAGCCGTACAACATTAATATCGCCGGTGAAGCGGCTGTACTGGCGGCTCTGGAACACAAAAATGAACTGTTGGAACGTGCACACAGCCTTATCGAACAGCGCAAGCGTGTCGAAGAAGTCATCAATAATCTAGACGGAATTTCTTTTTACCCATCAGAGGGTAATTTCCTATTGTGCAGATTCGATCGACGTACAGCCGAAGAGGCTTACATCGGGCTAGCCGAACATGGAATCTTCGTTCGACGGTTCCCTCAGAGTGTCCTGGACAACTCCTTGAGGATCAGTGCAGGAACTCCAGAGCAGACAGACCGGCTAATCGACGCACTCAGAAGCGTTGTTTAGTTCGTACCGTCCCAGTTAGCATCATTATTAGCGCCTAATTAATCGTAAGCGGCGCACATTTGTGAGATCAAAGGCACAGGCATGTCCGAAAAAGAACCTCGCGTTGCAAGCATTGTCCGCGAGACCGGCGAAAGCAGAATAGCCGTTACCGTCAATCTTGATGGAACAGGCAAAGTTGAAGTCGATACACCAATCGGCTTTCTCAAGCACATGCTTAGCCAAGTTGCTCGTCACGGAATGATTGACCTGAAAGTGGAAGCCAATGGCGACCTCGAAACAGGATCTCACCACACGGTTGAAGACACTGCAATCGTTTTGGGCAGGGCAATCGACCAAGCATTAGGTGACCGTAAAGGCATCGTGCGTATGGCAGATCGAACGTGCCCGCTCGACGAAGCGCTAACGCACGCTGTTCTCGACCTGTCGGGTCGTGGTTACGCTGTGATCGACATGGGAAGCGATAACAACATCGGTGAGTTCCCAGCCGATATGGCTCGTCACTTCTTTGAAGCGATGGCTGTCGAAGGTCGTTTCTGTCTGCACATACGAGTGCTTTCGGGAAAGAACGAACACCACGTAATCGAATCATCATTCAAAGCGTTCGCCCGGGCACTTCGTGATGCATCGCGTATCGACGAACGAAACCCAGACGGAATCCCGAGCACCAAGGGCACTCTTACCGACTAGTTCGGCAGAGTTGCCACGAGCTGGAACTACTTAAATGGTTTCCAGTTCGTAGGTGTAGGTTTCAATAACGAGATTAGCTAACAGCTTCTCGCACATGGCCTTTACGTCTGATCCGGCAGATGCTTCATCGTCTCCGTTGATCTTCACTTCGAAGTATTTACCAGCTCGAACCGACTCTATTGAGTCAAAATCAAGCCGCCCGAGAGCACGTGCTATTGTCAGGCCCTGAGGGTCGTTGACCGTTGGTTTTAGCGTTACATGAATCTTTGCGAGAAACATTCTTGGCTTTCTTTAATTAGCTGCGTACATACAGAATCAGTCCTAAACCTCTAAATGAAGCCTAGTACTGGTTCTGTATCAAGCTCTCTGGTGCACGGTCCTGGTATTCATCGATAAAGTCCAAAATCTGATCGACATCTACTTCATCTAGGTACAAGTGGTGCCGCCATGCAGTGATCGTAACTTTGCTAGGCAGACCAGGGTACGGAGCCATGATGTACTGAGAAGGGTTTCGAGGTAGAAGATCGTCTAGTGCCTTCACGATTTCAGGACATTCTTCTTCACAGTCGTAGTGGAAACCAATTCCACCGTGTTCGAGATTGTGAATAAGAATTTCGTCAGGAAGTACGCCGTCATAACGTCCCCAGCGAGCAGGGGATGGTAGACCCATCGGAGTTGTCGAACCGGCCCAGTGTGGACCTGACGTTGCAGGGACTACTGAGTAGGCTTCAGCGTATGGAGTGTTTCCATCGATGTGACCCCGACCGTCATCTGCGTCGAGCGCAATATGACCACCGGTATTTACTCCACCGCCACCAGAACTCTGTGGAGTCAGGTTAGGTGATACGACAAGTGCCGCGATAAATACGATGGCGAAAAGAATTCCGCCAAACATTAGCAGCGATCGTTTCCGACGCTGACGTGATCGGCTTCGTGCTCGCCGTTCTTCTCGAATTTGTCCTTTTGTCATGCCGCGGCGGCTTTCAGGACGGGTAGTTGCTGTGCGCTTTGTGTCTGCCATGCGATTCCATTTGTCACACAAATATGTGTGTCAGTAATTTCAAGAGCTATCTACAGTACCAGTGACTTGCCCGAGAGTCGCCGATAAGACTCAAGATATCTCGCCTGCGTTTGCTCAATAATCTCGTCGGGCAGTGCGGGCGGTGGCGGTTCTCGATTCCAATCGGTATCTAACAACCACTCCCGGAGGAACTGCTTGTCAAAAGCCGGTGGGAAATTCCCCTCAGCCAAGTCGTTGACATCCCAGTATCGGCTTGAATCTGGTGTGAGTACTTCGTCGATTATCGTGAGTTCACCATCTACAAATCCGAACTCGAATTTTGTATCGACAAGGATCATCCCGTGTTCGCCTGCGTAATCATGAGCCACCTGGAATACTTCCAAGCTTTTATCTTCCAGAATACGGTGCATTTCATCGCCGACGAGATTTTTCGCCTCTTCGGGTGTCATTGGCATATCGTGACCAGATTCCGCCTTGGTCGATGGAGTGAATACCGGTTCGGAGAATCGTTCGGCTGCTTTCATGCCAGCAGGAAGCGGTTGCCCATTCATGGTTCCCGATTCTTCATACTCGGCCCATGCTGAACCTGCGATGTAGTTCCGGACGACACATTCGATATCGAGTCGTTCTGCTTTCTTGATCACCATTGATCTACGAGCCAGTTCAGGCGACAGATCTATG
>Ga0302134_10001228_pt1 | contig 11991 bp, 9 predicted proteins | sample CB9_SCM_MG_FD_203123 | JGI IMG/M metagenome (GOLD analysis project Ga0302134, IMG submission 203123) | Marine microbial communities from Western Arctic Ocean, Canada - CB9_SCM | ecosystem: Environmental > Aquatic > Marine > Oceanic | place: Canada: Western Arctic Ocean | collected 2017-09-19
AGTCACGGTGATCGACACCCGAAACGAATACGAGGTGCTGATCGGCTCGTTCGAGAACGCTATAAACCCACACACAGAGTCATTCCGGGAATTCCCTGGATTCGCGGAATCCGAATTGAATCCCAACAGGCATAAAAAGATCGCCATGTTTTGCACCGGCGGGATCAGGTGCGAAAAATCAACCGCCTTCCTGAAGTCCAAAGGTTTTGATGAGGTATATCACCTGGAAGGCGGCATCCTGAAATATCTTGAAGATGTCCCCAAGGAAGAATCACTGTGGCAAGGAGAGTGCTTTGTCTTTGATGATCGCGTCACTGTCGACCATGATCTGAAGCCTGGCTCCTATGACCAGTGCCACGCATGCAGGATGCCGATCAGCCATACGGACAAAAAAAGTACCGCTTACGTTAGGGGCATCAGCTGTTCACACTGTATCGACAGCAAAACAGACGCGGACCGGGCAAGGTTCCGCGAACGACAGAAGCAAATCCATCTGGCTAATAAGCGAGGTGAGGACCACATTGGAGGGGACGCCTCTTCTGCCCAGGCCCAAAGGGCAAGGCTGAAAAAGGAGGCTCGTGAGGCCCAGCGCAAAAAAACAGAACCAGGCAATCCAGAACAGTAACCAGGCTCAGCGATACTGAACCCGGTTGCCTTTCTGTCTACCACTTGTCGTAATGGATAATGGTTGAGGGGTCAGGCCGATTTGCACGCTTGAAATCAGTTCCTTTGGTATAGGCAACAGGCAACAGAGCCACCTGCAGTACGTCATCAGGAATACCCAATAATTCTGCCGCTTCTTTTTCATGAAAGAGATGCAGCGAGGTCAGGCAGGAACCCAGACCACGGGCCCTCAGCGCTAACTGAAAACTCCAGACCGCTGGAAAAATAGATCCCATCATTGCAGCAAGACCCATGAGGGGCGTACCTTCCGGTGGCCGCCCTTGCAGGCAGGGAATAACATGAACAGGGGCATTCTGGAGATTCTCTGCCAGAAATACTGCGGAATCGAGCACTCGTGCTGTTTGTGCGTCTCCCGATTCAGCCGCCTTGCGACCTTCTTCAACCAGATAGACATCGGCCATTTTCTTGTAGAGCTCTGCAAGGCCGGCACGTTTTTCCGCGTCCTCAATGATCAGCCAACGCCAACCCTGGGAGTTTGTTCCTGTGGGCGCTTGCTGCGATAGCCCGATACACTCTTCGATGACATCTCTGGGGACTGCCCGATCGAAATCCAGTCTCTTCCTGACCGCACGAGTCGTTGCGAGCAGCTCATCCGTTTGGTTTAAATCAAATTCCACATTGTTCTCCGGTTAGGTTGGTTCTTTAAGTAGTTTTGGTACGAGCCGGAAGACGATCACGTTTGACCTCAGGCGCTCACCGCTCACCCCCCTATCGACTCCATGATATTCTATTTCCGCTGTATCTTCGTCAATACACGCTTTCCATGCGACTACACTATCAATTTTACTGTAAATAGCCCGCGCAGGCACATTAAAGGGGGTTCTTCCTCGGTGCCAGGCGATGCTCGTCATTTGCGCAGGGGCTTCCTGTTTATGCCAAGCGGCAGGAGGCAAACCCGGCGATCAATGGTCTTCAGAAGAATCTCTCAATAGAGTTGTCGACCGAGCATCAGCCAGGAACTCCAGTAACTCCATAGCCAGTTCTCGCAACCACCGAGCGCATGAAACCTGAGCAATGGCAATGCCAGCAAAAATCTGGCGGCGAGCATTGCATATAGTATTCATCCTTGTAAAGTTGAGGCGATCGAGGAAGCACTTAATGGATGACGAAATCAGGAACAGGTTCGCGCGGCTGGCGGCCCAGCCAGACGCTGACATCAGGTTGGATGAAGCAGCGCTGCTGATCGCTGCTGAAGCAGAACAGGACATTTCTGTTGAGCACTACCTGAGCGAACTCGACGATCTTGCCGTCAGGTTTAAGTCTGACGATCGATTCCATACGAATCTTGGCATTCCTGTATCCGCGCTGGTGAATTACATTCATGATGACCTTGGATTCAGCGGGAATGTGATCGACTACTACGACCCTGCCAACAGTTACCTGAATCGAGTTATTGATTACAAACATGGCATTCCGATCAGCCTTGCGCTGGTACATATTGCTATCGGTTCACGACTTGGCATTCCAGTCAGCGGTATTTCGTTTCCCGGAAATTTTCTTGTGCAGTACGGTGGCAGCAGCGGCACTATTGTTGATCCTTTTTCTGGCCGTGAACTCAGCCGCGCTGACTGCCAGAACATGTTGAGACAGATTGCTGGCCCAAGGGCGACGTTAAAGGAAGAGTATTTCAGACCGGCTTCACCACGGGATGTCCTGATTCGCATGCTGGACAACCTGAAACAGATTTTCTGGCGCCAAAAATCCTGGGAAGAAAGCAAGGCATGTATCGACCGTCAGCTCTTGCTGTTTCCGGAACGGGATGAGTTCAACGTGCAACTGGGAGCTGTGTATGAAATGCAGGGCAACATCACACTCGCGCAATACACCTATACCCAGGTCTTGCAGGGCGCGTCAGATGATCAGCTAAAGCAACTCGCGTCAAAGCGGTTACTGGCCCTGGTAAGTGATTCCAAAACTATCCACTAACGGGTCAGGAGAGCAGCTCTAGAGCGCTGATAGCTCTTCTTGCAACACCCGCTTTTTGCTTCTCGAGATCCACATCTGTGTCCTCACCCATCGCACCGACAAGATATCGCTTGTAAACACCCTGACCAATTGCAGCCAGGCGCCAATGGGAAAAAGCGCGATAGTAACTGATTCCGGACAAATCCCTGTCGGTGGCTTTCTCATAGATTTCAGCAATCCTTTCCCTGGTAATAAAACCACCAGCTGCAGATGGCGACTGGTCGCCTTCACCAGGTTCCAGAACTTCCTCAAGCGTCACCCAGTTATTCATGAGGTAACCAACATCTGCCAACGGGTCCCCTAAGGTGCAAAGTTCCCAGTCCAGGATTGCTTTTACCTTGCCGTCCGCGACAATCATATTACCTAACCGAAAATCACCGTGGACGATGGTTGCACCAACTTGTTCAGGCATGCGGTCAGCCAGCAGACGACAGCTTTCTTCCATTTCAGGAATATCGTGTGTCTTCGCGGCTTCCCATTGCTTCGTCCACCTTTTGAGTTGACGGGCGAGGTATGCTTCCTTACGGCCCAAATCGCCAAGGCCAACATCATCCGGGTTGATCGCGTGAAGCTTGCAGAGAATATCCACAACATCTTCACCGATCGGCTTTCTTGAAGCTTCTGGCAATGTGGCTGCTATCACCGAGTCATTCAACACAAGACCATCAACAAACTCCATCACATAGAAGTCAGCCTCGTTGACGGAATTGTCTTTACACAAGCCATGGTTTGTAGGAACGGGCACATCAGAACCCTTCAGTGCGTCAATGATTTTATGTTCCCTGCCCATATCATGAGCAGACTCAAGAACATGCCCGAGTGGAGGGCGCCTCAACACATAGGTCTTACCGGCACCATCCTCACACCGAAAGGTCAGATTGGAGTGCCCGCCTGCAATCAGTGAAAAACTGAGCGGTGGCTTGATCCCCGGAATTCGTTCTACCAACCACCTTGTCACTTTTTCTACGTTAATGCCTTCGACCACGACAACTTCCTCCTGACTCTATTCCCAGCCTCAGATATTGTATTCAAGGCTAATGAATCCGAGGGTATCAGTATTGTGCTAACTTGTCCCTGCCCACGATCAGACAGGAATATTGACACGTAATGAAGACGATTCGCTGCCATCAAATCAATGACGACATATCAACGATCAGCCTGGACGAGGTAGATATCGCGCCACCCGGCGCAGGAGAAGTCCAAATTAGGGTCATGGCCTGTTCCGTTAACTTTCCCGATGTCTTGATGATCCAGGGTAAGTACCAGTTTGCTCCCCCATTACCGTTCGCGCCTGGCGGTGAATTTGCAGGTGAGGTAGTTGCTGTTGGACCTGACGTCGATCAGTTTAAGGTCGGCGACAGGGCGGTAGCGGGAGCCCGGTATGGCGGTTTTAGTGAGTTGGTCAACGCAGAGGTACAGGCAGTCAAACCCGTCCCTCCGGGGATCAGTTTCGAGAAAGCCGCCGCCTATCAGACCGCTTACCTGACAGCCTACGTGGCACTCACCATTAGAGGAAGTCTAAAAGCCGGTGAAACCTTGCTGGTTCACGGTGCAACCGGGGGCGTTGGCCTGGCTGCCGTTGATCTGGGCAAACACCTTGGCGCAACAGTTATCGCCACCGGCGGTACGGACGAAAAACTTGCCGTGGTTAAGGCCCGGGGCGCCGACCATGTCATCAACTATACCCTGCCTGACGATTCGCTCGGCGGGTTTAGGGAAAAGGTTAAGGAGCTGACGGATGGACTAGGTGCAGATGTGGTTTTTGATCCTGTCGGCGGAAGCGTGTTTGACGAAAGCATGCGCTGCATCAACTGGAACGGAAGAATACTGACCATCGGATTCACATCCGGCGTTTGGCCAAAAGCTGCAGTGAACCATATTCTTATAAAGCAAATCAGCGTCATAGGAGTCCGCGCAGGCGAAATCGGACGCCGCGATCCCGAACTGGGTGAAAGGACCCGCAGAGAGCTGTACCAATTATTGGAAAACGGCGATATTGACCCCCACATCTGTGCCGCTTTCCCATTAGAGAAAGCGGTCGACGCAATGAAGATGCTGACGGATAGAAAAGTCGTAGGCAAAGTTGTTGTTACCGCCAATGGTTACACGCCTTCCTAGGACTCTCCGGCAAAAACCACCTTGTTCCGGATCAGGGATTCGATTTCCTTTTCGGTGAAACCATGATCCAGAAGAATCTTTCGTGAATGCTCCCCATAAAGCGGTGGATCGATTGCTGGCTTACAGGCTTCACCGGAAATTTTGATCGGGTTTGCTATTGTCCATTCAAACTCAGGATCATCCGATTCAGTTTTAATGACCACGCCGTTTTCGATCAGGTGTGCGTCCTGCACGACATCCGTCAGCCCATCAATGACACCGAAGGTCAGTTCGAACTTATCTAGCGCAAGGCTCACGTCCTTCAGGTTCATTGCGCCAATCGCCTCAGCAATAATCTCTTTCAGGTCATCACGATGCCGCATCAAGGTACGCATATCCTGGAACCGGTCATCTTCCAGCCATTCAGAATGTCCAAGAGCATTCGCGAACTCCGGCCATTCCTTGGGAGGATTAGTAAATACCAGAATAACGAATCGCCTGTCCCTGGTCTCGTACACCATGGCGAACGGGCTCCGACTACTTTTATCCAGGAACCCCCCCAGGTCAAATCCCGAAATTGCACCCTGCAGGCTCATACCATTCGCCCAGCAGCCACTCGCGATAAGCGACGTTTCAACAAAGCTGCCCTCACCCTCTTTCTCACGTTTAAACAGCGCCATCATTACCCCGGCGAACAGCGACATTGCCGTTGAATGATCTCCGACCCCCCCAGCCGGAAAGACAGGAGGCGCATCCTTGGGCTTCATCAGCTGCATGATCCCGGTTCTGGCAAACCAGGCGGTAGAGTCATATCCGCGCCGCTTTCTGTCCGGCCCAAGGTTTCCATATCCAGTCAACTGGGCAACAATAAGGCGAGGGAACCTAACGTGAAGGGCTTCATAACTCATTCCATACTTTTCAAGCTGGTCATTCCGAAAATTTGTAACCAGCACGTCCGTATCATCGAGCAGTTTCATCAGGACCTCGTGGCCTTCATCCGTCGTGATATCCAATGACATCCCCAGCTTATTGCGAGAAGTCAGCTGCCAGTTATAGTCTGTCTTCCAATTGCCGTGCAGGCGCCGGTAGCCATCCCCGCCGGGAGGTTCGATCTTGATAACCTCTGCTCCATAGTCTGCCATCAATGTCGCTGCGCCTGGTGCTGCCAGAAAACTGGCAAGGTCAACGACCTTTAAACCTTCCAATAAATATGTCACTTCTAATCCTCGCGTCTACCTGGAGCCACCCTGAAAAAAGATACAGCATTTGCAACCGGTGGAGAGAATCCCTATCTTACCCAATCTTTGAAGTTCGTGGAGCCAATGATGTACGATATTTATAAGGAAACCTGGGATGCCCTCATCGCCGAAGGAGCCCCCTTCCATTACAAGGAAATCGAAGTTCGCGGTTCCCCCATGCGGGTCTATTCAGACGCCCCACCCAGCCTGCGCGAAATCTGGTTAGCCGCAGCAGCCCACGCCGCTAATGACTACCTGGTCTTCCGTGAGGAGCGCTGGACCTATGCAGATGCACATCGTGAAGCCGCTTCAATCGCTAACTGGCTTCGCAACCAGGGTGTTAACCCTGGAGACAGGGTAGCGATAGCCCTTCGAAACTACCCCGAATGGTTACTTCTCTACTGGGCATGCGTTTCCACAGGTGTCACCGTCGTTGGCATGAATGCCTGGTGGGTAGAAGATGAGATGACCTATGGCCTGAAAGATTCATCACCGAAGGTTCTGTTCTGCGATCAAGAGCGTCTGGCTCGATACCTCAATATCCGGGATGAATTCCCAGATATCATTACCGTCGGAGTACGACTTCCTAATGCTATAGGCGGTGTCATCGACTATGCGGAAGTCATCGCTACCGGCGGTGATCTGCCTGAAGTGAATGTGGATCCTGATACCGATGCCTGTATTTTTTATACTTCCGGGACAACCGGCTATCCAAAAGGGGCACAATTAACCCACCGTGGATGCGTACACAACATCATGAACCTTGGTTTCGCCGCACAGGTAAACGGCCTCTCTACCGCCCGGATCAATAACGTCGAACTACCCAATCCTGAAGAGGTAGCACCACCATCAGCACTGGTAACAACACCCATGTTCCACGTGACTGCCAACAACTGCCTCGCCCAGGGCACAACCATGGCCGGAGGGAAACTGATTCACATGTACCGCTGGGATGCTGGTGAAGCACTCAAGATCATCGAGGCCGAGAAAATTACCAGCCTGACCGGCGTACCCGTGATGTCTCGTGAGCTGATTAGCCACCCGGATTTTGATCATTACGATACATCATCACTAAAATCCGTTGGCGGCGGTGGCGCGCAACTACAACCCGATCTGGTTGGAAAAATCGACAAAGCAGTTAAAAATGCTAGCCCAGGTACCGGCTATGGCATGACGGAGACCTGCGGCATTATCACCTCCATTGCCGGTATTTTCTTTCTGGATAAACCCGCCAGCTGTGGACCCGCCATGCCCCTCTTCGAGGTGAAAGTAGTCGATACAGACGGCAACGAACTTCCTCAGGGTAAACCTGGCGAGCTCTGGGTCAGGGGTGCACCTGTCATCAAGGGCTACATCAATCGTGAAGAAGCCACCGCAGAGTCAATCACCGACGGCTGGCTGCACACTGGAGACGTGGCAACGATCGATGAACACGGCTTCATTTTCATTGTTGACCGAGTAAAAGACATGGTCCTTCGGGGCGGCGAGAACATTTATTGCAGTGAAGTTGAAACAACACTGCACAGGATGGCAAGCATTGCAGAATGCTCTGTGTTTGGCGTCCCTGACGACAGACTGGGCGAAGAAGTTGGCGTTTCGATCTATCTGAAACCCGGCACCGTTACGACCGCTGATGATATTCGAGCCTTTTGCCTTCAACATATGGCCAAACACAAGATACCTCGCTATATCTGGCTCAGCGACGATCACTTGCCTCGCAACGCCAGTGGGAAATTTCTCAAACGAGAGCTCAGAGATACCCTGGACATTGCAGAGGCAGTCTGACCTTTAAAAGCTATTTGCGGCTTTTTTGTCCTGGGTTTTTGGGTAGACCATTGTGCTGAGTCGAAAATGAACGAGAACCGCGGTAGCCAGGCTTTGAAAACTGCGTTCTTGGTATCAGGTGCATCTTGCCGTTACCGATCAGGTCACTGCGACCCATTTTTCGAAGCGCTTCACGCAGCATGGGCCAGTTGTCCGGATCGTGGTAGCGCAGGAAGGCCTTGTGCAACCTGCGTTGCCTTGCCTTTGCCACCACACTAACATGCTCAGAAGATCGAGCGACTCTCTTCAACGGGTTTCTTTCCGAGTAATACATGGCAGTCGCAGTGGCCATGGGTGATGGATAGAACGTCTGCACCTGGTCGGCTCGAAAACCGTTTTCCTTCAGCCATCTCGCAAGATTTAGCATATCTTCATCGGTCGTTCCGGGATGACCCGCAATAAAATAAGGGATCAGGTACTGTTTTTTACCTGCTTCTTTCGAGTATTTCTCAAACATCGCCTTAAAAGTATCGTAGGTCCCGATACCAGGCTTCATCATTTTGGAAAGTGGACCCTGTTCTGTGTGTTCCGGCGCGATCTTCAGGTAACCACCGACATGTTCTGTCACCAATTCCTTAACGTACTCCGGTGTCTCAACCGCAAGGTCATAACGCAGACCTGATGCAATCAGGACTTTTTTGACCCCCTCCACTTCACGCGCTTTTCTGTAAAGGGAAATCAGTGGTGTCTGGTCAGTGTCCAGATTCTTGCAAATCGAGGGATAGACACATGAAGGTCTTCGGCACGACTCTTCGATTTCCTTGTCTTTGCAGTTCAGGCGCCACATGTTTGCGGTGGGACCACCAAGATCTGAAATCACGCCAGTGAACGCCGGGGACTTGTCCCGGATTTCGCTAATCTCATTTATGATCGATTCTTCTGATCGGCTCTGGATAATGCGACCCTCATGTTCGGTAATCGAACAAAAGGTACAGCCGCCAAAGCAGCCGCGCATGATATTGACCGAATGCCTGATCATCTCATAGGCGGGAATATTATCCTCGCCGTATCCAGGATGAGGGATTCTCTGATAAGGCCGCTCAAACACCCAGTCAAGTTCCGGTGTCGTTAGCGGAATCGGCGGTGGATTCAGCCAAACAATTTTGTCTCCATGGCGCTGTGCCAGCGCGCGAGCATTACCCGGATTCGTTTCCCGGTGCAGCAGACGTGACGCATGCGCATACAGAGCCTTGTCACCCAGAACCGATTCAAAGGATGGCAGCTCAATATATTCTGGCGCTGACTCCATCATCAACCGAACGCCGCTATCAGCCTTTTCATCCGGCAGCCGGGTCTCATCCAGTCCACGCCAGCCTGCAAGTGGCTCATCCGTCACATAGGCCGTGCCGCGAATATCCTGTATATCTGCCACTGCCTGACCGGATGCCATCCGATGCGTCAGCTCAACGATTGCCCGTTCTGCATTACCAAACAACAGCATGTCGGCTTTTGCATCCAGCAGGACCGATCGGCGTATTTTTTCGCTCCAGTAATCAAAATGTGCGATACGCCTAAGGCTTGCCTCGATGCTTCCTATGACAATCGGCACGTCTGGATAAGTTTCCCGGCAACGCTGGGAATAAACAATGACCGACCTGTCAGGCCGGCGCCCACCAACGTTACCTGGCGTATAGGCATCGTCATGGCGAATTTTCTTATCCGCGGTATAACGATTAATCATGGAATCCATGTTGCCCGCGGCAACCCCAAAATAGAGATTAGGCTTCCCCAGGACTGAAAACTCTTCCGTCCCCCGCCACTCGGGCTGCGCAATGATACCAACCCGGAAACCCTGCGCTTCCAGCACCCGGCCAATAACGGCCATGCCGAAGCTGGGGTGATCCACATAGGCATCCCCGGTTACAATGATCACATCACAGCTATCCCAGCCCAGGGCATCCATCTCCGCCCTTGAGGTGGGCAAAAATGGTGCAATACCGAAACATTCGGCCCAATAGGGCCGGTATTCATCGAGATTTCTGGTGGGCTGGAGTTGCATGATGCGCATCGTAACAGAACCTTGCCCTACAACCCTCACAAACTGAGTCAACCCATTAATACGGACTCAAATAGAAACCCATAAAAACCATAGCCACGCGTCGATTTAGAGAACCGAATACGTTATTCTTCGGCGACTTACGACCCAGCGGCTTCGGTGGCAATTTTATGGGTACCAGCACAAACAAAAAGGGCGGAAATTGATGCTGAAACACAACAAGCTCGCGGCTTGGCTCGAAGAGATGAAAGACCTTTGCCAACCAAATGCCGTGGTTATTTGCGATGGCAGCACCGAGGAATACAACCGCATGTGGGGCCTGCTTTTAGACGCAGGTGTCGCAAAAAAACTAAACGAAGAAAAAAAACCTAACAGCTACCTTGTACGTTCGGATCCGGCGGATGTCGCACGGGTAGAGAGCAGGACGTATATCTGTTCAGAAGAAGAACAGGATGCGGGGCCGAACAACAACTGGATAGAACCTGATCAAATGCGTTCAACGCTGACCGACTTGTTCGACGGTTGTATGCGCGGCCGAACTATGTACGTCATCCCCTTTTCAATGGGACCTGTAGGCTCGCCGATCGCCCATATCGGTATTGAAATCACTGATTCACCTTACGTCGTCACCAGCATGCACATCATGACCCGGGTCGGTCAGCCCGTTCTGAATAAACTGGGCGAAGACGGAGAATTCGTCCCCTGCGTGCACTCAGTGGGTGTCCCCCTGGATGACGGCGTAGCAGATGCCCCATGGCCCTGCAATCCAGAGAAACTGCACATTGCCCATTTCCCGGCAACGCGCGAGATTTGGTCGTTCGGTTCCGGTTACGGCGGCAATGCCTTGCTCGGTAAAAAATGCTTTGCGCTAAGAATCGCTTCTGTCATGGCTCGGGACGAAGGTTGGCTCGCGGAACATATGCTGATTCTGAAACTGACTAATCCTGAAGGTCGGTCCCATTACATTGCCGGCGCGTTCCCCAGCGCATGTGGCAAAACCAATCTGGCGATGCTCGTTCCTACTATTCCTGGCTGGACTGTTGAAACAGTAGGTGACGATATCTGCTGGATGAAATTTGGCGATGATGGCCAACTTTACGCGATTAACCCTGAAGCCGGTTTTTTTGGTGTCGCGCCAGGAACCGGCATGGACTCCAATGCCAATGCCATGGAAAGCCTTACCGAAAACTGTATCTTTACTAACGTTGCCGAAACCGATGATGGCGATGTCTGGTGGGAAGGTATAGGCGATGCACCCGCACACCTGATCGACTGGAAGGGTAATGACTGGACGCCGGACTCTGAAACACCGGCAGCTCACGCCAACGCAAGGTTCACGGTATCTGCCGCCCAATGCCCCGTTATCGCAGATGAATGGGAAGACCTGAAGGGCGTTCCCATTAGCGCCATTTTATTTGGCGGAAGAAGAGCAACGGTTGTACCGCTCGTGAACGAGGCCAGGGACTGGCAGCAAGGAACCTTCTTTGGCTCCATTGTTTCATCCGAAAAAACCGCCGCTGCTGCGGGGAAAATCGGCGAGCTTCGACGAGACCCCATGGCGATGCTGCCCTTCTGCGGTTACAACATGGCCGACTACTGGAGTCATTGGATTAACACGGGCCAGCAGAAGGGCGTTAAGCTTCCCAAAATTTACTACGTCAACTGGTTCAGAAAAGACGACGATGGCCAATTTATATGGCCAGGGTTCGGTGAAAATTCCCGTGTCTTGAAATGGATATTCGAACGATGTGAAGGTACAGCAGAGACAGTTGAAACGCCTATCGGTAACCTGCCCAAAGTTGATGGGCTGGATTTTTCGGGTCTTGGTCTTTCCAATGATCAGATTGCGGAACTACTCCGGGTAGAAGTCGACGGGTGGCTTGAAGAGATCCCACTGATTGAAGACTACTACGCCAGCTATGGAAACCATGTTCCCGAAGAGCTCCACAAAGAACTCAGAGAACTTAAAACGCGACTTGAAGACGCAAAGCAAGCGGCTGCCTGAACATGAGTGTACTTGAAAGATATAGTCTAGAAGGACAGGTAGCTGTCGTCACCGGCGCTGGCAGGGGTATTGGGGAAGGCATCGCAAAAGATTTCGCCAAAGCCGGGGCCAAGGTGGTTGTCGCTGCGCGCAGAACGAACGAGATTGAGGCTGTAGCAGAAGCCATTCGTGAAGGCGGAGGA
>Ga0302134_10001230_pt1 | contig 11988 bp, 9 predicted proteins | sample CB9_SCM_MG_FD_203123 | JGI IMG/M metagenome (GOLD analysis project Ga0302134, IMG submission 203123) | Marine microbial communities from Western Arctic Ocean, Canada - CB9_SCM | ecosystem: Environmental > Aquatic > Marine > Oceanic | place: Canada: Western Arctic Ocean | collected 2017-09-19
CGGTTTGCGCGGGCGGGGCGGGGCGGGGTTCTCGTGCGGCATGAAGTGGAATTTCGTCAACCGCAAGTCCGGCAAGCCGGTTTATCTCATCTGCAACGCCGACGAATCCGAGCCAGGTACGTTCAAGGATCGACAGATCATCCACAAGGATCCGCACCAGCTGATCGAGGGCATGATCCTGTCGTGCTACGCCAACGACGTGAATCTGGCCTATATTTACATTCGTGGCGAATTTCCGGAGGGCGCAAAAATCCTCAACCGAGCCATCGAAGAGGCCAAGGCCAAGGGCTTCCTCGGCACCGGCATTTGCGGCGCGAAATACAATCTTGAAATCCATGTCCACCGCGGCGCGGGCGCATATATTTGCGGAGAGGAAACTGGCCTCATCGAGTCACTCGAGGGCAAGCGTCCATATCCACGCATCAAGCCGCCGTACTTCCCGGCCGTGCTGGGCCTGTACATGTGCCCGACCATCGTCAATAACGTTGAGACACTTTGCAACGTCCGCAACGTGATGGAAATCGGTGCTGACGCCTACGCCGCATTGGGCACGGCCGGCAACACCGGCACTCGCATTGTCAGCTTGAGCGGCAACGTCAAGCGCCCCGGCTACTACGAAATCGAGGTCGGCAAGGCCACTCTCGGCGAGTTGATCTTTCACGGAAACTTTGGCCAAGGGCTGCTCGATGGCCGCAAACTTCGGGCCATCATCCCCGGCGGCTCGTCGTCGAAAGTGTTTTGCGCCGGTGAGAAATTTGAAATCAAGAGCAAGGATAAGTGGGGCGGGGTCGTCGAACAAAAACTCGATTTGCTCGACATCCCGTATGACTTCGACACGCTGATGAAGTGCGGCTCGATGTCCGGCTCGAGCGCCATCATTGTGCTGGACGACTCGGTGGACATTGTTGAGGCGCTCGGCAACCTCTCTGATTTTTACGCGCACGAGAGTTGCGGCCAATGCACCCCGTGCCGCGAAGGTTCGCTGTGGATGGCCAAGGCGCTCAAGCGCATGCGCAGCGGCGAGGCTCGCAAGGGCGATGCCGATTATTTGAAGCACATCGCGCAGAACATACAGGGTCGCACCATTTGCGCGTTCGGCGAGGCATGCGCTTGGCCGGTGCTGAGTTTTGTGGACAAGTTCCGCGATGATTTCGAGAAACGCGGCGCCGAGGACGAGGCTCGCTTGGCCAAGAGCAAGGGGGAGGGCGCAACGAAATAGCAATGGCGGCCACGCAGACAGAACCGGCAGTAGAAACCGTCACGGTGAAGGTGGACGGGCGCGCTGTGGAGGTGCCGCGCACCATGCCGAACTGGGAGGGCAACCCAGAGCCGACCACCGTCCTGCAGGCCTGCAAGCACGCCGGCATCGAGATTCCGCATTACTGTTATCACCCCAAGCTGCCGGTGGCCGGCAACTGCCGGATGTGCCTCGTGCATGTCGCCATGCCGGGACGCCCCGGCCCCGATGGTAAGCCCCCGATGAGCGAGGACGGCACGCCGAAAGTTTTCCCAATGCAACTCCCGTACGAGCCGGGGACACCGCGCGGTGTCATTGGTTGCGCGACTGGCATCATTCCCGGAATGGAGATTTACGCCAGCAGCCCGGAAACCCGCGAGATGCGCGAGGCGGTGCTCGAGTCGCTGCTGATCAACCACCCACTCGATTGCCCGATTTGCGATCAAGCCGGCGAGTGCAAGCTGCAAGAGTACTCGGTCGAGCACGGCCAACCGGAGAGCCGGTTCGCCGAGGTGAAGGTGCACAAGCCCAAGGCGGTCGACCTTGGTCCGCGGATCACGCTCGACGCTGAGCGCTGCGTGATGTGTACCCGTTGTATCCGCTTCACTGCCGACGTCGCCGGCGACGACGCTTTGGGCATCGTGAACCGAGGCAGCTACAACGCGATCTCGACTTATCCCGGCCTGCCGTTCGACAACAACTACACGCTCAACACCGTCGACATCTGCCCGGTCGGCGCGTTGACGTCGGACGACTTCCGCTTCCAGATGCGCGTCTGGTTCCTCAAGGAAACCAAGAGCCTCTGCACCGGCTGCGGCACCGGTTGCAACACGGTCATCGGCTCGCGGGAAAACAAGATGTACCGCTACGAGCCGCGCCGAAACGACGCGGTGAACAGCGACTGGATGTGCGACGCGGGTCGGCTCGACTACAAGTGGATCGGCCGTGACGATCGCTTGGCCAAGTTGCGCGGGCCAAATGGCGACATCACTTGGCCAAGCGCGTTGCAGGAGATTTCTGGGCACTTGGCCAAGGCCGCCGAAGGCTCAGTCGCGGTCGTCACTTCGGCGCGGCAAACCAACGAGGAGCTTTTTCTGCTGAACAAATTGGCAAAACGCTACAAGGCGTTGACCGACTCCGTACCTCGCAAGGGTGAGGCCGATCATCTACTCGTCGCTGGGGATCGGAACCCGAACACCACCGGCGCGCAGTTGACCGGGATTACGACTAAGCGCGTCGGCTCGAGGCTTGCTGCCATCGCCAAGGGAATCGCGTCCGGCAAAATCACGACGCTGATCGTTTTCGGTGAGGACGTCACGAAGCACGGCATCGACGCCACGCTGCTTGGCAAGTTGAAGCTGCTGATCGTCAGCGACATCCTGCCCAACGCCACGACAATAAAGGCCGACTATCTGCTGCCGGGCTGCGCGCATGCCGAGAAACGCGGGACGTTCATCAACGTGAAAGGGCGCGTGCAGAAATTCACAAAAGCCTTCGAGCCACCCGGCGACGCGATGCCGGAGTGGGAAGTGTTGCACGAGCTTGTGCACGCCGTCACTGGCCTCGACGGTTTCAACAGCATCGAGGGTTTGTTCAACCAAATGGCCGGCGAGTTGAAGGCGTTCAAGGCCGCTGGCCTGACGTGGGCCGGTCTCGGAGACAAGGGCACGGACGTGAAATTGTAATGCCCGCCTCGATCACAGGACTATTCGCCGAGCCGTGGGCGCTGACGCTGCTTAAGGTTATCGCGGTGTTCGTCGTGGTGATGCCGATGGTCGCCTACTCGGTCGTCGCCGAACGCCGCATCTCAGCTTGGATTCAGGATCGCGTCGGCCCAAACCGCGTCGGCATTCCGTTCACGAATATCAAACTGCTTGGTCTTGGCCAACCGCTGGCCGACGGGCTGAAGGCGTTGGTGAAGGAGGACTTCACTCCGGGTCATGTGCGGAAAGTATTTTTTTGGATGGCTCCAGCGGTGGCGATGGTGCCGTCGTTCGTGGTGCTTGCCGTAGTGCCGTTTGGCTCGATGCTCGGGTCACAGAAGATGGTCATCGCCGATCTTAATGTTGGTATCCTGTTTACCTTCGGCATCGTGTCGCTGGGAGTGTATGGCGTCGTGCTGGCCGGCTATGCTTCGAACTCGAAGTATTCGTTCCTCGGCGGCATCCGCTCGACGGCGCAAATGATTTCCTACGAGATCGCGATGGGTCTGGCGGTCGTGCCGGTGTTCATGCTTGCGGCCGATCCTACTTGGCAAAAAGGATTATCCCAATCTTGGTCTGTTTATTTGGAGGGTGCAGGTTTGTTGAATCTTTCGAGTGTGATCGCTTATCAAAGTGACACCCTGTTCCATTGGCTGATGTTTAAGCAGCCGATTGCGTTTGCAATTTTCCTGATCGCGATTTTTGCGGAGACCAACCGTTTGCCATTCGACTTGCCGGAGTCAGAAACGGAGTTGGTGGCCGGTTACCACACCGAGTATAGCTCCATGAGTTTTGCGCTGTTTTTCATGGGGGAATACGCGGCGATGATCGCTGGATCAGCGCTAATGGTTGTGTTGTTTTGCGGCGGCTGGACGCTGCCGCTCGGCGACTTTTTCAACACACCGGCGCAGTCGTTCCCCCAAGGGTTGGTGCACATAGGCGTGTTCATCGCGAAGATCGCAATGTTCCTTGTTTTGATGATTTGGATTCGCTGGATGTTGCCTCGATTCCGCTACGATCAACTGATGAACATAGGTTGGAAACGGTTCCTGCCTTTGAGCTTGGCCAACATCATCATTACGGCAATCGTGCTCTGGGTGCTGCACAGTTGAGGACGAAACAATGAAAGTGGATCGCACAGAGTTGACCTGGTGGGAGCGGCTGTATTTGCCGACGCTGCTCAACGGTTTCAAGGTCACGCTACGCCATTTCTTCTCATGGAAACGCTCGGAGGTGTACGGGGACAAACAGAAGAATTACAGCGCCAAGACCACGATGCAGTATCCGGAGGAAAAATGGGATGTACCCACCGGTTACCGTGGTGCGCCGTATTTGGTGAAGGATGTGGACGATAAAACCAAGTGCGTTTCATGCCAGTTGTGTGAGTTTGTCTGTCCGCCCAGAGCCATTCGCATCACGCCGCCGGGAGACAGTGGCGTAGTCGATCGCGAGGGCGCTGAGAAGATGCCGAAGGAATTCGAGATCGACATGCTCCGTTGCATCTATTGTGGTTACTGTCAGGAAGTTTGCCCGGAGGAGGCGATTTATCTGTTGGAGGATTACGCCATCACCGGTGAGAGTCGTGAGGAGCTGGTTTACGATATGAAAAAGTTGCTGGCGCTGGGCGGCGCGGACAAGCGCGCCTACGATCACCACGTGCAGGATGGGGTGGGTGATGGCATCAAAAAATGGGAAACCAAAACGCGTGAAGCAGGGGAGCAACCGAAGTTTCACTGATGAGCTGATTTAGGCATGGAAGGAACGCTGTTCAATATTTTCGCCGGCCTGACTTTGCTGAGTGCGTTTATGGTAGTGGCGAATCCTTTCAGCCGCAACCCGGTGACGAGTGCGATGTTCCTCGTGACGGCGATGATCTCGATCTCCGGGCTGTTCGTGCTACTCGGCGCGTACTTTCTCGCGGCGGTGCAGATCCTCGTTTACGCAGGGGCCGTGATGGTGTTGTTCCTGTTCGTGATTATGCTGCTGGATCTCCGGGAGGCGGCGCGCCGCAAACTGAATCTCATAAGCCTCGCGATGGGCATCATGGCTGTTGGCGCGCTGTTTTCGGTTTACAAAAGCTCGCTAGAATCGACGTATGGTGAAGCACCTCAGCAGCACGAAGCGGCGAATACTGGCCAAGCGGAGGCCAAGCCGGCCAAGGTAGTCGGCAGCACGCGGGCGCTTGGCCAAGCGCTGTTCAGTAAGGACAACGGATTCATCCTGCCGTTCGAGATCGTCTCCATTCTGCTGCTGGTGGCGATGGTTGGCGTGATTTTATTGAGCAGAAAGGAGCCACGATGATGGAACCGACCTTGAGCCAATACCTGCTGGTGAGCGGGGCGCTGTTTGCGATCGGCTTGCTGGGCGTGATCGTGCGGCGCAACCTGCTAATCATCTACATGTCGCTCGAGTTGATGCTCAACGCGGCGAACGTGGCGCTCGTGGCGATGTCGCGTTTCAATGGGAATCTCGACGGGCAGGTGATGGTGTTCTTCATCATCACCGTCGCCGCGGCGGAGGTGTCCGTTGGATTGGCCTTGATCGTCGCGCTGTATCGGAAACGCCAAACCGCCGACGTGGAAGACTTGGCCACGATGAAACTCTAAACGATGAATACCGCTGCATGGTTGGTTTTGTTACTCCCGCTCCTCTCGGCGGTACTCATCGGCTTGGGCGTGTTCCGCTCGCGCATTGCCAGCGCGGCGATCTCCGTCGGCGCGGTCGTCGGTTCATTTTTGCTGACGTTGCTGCTGATTGCAGCCGGCGGTGAACTGCATCCTAGCGTTATTTGGCTCGCGATCGAGGGCCTTCAAATCGACATCGGATTGCAAATCGACAATCTCAGCAAGTTGATGCTGTGTGTCGTTACCGGTGTCGGCGGACTGATCCATTTTTTCTCGCTGGGCTACATGAAGGAGGATCGGGATTTCTCTCGCTACTTTGCCTTCCTCAGCATCTTCATTTTCTCGATGCTCGGTATTGTGTTGGCCGACAACTTCGTGATGATGTTCATCTTCTGGGAATTGGTCGGTGTCTCGAGTTATTTGTTGATCGGATTTTGGTTCGAAAAACCCAGCGCGGCCGATGCCGCCAAAAAAGCCTTCCTCACCAACCGCATCGGCGATTTCGGTTTTCTGATCGGCATCCTGATGGTCTGGGCCGCGATGGGTTCTATCAATTTCGACGCCATTGAGAGCAAACTCGCGACTGGAACTGCGGCCATCACCGGCTTGGCCGGGTTCCTGATTTTCTGCGGAGCTATGGGAAAGTCCGCCCAAGCCCCTCTGCACGTATGGCTGCCGGACGCGATGGAGGGCCCGACGCCGGTCAGCGCGCTCATCCACGCTGCGACGATGGTGGCTGCCGGTGTGTACATGCTTTGCCGCCTGTTTTTCCTGATCGAAGGCACCTGGGCGATGGAGGCGATCGCGTGGATTGGCGGCCTGACCTCTCTGCTGGCCGCGCTGATGGCGGTGCAGCAGGACGACATCAAGCGCATCCTGGCCTACTCGACACTCTCACAGCTGGGCTACATGGTGATGGCGGTTGGGCTGGGTTCGCCCGACGCGGCGATGTTTCACCTGACAACGCACGCCTCCTTCAAGGCGCTGTTGTTCCTCGGGGCTGGCTCGGTAATCGTGGCGCTTCATCACGAGCAGGACATCTGGAAGATGGGCGGCCTGCGAGAGCGGATGCCGAAGACGTACTGGACGTTTTTGATCGGCACGATGGCGCTCTGTGGCGTCCCACTCTTCAGCGGTTTTTTCAGCAAAGAAGCTATCCTCGACGTCGCGCTGGAGAATAATATTCTGCTGTTTTTGGTCGCCGTGTTTGTTGCCTTGCTGACGACATTTTACATGACGCGACTGTTTGTTGTGGCGTTCATGGGCGAGCCGCGTTCGAGCCACGCTGAGCATGCCAAGGAGAGTCCCGCCGTGATGACCGTTCCACTGATGGTGCTCGCGGTGCCATCGGTAATCGCCGGCTACTTCAACGCGCACGCGCTGAATCCACTAGTGCTGGCCGCCTCGGTCGTTGTGTTGGTGTTCGGCACGCTCGTGGCCAACACCCTGTACAGCGGAGCCAAGGAAGATCCGCTCCCGGCAAGGTTAGGCCGCTTGGCCAAGGCGCTGCGCAACCGGTTTTGGTTTGATGAAGTTTACCAGTGGTTCATCGACAAAGTGCAGGAGAACTTGGCCAAGCTGGCGGACGCCATCGACCGCTGGGTGATCGCCGGGTTGCTGGTGCGCGGCGCACACGGCACGACTGAGTTGGCCGGTCGGGTGTTGCGCCTGGCCCAGACCGGGAACCTACAAACATACGCTTTTTGGTTTGCGGCCGGCATGGCTGTGCTTTTGTTTTTTACGTTGAATTGATCGGAAAATGGATTGGTTGTTGATCATTGTTCTGTTGCCGCTGCTCGCCGCTGCGGCCGTCGGGTTTATACCCGACAGCCAACGGCGGATGATCCGCGGCATCACGATTGGCGCGTCCGGTTTGTCGCTGCTTTGCGCATTAATTGCGTTTTGCACCTTCAAAGTCGGCAGCGGCTTGCAGTTTGAAACCAAGGTTGTGTGGGTCGAGAGCCTCGGGCTGCATTTTCACCTGGCGGCGGACGGCATCAATATCGGCATTATTTTAATGGGAGCGATCGTCTCCTTTGCGGCGGCCTGCTGCGCGGACGACATCACGCACCGAGTGAAGGAGTTTCACGTTCTGCTCAACCTGATGATCGGTGGCATCCTCGGTACGTTCGCCTCCATGGATTTGTTTTTCTTCTACTTCTTCCACGAACTCGCGCTGGTGCCGACCTTCATCATGATCGGCGTGTGGGGCAGGGGAGCGAACCGCAATTATGCCACCTACAAAATCACGCTCTACCTCAGTCTTGGCGCGTTGCTGGCGCTGATCGGCTTGATCGGCGTGTACGTGCAGACCGGCGCGGAGTCGTTCAGCATCCCAGACTTGATCGCCACCGTGCAGGAATCGCCGATCGACGAGTCGGCGCAACAATGGATTTTTCCGCTGCTGATGTTCGGCTTCGGCATCCTGGTTTCGCTGTGGCCGTTCCATACTTGGGCGCCGCTTGGCTACGGCGCGGCACCGACGGCCACCGCGATGCTACACGCTGGCGTGCTGAAAAAGTTCGGATTATACGGCATTATTCGCGTAGCCATCCCGATGGCCCCGGTCGGAGCGCAAAGCTGGCTCGGGGTGCTGGCGTGGCTGGCCTTGGCTAACCTGCTGTTCTGCGGATTGGTTGCCGTTCGCCAAAAAGACCTCAACCTGCTCATCGGCAACTCCAGCGTCGCGCACATGGGCTTCATTTTTCTTGGCATCGCCAGCCTGAACGTGATCGGCCTGACCGGCGCAGTGTTGGTGATGATCGCCCATGGCCTGCTCGCCGCACTAGCCTTCGGCTTGAGCGGGCATTTGTATCGGCAAACCGGCTCGCTTGACATGAGCCGCATGGGCGGTTTGCTGCGCCAAATGCCGCTCGCCGGTTCGGCGCTGCTGATGGTGCTTTTGGCTGGCTGCGGGTTGCCGGGCTTCGCGAATTTCGCCGGGGAAGTGACGATCTTTTTCGGGGCCTGGGCCGCTGGACTGAAAGTCGTCACGGTGATCGCCGCGTGGAGTGCGCTGGTGATTGGCGGCCTGTACATGATGCGTGCCATTCGCAACATCCTGCATGGACCGCGTGGTGACGATTGGGCCAAGGCGAGCGACGTCAGCCCGCTGATCGCGACTGCGCTTGGCCTGCTGCTTGCGGCGTTATTGGTATTCGGCTTCGCGCCGTGGCTGTTGACCGAGGGCATCAAGGGCGAAGTGACGAAGAGCGTGCTCTTGCCCAAGCCGTCTGCGGTCGCAGGCCAGATACAAACCACAGAGGTGGCCGGGAGGTAAAGCGACATGGACGGTCAACTGCAATTTATACAGCTCGAGGTGATGGTGGTGGTGCTGGGGCTGCTCGTCCTGCTCGCTGACTTGTTCCTGTCGGAGTCGGCACGGCGGTCGCTTGGCTACATAGCTGCAGGGTCGCTTGGCTTCGTGTTCCTGCTGAGCTTTCGCGGTGGCTACACCGACTTGGCAGAGGGCGAGGCGTTCGGCGAGATTTATCGACTCGACGGCTTGGCGCTGTTTTTCAAGCGGTTCTTCCTGTTGACGGCAATTTTCGTGCTGGTATTTACGGTAGACTTCGCCTCGCGGTTGAGGAGCGGCGTGTCGGAGTATCTCGCGTTCATCCTGTTTGCGTTGTCGGGGATGATGTTCGCCTCCTCAGCCAACGACTTCAGTTTGTTGTTCGTCGCAATTGAGTTGATCACGGTGACGTTTTACATCCTCGTCAGCTTTCAGCGGCACCGGATGCACTCACTCGAGGCAGGTGTGAAATATCTCATCCTCGGCGCGGTGTCGTCGGCGTTTTTGGTTTACGGCATAGCGCTCGTGTTCGGCGAGGCCGGCAGCCTCAAGTTCGATGCGATCCGCGACGCGCACGCCGGTTTGCTCGGGAGCAAGGTGTTTTTGTTTGGCATGCTGTTCGTGTTTGCTGGGCTGGCGTTCAAGATTTCAGCGTTCCCGTTTCAGGTGTGGGCGCCGGATGTGTATCAGGGCGCGCCTACGCCCACGACGACGTTTCTCGCGGTCGGCTCCAAGGCGGCCGGATTCGTGCTGCTGATCCGCTTGTTTGGCAGCGTTGTCCCGGAACTCACCGCTCAATGGGCAGGGATGCTGATGGTCGTCGCCGCTCTGACGATTTTGTACGGTAATCTTTGCGCCCTTCCGCAGCGTAACCTCAAGCGGCTGCTGGCCTACTCCGGCATCGCCAACGCCGGTTATATGCTGATGGGCATCGTGGTCCAGTCGGACGAAGGGACGGCGGCAATTTTGTATTACCTCGCCGGTTATCTGTTCACGCTCGTGGCGGCATTCATGATTATCAATCTGCTGACCCGAGACGGGGAAGGGGAGGATATTTCTTGTCTTGCGGGACTGGGTAAACGCTCGCCATTCCTCGCCTTGACGCTGACGCTGGCAGTCGTGTCGCTGGCCGGGATACCGCCGCTGGCCGGGTTCTTCGGCAAATTTCTGCTGGTGAAAGCGATCGCCGTCAAGGCGTTCGGTGACGCCGGATACTTCGCGCTACTGGCCGTGGCGGTGTTCGGCGTCGTTGTCTCGATCTACTACTACTTCGGCATCATCCGGACCATTTACTGGTCAAAAGACACGACCGACAACTCGCCGGTGGCGGTCGCTTGGCCAACACGGGTTGCGCTTGGCCTCTGCGTCGCCGCAATCCTCTACCTCGGCATTCTGCCCAACAAGCCCATCAACTGGGCCGACGCTGCCGCCAAGATCGAGACCAAGTAAATCAGCGGCGGGCGAAGAGTTTGCCGGGGAACTGCTTGGCCAAGCGCTTCATTTCCAGCCCGAGCAGAGCCACCGAAACCGTCGGCGTCGGCAGGCCGCTGTTGATGATGATCGTGTCGATCGTTTGCTCGGTGGTTTCGAGTAAATCTAACACGGCTTGTTCCTGTTCTGTGAGATTAGCGAGCGGCATCGACTCGGAGTTATCCGCTTGGACAAGCGCTTGGTTGGGGAACAGATGCTCGAACTCGGCGAGGATGTCCTCTGCGTTTTCGCACAGCGCGGCGCCGTTGCGGATGAGATTGTGGCAGCCGCGGCTCTGCGGCGAGTCGATCCGCCCCGGCACGGCGAACACCTGCCGGTTGTTGTCGGCGGCCATGTTGGCTGTGATGAGCGCCCCGCTTTTTTGGTTCGCCTCGACAACGACCGTGCCGAGCGTCATCCCGGCGACGATGCGGTTGCGGATCGGGAAGCTCTGCTTGTCGCCCTTCCGATTGAACGGGAACTGGGTGATGACGGCGCCGTTGTCGGAGATGCGTTCGTACAACTCCGCGTTTTCCGCCGGGTAAACAATGTTGATGCCAGTGCCGAGTACGGCGATCGTTCGGCCCTTGGCCGAGAGAGCGCCCTGGTGCGAGGCGGAGTCGATGCCGCGTGCGCCGCCGCTGACCACTGTGATACCGTGACCGGCGAGTTGGTAGGCGAGCTTGCGGGCGGCGTCCTGCCCGTAATGCGTGGTACGCCGCGCACCGACCATCGCGATGCCGTTTTTGTCCTCCGGCAGCAGGCGGCCCTTCACGTAAAGGACAATCGGCGGGTCGTAAATCTCGCGGAGTAACTCAGGGTACTCGTCGTCAGTTTGAAAAATGAGCCGCGCGCCAAAGTCCTCGGCGCGCTTCAACTCCCGGGCCAAGTCGGTGGTGGATTGCCAGTGTTCGATGGTGCCGGCCAAGTCGTCGCCGATGCCCTTGACACGCACCAGCGCCGAGCGGTTTGCCTGCAGTACCTTGGCGGCGTCCCCGAAGCACTCGAGCAATTGTCGCACCCGAACCGGTCCGATCCCCTCGAGCAGATTCAACACCACCAAAGCCTCACGCGAATCCACCGAAAGACGTTAGCGATTGAAGGTGAACGATGCCAGATGTTTGACTTCGCAGGCACAATAAAAAAGGCGGCTATGAAAGCCGCCTTAATTAAAAGTTGAGAATTGTCTCAGGGTGTAACCTGCATCGGGTCGAAATTCATTCCGCTCAAGGCATGCCATCCAAGGCGGAGGAGAGTGCCATTGCTGCACCGATAGAATAGAGAATAACGCAACCAATGTATATCAGGAACGGCTTTTTTTAGTTCTCCGAAATTCATAATGCTAAAAACAAGTCATGAAATCCCGCAAAATAAACTTCCCAAGCCCCACCAAATATTATTCTTAAATGCTGCAATAAGAATAATTATGAAGGTAACCAGCATGCCGATACCGCCCAGCACCGTTAAGAGTAATGCTATTGCTTACATAATTCTAGTCAGTTAAGAGCTAGAAAATTAAAAGACTGTAATTTTATTGTCAATAAAAAAAGGCGGCCGTTGGGCCGCCTATATGATCGTTATCTTTTTGGCTCAGGCCTCCGTGGTGCAGGCGTCGTAGAATTCGAGAAACTGGTTTTTCTCCTCGGTGGTGCGGACGCG
>Ga0302134_10001232_pt1 | contig 11982 bp, 16 predicted proteins | sample CB9_SCM_MG_FD_203123 | JGI IMG/M metagenome (GOLD analysis project Ga0302134, IMG submission 203123) | Marine microbial communities from Western Arctic Ocean, Canada - CB9_SCM | ecosystem: Environmental > Aquatic > Marine > Oceanic | place: Canada: Western Arctic Ocean | collected 2017-09-19
GGCCGGAGCCAGGATGGTGACTGTCGTTTCCTCTGGAAGGTTCGCGCGAGTGATGCTGATTCGATTCACGGGAGTTGCGGGCGTTACACCGACTTCCTTTAGAAACGGAGCCAAGTCTCTTAGGTCCGCTTTGTTGCCAGGATGCGCGTAAAGGATAGGGATGACGATTTTGGGGGATATAGCGTTCACCATTTCCACAGCGTCCTCGGAAGATAACCCATTGGTGCTCCCTATTGCGAGAAGGAGCACGTGAGGTGAACCGAGGTCTTCTATCTCACGATTGGTCAAAAGCCGCCCAGGGTTCCCAAGATGACTGATAATCATCCCCTCTAGTTCAATGGCGTAAACGGTGTTCCATGCAATCTCTCCGCCTTCGGCGTATGCCGGAGTACGAATCCCCTTGATACGGAAAGTGGATGCTTCGTACTCCCCTGGGCCATTGATGATGGTGGGTGGGATGTCGCCAGTGATGTTGCCTACCGCCGAAAAATTGGGATCAGCGCCACTCACGGCCACGACATTTGCCTGAGCCAACAGCGGCGGCAGCTTAAGGCCCAGCTCGTCCGAATAGGGATCCATGACCAGCACTGATTGACCGCTTTTGATGCGAACGGCATTGTGGCCGAGCCAAGTTATTTCCATGGTGTCCTCACTCTCACTTCCGTCCGAATAGTGCCCACGCACCAGGGAGGGCGACGGCAGCAATGTAGAGCTTAATCAGGTCCCCTATTACGAATGGGTAGAAGCCTGCGACAAGCGTTTTGTCCAATATGTTGTTGCCGGGAATAGCTGCGTTCAAATTGAATCCCAATGTGCTGTCAAGGAAGCCCGTGCCTATGGCGAAGCCTAGCCACAGCAGACCTGTGACATAGATGAGTAAATTGCCAATGAGCATGGCCACCGATACATTCCATTTACGGTCCCAGCCGCGCTCGGCGAGCCGGCCAATAACGTAAGCCGCTGCGATGAAGCCAACGATGTAACCGCCGCTCGTGATGCTCCAGATGGGCGTGCTAGATCCTATCCACGGGAAAATGAAATGGACGAGCGCGCCTTCTAGCGCGGCGTTAGAAGGCGCGAAAGCAGGAATGCCTATCGTTCCGGCAATCGCGTAGAGCCCAAGGGAGGCGGCACCGCGATTGGCTCCAAGTACTCCTCCAGTGATGAGAACCGCGAGTGTCTGACCGGTTATAGGAACAGGCGTGAAAGGCAGCCTGATTGCGATTTGCGCAAAGACGGCCACAAACACACTGAAACCTACGACTAATGCGATGTCCTTAGCCAGGCTGCGCCCGGGCAGAAGGTTGTCAATCAGAGTTGGCGCGGTGGGTGCGAATTGCATGTTTGTTCCTGCTGGAAACACCCGCATACCGGGTGATGATGAGGGTCACAGTATACCACGGGACTCCTCTGGCCCACGCCTCCATCTGCCCATGACAGGAGCAAATAACTTGGAGGAGATGTTTTTTAGCAACAACCTACTAATCACGAGGAATATGCCCAGAGGGAGAACCGCACATACCAGGGGCGTTTAGTGAACGCTACCGAGCAACATGCCTTGGTCGTGCTCTGGATTTATTGGAGCTATGATTTACCACATAGGAACCTCCCCTTCACAGGGAAAAGGATGCGGACTCTACAGGTATGTCCTGGGCCATCTCGGCCCAGGGCTAATGTTCTTGAGGCCCACATTCCCTGCGTTGATGATTGAGATGATGAGCCTCGGCATCACCGAGAGGATGTGCTTGTGCCCGACCCTCCGAAACGACCCGGAGCAGGAAAACAAAGAAGCCCTTTACACAACCCCGGCAGGCTTGGCTACCAGCAGGCACCGCATAAAACCGGCGCGGGCTTCACCGAAACCCAACTCAGGAATAAACAGCAGTCGCGCTCATTTTGCGAGCTTGCTCCGCGGCCGCCTGCACTGCACGACGCGGATTGCCATGCGGAGTACAGCGATACCATTGCTGAATATGCTGATAGAGCAACCTTTTCGATACAGGCCTCAATCACTGATCACTCCTTTAGCCGGCGTGGCCTTCTGGCTCTTGCCGATCAACGCTGACATCTCCTGTAGAATGAACGGGAGATAGTGAATGGGAGGGCGCGCATGGTTGAAATGGTGATTGATAGCATCCGTGTAAGCCTGATGAACTACCAGCGTGTTGTAATCCTCAAGGAGCGCGGCGCGGACCGCTACTTACCTATCTGGATTGGAGCGCCCGAGGCTGACGCCATCGCGGTTAGGCTCCAGGATGTAGTGGTTCCACGTCCGTTAACCCATGACCTGTTGGGCTCGGTGATTGCGGAGCTTGGCGCAGTTGTGGACCACGTCCTTGTGTCTGATTTAACCGAAGATACCTTCTTCGCTAAATTGGTCTTGAACGTTAAAGACGGCCTGCCGCGCGAGGTGGATTGCCGTCCTAGCGATGCAATAGCGCTTGCGGTACGCGGCGGTCAAGTGGTGAACACTCCAGATGGAGCGGAACGATGGTTCGCTTCGGTTCAAGAAGCGGAGAAATTCTTAGGGGAATTGGGAATCCACAAGAACGACAGTCGCTTTCAGGTCAGGTCGGAAGTGCCAATTTACGTTGAAGATGGAGTGATTGAAGCGGCAGGCATCACCATGGAGGGCGATATCACTACTCCTCTGCCTGACCGAATCAAACCCTCCTACCCTGAAGCATCTCGTGCCTCGAAGCCAGTGACAGAGGATGAGATGGAAAAACTATCAGCGTTCTCTGAATTCCTGGCTGACCTGCCTGGGCTCGAGGACTTGGGCAGCAGCCCCGGTTCAGGGTCTTAGACTGCAAGGTGTTCGCAATGCAACGGAGATTTGTGATAAGATTCACCAGGTCTTTGGCGAACCTGTGAAACCACGCCCTTGGTGGTTTTCAATCGCCCAGTTCACCGGCATGGGTTGGTATATCGCTACTGCAATCACCGTGCCTACGCTGTTGGGTGCGTGGATTGATGGCAAAGCCGGCACTGAGCCGTGGTTCCTTCTGATAAGTTTGCTTTTAGGGATTGTCGTAGCTTTCTATGGCACCTATAAGATGGCGACCGGTTATTTGGGCAGTGGCCCCTCCGGCAAACATGAATAGGATTGGTGAGGTCGAGCTTGGTTAAGGTACTTGCTGGAGCGGCATTAATCATGGTACTAGCGGGGCTTGCCCTGGGTGCTATTGGTGCCGCCTTGTTTGGACGCGACCCCTTCATCCCCCTTCCTGCAGTGCACCTTGCACCTCAGGAAGTTATCCAGATTGGCGGCTTTACGGTTACCAATACGCTGCTGTCTGCATGGCTCACGACGATTGTTGTGGTGTTGCTGTTTGGCTTTGGCGCTCGCACCACGAATATGGTCCCTGGCCGATTGCAAGGCTTCATTGAAATGTTCATCGAGGCGATTTATAACTTCATCAAGAGCGTCGCTGGTGAGAAATTCGCCCGCCCTTTCTTCCCTATTCTCGCAACCATTTTCATCTTCGTGGCGTTCAACGCGTGGATGGCTTTACTGCCTATCTACCCGACAATTGGTTTCACGGCAGCTGGTCACGACGAGATTACGACGCATCTTCTTCGCTCGTCTGGCACGGATATCAACATGCCGTTGGCGTTGGCTGTTATCTCATTCCTGTTTGCTGAAATATGGGGATTCAAGGCTCATGGAGTCGGTTACCTTAAGGAATTCTTCAGAGGGCCCAATCCGTTGGAGACTTTTGTGGGGATTATCGAACTGCTGAGCCACTTCATCCGGCTTATTAGCTTTACATTCCGCCTATTCGGAAACATGGTCGCAGGTGAAATCGTACTGGGAATGATGACGTTCCTCCTGGTTTTCCTGGTACCGTTGGCGTTCTACGGCTTAGAGCTGCTGGTTGGCGGCGTGCAGGCGCTGATTTTCATGGGTCTAACGCTGGTATTCACGGTCATGGCCGTGGCGTCGCACGGAGAGAACAAACATGAACATTCGGAAGCTGGGTCGCACTAGCTCTCCGACACGGCGGGCTGGGCAGACGGGCTAGCTGGGCAGCTGAAGCAGCCCGAATCGATAAGGAGAATTGAGAAATGGAAGAAGCAGTAGGTTTTAGCGCAGACGGATTGAAGTGGATGGCAGTTGGTCTCGCAGCGCTTGGAATGGCCGGCGCGGGTATCGGCCTGGGGATGGTTGGTTCAGCGGCAATGAACGCTCTCGGCCGGAACCCTGAGGCGAAAGACGCCATTGCACCGAACATGGTGTTGGCATTGGCCTTCACTGAGGCCATCGGTATCTACGGCCTGGTGACCGCGATTCTGTTGATCTTCGTCGCTAAGTAAACGGCGAAGACGTTTGGAAGGAGGCGGCCACCTTGCTGGCAGCACCCCTGTTAACTGAAATAACTGAAGAAGCCAGCGGCATCGGCGCACTTGGAATAGACCTTCAAAGCTTTCTGGTCTATCTCCTTAATTTCGCTGTTCTTGCCGTCATCCTGTATTTCTTCGCTTACAAGCGAATTCTTGGAATACTTGACGCTCGGTCGGCCAAAATCAAGGATGCCCTTGAAGAAGCAGACCGGGTTCGCCTGAATGCTCAAGAGCAACAGGCCCAGATGCAGCGTACTTTGGACGAGGGGCGACAGGAGGGCCAGAAGGTTCTCCAAGAGGCTCGTGACGCTGCCGAACGCTACCGTGAGCAGCAGCAGGCGCAGGCCCGGACTGAAGCGGAAGAGCTACTGCAACGCGCCCGGATTGAAATTCAATCCGAACGCGATGCCGCCGTTGAGTTGGTCCGCGCTCAGTTCGCTGGCTTAGCGATCACCGCGGCGGAACGGATCATTCGTCGCTCGTTGGACGAGAACTCACACCGTGAACTGATCGACGCGGTTCTTGCCGAAGGCGAGATCATGCAGAATCAGGGGTAGAGACTCGTGGCTAAGGCACCAACAGTGAGGCGGTACGCGCAGGCACTTTTTGCCATTGCGCAGGAGATGGGCACCACCGAAGCGTGGCTGAACGACCTGCGTGAATTGGCGAGTGTGCTTGAGGACCCTACGATAAGCGCGTTCATGTCCGCTCCTCGAGTGCGGACCGCGGACAAGCTTAGCCTGGTTACGCAGATGACAGATGGACGTGATTTGATTATCGCCAATCTGGTTGGTTTGCTGACCGCCCGGCAGGGTGCTGGGCTCCTGGGTAAGGTAGCAGATGAATACGGTGAATTATTGAACGTAAGCCTTGGGCGCATACGTGCACAAGTGACCACGGCGATGCCGATGTCTGCGGCGCAACTCAAGCGGTTGAGCGACTCGCTTGGTGCGTCGTTGAATAAAGAAGTGCTACTGGAAGCTCGCGAAGACCCAGCAATCATCGGCGGGGTCCTGGTAAGGGTTGGAGATCAAATTATCGACGGCTCCGTGCGGACTAACCTTGCTTCACTGAAGCAGCAACTGGCCCATGGATCGCTAACGTGACAATAACGCCTCTCCATAGAGGGAGAGGGTAGGTGAGAGGGAACGTATGACCACTCGCGGACAAGACATCGCCTCGGTACTAAAGAAGCAAATCGAGGAATTCGGCGGCGAGACGACGCTGACCGAAGTTGGTACGGTCGTTGAGGTTGGCGACGGTATCGCTCAGATTCACGGCCTTGGCCAAGTGGGTTTCGGCGAGCTACTGTCGTTCCCCAGCGGTGTAAGCGGCCTTGCGTTGAACCTCGAAGAGGACACTGTTGGCGCAGCCATTATGGGCTCCGACACTGGGGTCAATGAGGGGGATTTGGTCAGGGCGACTGGCCTTGTAGCCCAGGTGCCTGTGGGAGACGGTCTCCTCGGCCGCGTGGTTGACCCGCTTGGTGTTCCTATTGATGGCAAAGGCCCCGTCAAGACCGACGGCACCAGAGCTATTGAAATGGTCGCGCCCAACGTGGCTATACGCCAGGCCGTCAACACACCTGTGCAGACAGGTATAAAATCCATCGATGCCATGATTCCGATTGGCCGCGGCCAGCGTGAGCTAATCATTGGCGACCGCTTCACCGGGAAGACTGCGATTGCGGTCGACACGATTATCAACCAGAAAGGGCAAAACCTTCTCTGTATTTACGTGGCCATCGGGCAAAAGCAGAGCAAAGTTGCCACAATCCAAGCTACGCTCGAAGAGCATGGAGCGATGGAATACACGGTGATTGTGGCCGCAAACGCGTCTGACCCCGCACCGATGCAATACTTAGCACCTTATGCCGGTTGCGCCATTGGTGAAGCGTTCATGGCCAGTGGTCGTGATGCCCTCATCATTTATGATGATTTGACCAAGCACGCCTGGGCGTACCGACAAATGTCCCTGCTCCTCAAGCGCCCTCCGGGGCGTGAGGCATACCCTGGTGACGTCTTCTACCTGCACAGCCGTTTGCTTGAGCGTGCGGCAAGACTGGATGAGGCGCATGGCGGCGGTTCGCTGACGGCGCTGCCTATCATCGAAACGCAATCCGGTGACGTTTCGGGGTACATTCCGACCAACGTTATTTCAATCACCGATGGCCAAATCTACCTTGAGGCGGACCTGTTCAATTCCGGTATTCGCCCTGCCGTCAACGCAGGCCTATCTGTTTCCCGGGTCGGAAGTGCCGCGCAAACTAAAGCTGTGAAAAAAGTTGCTGGCCGGATGCGTCTAGAACTCGCGCAGTACGCGTCCCTTGCAGCATTCGCTCAGTTTGGGTCTTCAGATCTGGACGCTGTAACTCGTGCACAGCTTGAACGAGGCCAGCGACTGACGGAGCTTCTCAAGCAACCGCAATACCGACCTAACTCCCTCGGTCAAATGGTCTCCTCAATGTTCGCTGTGGTCAACGGGTTCATGGATGATGTGCCTGTGGATCGAATCCGCGAGTTCGAAGAGAGATTGATTGGTTACTTGGAGACCTCCAAGGCTGAAGTCCTCAAGGCTATCGAGGAAAACAAAGACATTGATGCGACCACTGATGCAGGGTTGCGCGAGGGCATCACTGCCTTCAAGTCAACGTTCTAGTTCGTCGTTGCGGATACGATTGATTTTGCGAAAAGATAGACATGAAGAAAGGGCAACTACAGAGTGCCTAGCGTAAGAGAGATACGAGGACGGATAAAAAGCGTCAAGAACACTGCTCGAGTGACCAACGCGATGCAGATGGTCGCAGCGTCTAAGATGCGCCGCGCCCAAGAGCAGGTGGTCTCTGCGCGCCCCTACGCACAGAAGCTGCGAGCGGTCCTCGCAGGCGTCGCCTCCCAAGGGAATGCCGGCGTCGAGGAGACTCACCCACTGCTACAGAGCCGCCCTGTGAGAAACGTCCTACTGCTTGAGATAACGCCGGACCGCGGACTCGCCGGAGGCCTGCCGTCGAACATCAATCGTGCCTCTGGCCGGTTCATGGAGAAGCAGGATATTCCTGCATCTGTCATCACAGTAGGCCGCAAGGGTCGCGAGTTCATGCTTCGATCGGGTCAGACGTTGCAAGCATCCTTCCCTGGTTTGGGGGAGCGGCCAACGTTGTCGGACTGCCTGCCTATATCCGGGCTGATCGCGCAGCTGTACACGGACGGAGTCGTGGACGAAGTACACATCGCGTACACACGGTTCATTAATACGCTGTTCCAAGAACCCGTGGTAGCGCAGTTGCTGCCGATTAGAGCGGAAGAATTGGAGAAACCTGGAATTGCTGCCGATTATGAGTATGAGCCGGATACTGAGACTGTGTTGAACACACTTGTACCGCGCTTCCTAGATACCCAGGTTTATCAGGCAGTGTTGGAAAGTAACGCTAGTGAGCAGTCGGCGCGAATGGTTTCAATGAGAAACGCAACCGACGCGGCCGAAGAGATGATTGATTCGTTGACATTGGAATTGAACAAAGCCCGTCAGGCCATGATCACCGCTGAGCTCCTTGACTTGGTTGGTGGCGTGGCTGCACTCGAAGGATAGTTCGGCGAGGCGCAGCCCTCGTTGTTGAAGGAGTATGGATATGGCCGTAGGAGCCGAAGGCAAAGTCGTACAGGTCATCGGGACTGTCGTCGACGTGGAGTTCCCACCTGAGAGTCTACCGGGCATATATAACGCGCTTGAGCTTGAATCAAAGGGCGAGCGCCTGGTTCTCGAAGTTGAGCAGCAAGTAGGTAACAGCTGGGTTCGCTGTCTCGCTCTTGGGCCTACAGAAGGACTGATGCGAGGGGCCGTCGTGCGAGACACCGGAGCACCGATAACGATTCCTGTGGGCGAAGCCGCCCTTGGGCGATTGTTTAACGTAATCGGTGACCCGCTGGACGGCTTGGGTGTCGTGGACGCGAAAGACCACTGGTCGATTCACCGTTCACCCCCACCTTACGAAGACCAGAGCATGACCACCGAAGTTCTCGAAACTGGAGTCAAAGCCCTAGATCTTATTGCGCCCTTCACCAAAGGTGGTAAAGTCGGCGCCTACGGCGGAGCCGGTGTGGGCAAGACCGTCATCATTCAAGAACTAATCCGGAACATAGCAGAAGAGCACAGCGGGTACTCCGTATTCGCGGGGGTGGGCGAGCGCTCACGCGAGGGAAACGACCTCTGGCATGAAATGCAGGAATCTGGCGTACTGAACAGCACTGTGCTTGTGTTCGGCCAGATGAATGAACCACCAGGAGTGCGCCTGCGTATCGCGATGACAGGCCTGACCATGGCCGAGTACTTCCGTGACGTCATGAACCAGGACGTTCTCTTGTTTGTGGACAACCTCTACCGCTACATTCTGGCTGGAATGGAAGTGTCGGCACTCTTGGGGCGCATGCCCTCTGCCGTCGGATACCAGCCAACGCTGGGTACGGAAATGGGTGACTTGCAAGAGCGCATTACGTCAACGACCAAAGGCTCGATCACGTCCTTCCAAGCCATTTACGTACCGGCTGACGACTACACCGACCCTGGCGTCGCAACGTCCTTTGGTCACTTGGATGCTGTGATTTCACTCGAACGTGCAATCGCGGCAAAAGGTCTCTACCCGGCCGTTGACCCGCTTACGTCTTCGTCACGAATCTTGGATCCCTTGATTGTGGGTCAAGAGCACTACGACACTGCTCGTGGAGTGCAACAGGTGCTGCAGAAGTACAAGGATCTCCAGGACATCATCGCGATTTTGGGCCTGGAAGAACTCTCAGATGACGATAAGGTAACGGTCGGAAGGGCACAGCGGATTGAGCAGTTTCTGTCTCAGCCGTTCCACGTAGCTGAACAATTTACCGGCATCGACGGGCGATACGTTCCTGTTGTCGAGACCGTACGTGGCTTCAAAGAGATTCTTGAAGGTAAGCACGATCATATCGCGGCCCAGGATTTCAACATGGTAGGAACCATTGACGAGGTTCTCGTGCGACACGAAGCGCGCCAACAGGCGAACGCTGGAGCAGGGGCGTAACTGATGCCGATGCGACTTGAAATAGTCACGGCTGAGCGCATCCTTTTCGAAGGGGACGTGGATATGGTCGTCGCCCCTGGTGGTGACGGAGAACTTGCAGTGCTGCCGCATCACGCGGCGGTGATGACGACATTGTTGCCGGGCGAGCTTAGGTACCGTATCGGTACTGAGGAAAACCATTACATAGTCCATGGTGGCTTCATGGATGTCCGAGGTGGCCTCGTGGTCGTTCTGGCAGACGCAGCAGAACACGTTAATGAGATCGAAGAAGCTAGAGCAGAAGAGGCAATTGCTCGTGCGCAACAGCGAATAACGCCTCGTGGCGATGGTGTCGACCTAGAGCGAGCATTGGCGTCTCTACACCGTGCCCAGACTCGGCTTAAAATCACCCGTCTTCGGCGTAAGCAGCGACCCGTAGGGATCGGTTCGGCTCCTCAATAGAGGTTACGCTCGATCGTTAATGAACAAATGGATAGCAAAAGGAACAGGGCCTCATCTGAGGCCCTGTTCCTTTTGCTATCCATAACGTGCATCTCAGCTACTTGCTGCGGCTCTTCTCGCGCACGTGCAATCCTAGCCCAACCAGCGCTGCGGTGACCGCAAGTAACGTCCAGGTAATGATGGCGGCCCAGAATCCTCCGTCGAATTCACCCATTAAGTTCTCCTTGAAGCAGACCGTGTCAGCGTGGCAGTGCCGCGCCTTTGAGATTAGAGGTGAGCACGGGCAGTGTCAACTGCAGAAGAGGATTTACTTATAGATACTTCTTCCACCACATACTGATTAGCTCTTGAAATGGGTGGCACTACCGCCAGGAGTAGAAGACCGTTCTGTGCCAAGGGCTCCACTACGCGCCCGTCAATAGCCGCTCTGGAGGCAGATGACTGCAACGAATTGCCCGCTTTATGCATTACTCCGCACTTAGGTAGTAAGTCATCGATTGAAGCGACACCACCGGGTCTACGTTGCGTATGCGCACATCAGGAGGAGTCAGCGCCGATTTTGGAGCGTAATTGAGAATTGACTTGACCCCCGCGCCGACAAGGTCGTCGATAACCGCCTGCGCGACTGCTGCCGGCACTGCAACGATAGCTATCTGTACATTCTCACGCTTGGCGACTACAGCGTAGTCGCTGAAATCGTGAACGGTTAGCCCACCCGCGACCTGGCCTACGACTGCAGAATCAGAGTCGAATGCACATACGACGCGGAAACCCTCAGGCTCAAACCCTGGGTAGCTTATGATGGATCGCCCTAGCCTACCTACACCAATGACGGCCACATTCCATGTCTGGTCAAGCCCCAAGATGTTGCGAAGGCGTTCTAGAAGGTGAGAAATGCTGTACCCACGGCCCTGCTTACCGAAGCGACCAAAATAGCTGAGGTCCTTTCGAATCTGAGCGGGGGTTACCTGGAGCAGCTCGCCGAGCTGCTGCGAACTGATGACATCGATGCCGCTGCTCTCAAGCTGAGCAAGAGCCCTAAGGTAGCGCGGGAGTCGATCAACGACGACTTCTGGAACTCCATTATTGGTAGTCAAGGGCGCCTCTCGAATGCCTACTCGAAGCGATTGTGAACCGATTGTAAATAGATTCACAATGTGGGTCAATTGAATTCATGGACGGAACCGGGCATGTATTAACTCCGTTCCCCCTGCAGGCGTTTATCGTGCTTGTAAGCGCCTGTAAGTTGAAATGCGAGCTCGCGGAAAGGAATCGCTCAAGGACAAACGGGAAGGCTTGCGCTCGCTGAACACGGGCCTTGCATGAAACTCAAGACCACGATTCCTGAGGTCGATGGCGCTGATTGGCAGAAAACGCTGGTTACCGGCGTCACTTCCTGAATCGAGCCCGCGCCCTATACCATCGAACATATCAACGCGGTGCTGCGAGCGGTGTAACAGATGAGTACCTATAGGGACACCTGGTTGAGAAAGGCCATGAACAGCTAAGTTCCTGAATAAACCGCCACAAGTCAGGAGTCCGCGTGGACGTAGGTCTATTCGTCGATTAATTGGAACGTTCGCTAATCAACAGCGAACAGCTTGTGCACGCCGAGGAATTTCCCGGACGTAATGCACCCTATGCCACGCTCGTCCATGACTTCCAACCTACGCTCACTGCCTCCCTGGTCGAGCGTGATATGCCCTCGCTATTCACACACCAGGCCCGCGCAATCGGCGCTGCCCTCGATGGGCACGACGTCGCCGCGGTGACCCCTGCTGCCAGCGGCAAGACTCTCTACTACGACATCCCTATCATCCAATCACTCCTGAACGAGCCCACAAGCCGAGCCCTCTTCCTTTACTATAGCCATCCTGGCAGCGTCGGCATCGCGGAACATGGGTTCGATGTTGTTGAAGAGCTACTAGGTGCAACACTGGCAGTCATTGAAGAGTGGCCTTGCCCCGATGGTTGCCCCGGTTGTGTACAGAGCCCCCCAAGCGCGGTAACAACAACCACCTGCTGGATAAGCACAGGGCCGCTGCGTACCTCCGCGACATGGAGGTACGCTTGAAGACGGAATGACGTTTCCAGCTAATACCCCATGTACGAACACGCTCCGCAGAGATATAAGGCTAAATGATTAG
>Ga0302134_10001234_pt1 | contig 11971 bp, 9 predicted proteins | sample CB9_SCM_MG_FD_203123 | JGI IMG/M metagenome (GOLD analysis project Ga0302134, IMG submission 203123) | Marine microbial communities from Western Arctic Ocean, Canada - CB9_SCM | ecosystem: Environmental > Aquatic > Marine > Oceanic | place: Canada: Western Arctic Ocean | collected 2017-09-19
AACTGCAGAGAGACGTGAGCCTATGAACAGTTCGAACGAGCACCAGATGATTGTTGGGCTTGATATCGGGACATCGAAAGTCGTCACGATTGTCGCTGAACTATCACCAGAAGGAGATATAGAAATTGTTGGCATTGGCAGCCACCCATCAACCAAAGGATTGAAAAAAGGTGTGGTTGTTAACATCGATTCAACTGTTCAGTCTATTCAGAGAGCGATCGAGGAGGCTGAGTTGATGGCGGGATGCCAGATTCATTCAGTCTATGCGGGGATTGCAGGAAGTCATATCAGAAGTCTGAATTCCCATGGCATTGTCGCAATTCGGGATCGTGAGGTGTTTGCACCTGACATCGAAAGAGTTATTGATGCTGCACAGGCAGTTGCGATACCGGCCGATCAGAAGATTCTACACATACTGCCGCAGGAATACGTTGTTGATAATCAAGAGGGTGTGAGAGAACCGCTTGGTATGTCTGGCGTACGCCTGGAAGCAAAGGTTCACCTTGTGACATGTGCAGTGAACGCAGCGCAAAATATCGAAAAATGCATTAAACGCTGCGGACTTGAAGTTGAGGATATTATTCTGGAACAGTTGGCATCTAGTTACGCGGTACTGACTGAAGATGAGAAAGATCTTGGAGTCTGCTTGGTTGACATAGGCGGCGGAACTACTGATATCGCGATTTTCACCGAAGGTGCGATACGACACACCGCTGTTATACCTATTGCTGGTGACCAGGTGACCAACGATATAGCCATGGCGCTTCGAACCCCGCCGCAGAACGCAGAAGAGATAAAGATCAAGTATGCCTGTGCTCTTGCGAGTCTTGCAGGAGAAAACGAGACTATCAAGGTTCCAAGTGTCGGCGATAGGTCCGATAGGGATTTGTCTCGTCAGGCCTTGGCAGAGGTCGTTGAGCCCCGTTATGACGAATTGTTCACATTGATCCAGGCGGAGCTGCGGCGCAGTGGTTTCGAGGATTTGGTTGCGGCGGGCATTGTGCTAACCGGTGGCACATCGAAAATGGAAGGTGTAGTCGAACTGGCCGAAGAAATATTCCATATGCCAGTGAGCATTGGAAAACCAAAAGGAATTTCCGGACTTTCGGACATCGTAAAGAATCCTATTTATTCAACCGCCGTAGGGCTTCTGCAATTTGCAGCGGGTCAGCAAAGGGAAGGTATGGCTGCAAACCAGGGAGAGATGGATAGCGTTATGAATCGAGTAAAAAAATGGTTTACGAATTAAACGGTACGAAAAAATTTCCCAAAAATGTCTTTACCTTAGGAGGGTGAGCAATGTTTGAACTAATCGATAACACACCACAAAATGCAATTATCAAGGTGATCGGAGTCGGCGGAGGCGGCGGCAATGCAGTGGAACACATGGTCGCTCAGAGCGTCGAAGGTGTTGATTTCATCTGTGCCAATACTGATGCCCAGGCGTTACAGAATCTGTCGTCGCGTACGCTGTTGCAACTGGGGACCTCGATAACTAAAGGTCTTGGTGCTGGAGCGAATCCGAACATGGGTAAAGATGCAGCATTAGAGGATCGAGACCGTATTACGGAAGTGCTCCATGGTGCGGATATGGTCTTTATCACTGCGGGTATGGGGGGAGGAACCGGGACAGGGGCTGCGCCGATCGTCGCAGAGATTGCCCGTGATCTTGGCGTGCTTACTGTTGCCGTTGTGACCAAACCTTTCGTATTCGAGGGTAAGAAGCGCATGAAGGTAGCTGAGGCGGGTATTGCAGCGCTCTCAGGACATGTCGATTCTCTAATCACAATACCCAACGAAAAATTACTATCCATTATGGGTGAAGACACCCCGCTCCTAGAGGCTTTTGCGGCGGTTGATGACGTGTTGCTCGGTGCTGTTCAGGGAATTGCAGATCTCATTATTCGCCCAGGCATGATAAACGTTGATTTCGCCGATGTACGTACCGTGATGAGTGAAATGGGTATGGCAATGATGGGGAGTGGTACTGCTGTTGGCGATAGTCGGGCACGTGAGGCTGCCGAGGCAGCAATTCATAGCCCTCTGCTTGAAGACGTCGATTTCAATGGTGCCAGAGGGATATTAGTCAATATTGCGGCAGGTAAAAGTATTTCACTTGGTGAGTTTTCCCAGGTCGGCGCGACTATTGAGGAATTTGCTTCTGAGAATGCAACAGTCGTAGTCGGGACAGTGATTGATACGGATATGGATGATCAACTGCGTGTGACTGTCGTGGCTACTGGCCTGGGTGCTGAACAATTCGAAAAGCAGCATCATAAGGTTGCAGAGGAAGTTCAGAAGAAGGTCGCTGGAGATGGTGCTTTAGATTATGGCGACTTTGACAAACCTACAGTCATGCGAAACCGCGTCATTGAGGGTGGTGGAACTGAGGTCCCGGAGGGTAAAGATCTCGAATACTTGGATATTCCTGCATTTTTACGACGTCAGGCTGACTAAATAGAGAAAATTGGCCTAAAATGCACTAAAAGTGCAACTTTTCGATGGTTTTGTAGTCTGAAACTTGCGTCGATTCTAATGCTGCGGATAGAGCTCCGGAGGAGGATCTGGTAATATTCGCGCCGCGATCGGGATAATAAAAATAATGATTAGGCAAAGAACTTTAAAGAACGTCATCCGGGCCACCGGTGTGGGCTTACATACCGGTGAAAAAGTGTATCTTAAGCTCAGGCCAGCACCTATAGACACTGGTGTTGTTTTTGTTCGAACTGATACGGACCCCGCTGTAGAAATACCTGCCAAGACCGAATTCGTAGGCGATACCACCCTTGCGACCACCATTATCAAAGACGGGCAGCGGATTGCGACAATCGAACATTTGTTGTCTGCTCTAAGTGGTTTGGGCATTGATAACGCTTATGTAGAGGTAAGCGGTCCAGAAATGCCGATTATGGATGGCAGCGCTGCAACATTTGTGTTTTTGATCCAGTCCGCAGGTATCGAAGAACAGGATGCCCTCAAGAAATTCATTAAATTCAATAAGAAAATCTCAGTCTCTGGTTCCGACACACTGGGCACAGCATACGAGCAATCAGTGACCATACAACCATTTGATGGCTTTAAGGTCAGTCATACGATTGTTTATGACAATCCGATTATCAAAGAGCAGTGTGCCGCTGTGGATTTTACCAATACGTCCTACGTAAAAGAAGTAAGCCGTGCCAGGACCTTCGGTCTAATGCGAGAGTTCGAGCATTTGCGGGAAAGAAACCTCGCTCAGGGCGGTAGTTTAGACAATGCAGTCGTCGTTGATGATTTCAGAGTACTCAATGATGATGGCCTACGACATGAAGACGAGTTTGTTCGTCACAAAATCCTGGATGCGATTGGTGATCTTTATTTGTTAGGGCACAGCGTTATCGGTGAGTTCATCGGTTACAAATCTGGGCACACAGCCAATCATGCTCTGCGACAGGCTATCATGAATCAACCTGATGCTTGGGAAATAGTCACATTTTCGGACCCGAAGATGGCGCCGATGTCGTATTCACGACCGCTGGTTTTGGATCCAAATTAGGACTTTAGTCCTCGTTTTGACAAGGTAATTAGCGCTTTGCATAATCCTTCATCTTCGATATATTTAGCCGTGTCAGCTAATTGTTTTGCATTTTTGGCGGAAGGTAACTTCGCACTCGGGTACTGGGCGGTTTTTGGGGGTTCGAAAGGTTGAACTGAAACCTTCAAGTTGTCGATATTATGTTGGTGACGTAGTAGCGCAATGAGATTACGATGTCGATAGCGCAATTGCGTTGCAACAGCACTTGATTGCGCTACCAGGTGAAGCGTGCCATCTGCGATAGCCGCTACATGAACATCGCCTTTGACGTGTTTGTTGATAAGTTCTTGGATGACGAGAAGTTCCTTGGCATGTGCGTAAAGGTGCTTGAGGACGCTAGATTTACCGAGTATTTGGATTGGTTGTTTAAAAGACATTCGTCAACGTAAAATAGTTGTCATAGGGACTGGCTTAGCTGAATCATAACCGATGAAATTTATAATTGTAGATAATCGCACGGGGAAGCACCGGTCGTTCACCGCCAATAGCCTGGTCCTCGGACTGACCATTGCCGGTTTACTAGGTATTCCCGTTATAGCAGGCTTTCTTTCGTATCAGCATGGACTCGGTGATGCTGGTTTAAACAATCAGTTGGTAGATCGGTGGCGAGACGTTCTAAAGGATCAGCAGGAAGATATAAAAAGTACCAAAACTGCGGCCCAGGAAAGTCTTGAAGCGAGTGCAGTACGTCTTGCCCAGTTACAAGCGAGAATTGTGCGCCTCGATGCTTTAGGTGAACATCTAACCCGTGTCGCTAAGCTGGAAGAAGGTGAGTTTGATTTTTCCCAGCCCCCGGCCCTTGGTGGACCACTTAAAGAGAACATTTCGGGTAACTCGGGTTTACCGGACTATATGCAATTGCTGGATCAGTTAGGCGCGGATATTGAGGGTCGCGAGCAACAACTGTCGGTACTTGAAACCTTGCTTGTGTCGCGCAAGATGCAGAAGGATGTGTTTATTGCCGGCCGTCCAGTACAGAAAGGCTGGTTGTCATCGCGGTTTGGTACGAGAAATGATCCCATCACGGGTAAACGGGCCTGGCATAGTGGCGTCGACTTTGCTGGTAAAGAAGGCTCAAGTGTCATTGCCGTAGCAGCCGGTGTGGTTGTTTATGCAGCTACCAGAAGTGGCTATGGCCTGCTCGTTGAACTAAACCATGGTAGTGGCTTCAAGACGCTGTATGGTCATCATAAAAAACTTCATGTTCGTGTTGGCGACATTGTCAAGAAGGGCCAAGTGATCGGCTTGATGGGGAGCAGTGGTAGATCGACTGGTCCACATGTACATTTCGAGGTATACAAGAACGGGCGTGTAGTCGATCCTGCATCCTATATTCATCGCGCCAGTCGCTGAACCAATTCTCCATATCAGAGCACCCCGCTCTACATTGTTTCAATCCCAAGATGGATGGAGACTGACAATATTTATTCCAGTGGAGAGATCTCCGTAATGCAGTTTATAAGCAAATTGTTTGGAAGTAAGAACGATCGCGAACTGAAGCGAATGGGCAAGATCGTCGCCGATATTAATGCGCTGGAAGACAGTCTAGAGAAACTTAATGATGATGCGCTAAGGCAACAAAAGGAGGAATTTCGACGTCGCCTTGATAGTGGGGAATCAGTAGACAGTCTTTTGCCTGAGGCATTTGCTACTGTGCGCGAAGCAGGCAAGCGCGCACTTGAAATGCGTATTTTTGATGTCCAGTTAATTGGCGGCATAACGCTGCACCAGGGTCGTATTGCTGAAATGCGAACAGGGGAAGGTAAAACACTGGTTGCGACTCTGGCCCTGTATCTAAATGCTCTAGGTGGAAAGGGCGTACATCTGGTTACCGTTAACGACTATCTCGCTAAATGGGGTGCCCAATGGATGGGTCCAATTTATGAAGCCCTGGGTATGACAGTTGGCGTTGTGTATGCAGGTCAGGATTTAGAGGAGAAAAAGGCTAGCTACAGAGCAGATATTACCTACGGTACCAACAACGAAATTGGCTTTGATTATTTGCGCGACAATATGGCTTTTTCTCTGGAGGAAAAAGTACAACGTGAGCTGCACTATGCAATTGTAGATGAGGTGGACTCGATTCTTATCGATGAAGCACGTACTCCCTTGATAATTACCGGCGGATTAGAAAATTCCTCCGAAGTGTATCGCGCCATCAACGGAATCGTACCCCAACTAGAACGTCAGGAAAAGACACCAGAAGATGTGCTAAATGAGATTGAACCACCAGGTGACTATTTCATTGATGAAAAGCAACGTGATGTGGAGCTCACTGACGAAGGCCATCAAAAAATAGAAGAGCTTTTGGTCAAAAAAGAACTGCTGGCTTCAGATGACAGCCTGTATGGCACAGCAAATCTAATGCTCCTACATCACGTGCATGCTGCGCTGAAGGCCCATTGTCTCTTTCAGAAGAACGTCCACTATATTATTCAAGATAAAGAAATTGTAATAGTGGATGAACATACTGGACGTTCGATGCCCGGTCGTCGGTGGTCAGGGGGTATTCACCAGGCTATTGAAGCGAAAGAGAATGTACCGATTTCCAATGAAAGTCAGACGCTCGCATCAACAACATTTCAAAACTACTTTCGAATCTACACGAAACTCTCGGGTATGACTGGAACGGCCGACACAGAAGCGTTCGAGTTCAGGCAGATTTATGGTCTTGATGTGGTCGTAATCCCAACCAATTTGCCAATGATTCGCGACGACCACAACGACCTGATTTATCTCACCGAAGAGGAAAAGTATGAGGCAATTATCGAGGAAATTTCTGATGGTCTCGAAAAGAAAGCACCAGTGCTGGTGGGCACGGCAAGCATAGAGTCTTCTGAACGCCTATCAACGTTACTCAATAAGAAGAAAATAAAACACAGTGTACTGAACGCTAAGTTTCACGAGCAGGAGGCTGAAATAATTGCTCAGGCGGGTAAGCCTGCAACACTTACAATCGCGACAAATATGGCAGGTCGAGGTACAGACATTGTGCTTGGTGGTAGCTGGGAATCAGAAGTCGCGGAATTTTCTGATCCATCGCCAGAAAAAATTGCAGAAATCCGTGAAGATTGGCAACAACGCCACGATCAGGTCATTGCATCAGGTGGTTTGCACGTCATAGGAACAGAGCGACATGAAAGTCGCCGAATTGATAACCAGCTGAGGGGTAGATCAGGTCGGCAAGGAGACCCTGGTTTTTCAAGATTCTATCTGTCACTTGAAGATGATCTCATGCGAATATTTGCCTCGGACCGGGTACGAAATTTGATGCAGACCTTGGGGATGGAAGGTGAAGCCATAGAACATCGCATGGTCACCAATGCCATTGAAAAGGCACAGCGCAAAGTAGAAGGGCGCAACTTTGATATAAGAAAGCAGCTGCTCGAATATGATGATGTAGCTAATGATCAGCGTCAGATGATTTATGGCCAGCGCAACGACCTCATGGAAGCTGATGATATTTCGGTAACTATTGACGCGTTGTGGAATGTCGTAGTCAATCAAGTTATCAACAACTTTATCCCGCCACAAAGTTTGGAAGAACAATGGGATGTTTTTGGTCTGGAGCAGGCATGCACTACCGAATTCAGTATTCGCTTACCGATTCAACGTTGGCTGGATTCAGACGACTCTCTGGTTGAAGAGTCGTTGCGAGAGAAAATAGTCGGCGAAATCCGCAGTGAGTATGCCAATAAGGAAGAGCAGGTTGGCTCCGATATTAGATTAATCGAAAAACGTATCATGTTGGATATCGTTGATTCTCTCTGGAAAGAACATCTGGCTGCGATGGATTTCCTGCGACAGGGAATTCATTTAAGGGCCTATGCTCAAAAACAACCCAAGCAGGAATACAAACGAGAGGCTTTTGAGCTCTTTGAGACGTTATTGAACGATATTCAATTTGAAGTGATTAGGGTATTAACGCGGGTACAATTCCAACCATCGGAAGATGCTGAGCAGTTGGAACGTCGACGCCGGGAGGCCGAAGCCAAAAATCGCATGAGTTTCCAGAAGGAGGTTGCAGATCAGGCGCAACCGGCGTTAGGTTCGGGGGGTTCTACGACATTCGTACGCAGAGAACGCAAGGTGGGACGTAATGAACCTTGTCCTTGTGGCTCTGGCAAAAAATACAAAGCGTGTCATGGGAAACTGGAGTAGCTATGGCTGTTGGTGAGGCGAATGTCGATTTTTTCAACGTGCCCGGTGTGCGTTTGGCGACTATTTCAGCGGGCATTAAGTCGGAGTCACCAGACGTTGTGCTTTTTGAGTTTGTGGAAGGTAGCAATACAGCTGGAATATTCACGCAGAGTTTGTTTGCTGCGGCACCGGTTATTTTAGGCAAAGAGCATCTAGAACTCTGTGCGCCCAGATATTTTTTAGTGAATAGCGGAAATGCTAATGCTGCTACGGGTGATCTGGGTATTGCGGATGCGCTTGACTGCTGTAAAGCCACTTCGCAGTTAACTGGAGCCAGACCTGAGCAGATCCTACCTTTCTCTACCGGTGTCATCGGTGAAAGACTCCCTGTAGTAAAAATTACCGCGGTGATTGCTGAGCTTACGGAAAACCTGGAAGACGGAAATTGGTTACAAGCGGCGACAGGTATTATGACCACCGATACCAGACCAAAAATTGCCAGCAGGCGATTTGAGATCGAAGGCGTTTCAGTCACGATCACCGGTATTGCAAAGGGAGCGGGAATGATACAGCCGAATATGGCGACCATGCTTTCCTATATTGCCACCGACGCAAAATGCGATGCCGTATTAGTGAAAGAATTGTTACAGGACGCGGCTGAAAAGTCTTTTAATCGAATTACCGTGGACAGTGATACGTCGACTAACGATTCCTGCATGTTGACCGCCACCGGAGCATCAGGAGTTGATTTGACGGTCGATACAGCGAGGACTATTTTTTCCGTAGAGCTTGCCGATCTGATGGTTGAGTTGGCACAGGGAATCATCAGAGATGCTGAGGGAGCTACAAAATTTGTATCTGTGATCGTGGAAAGTGGCCCAAGTGAGGACGTCTGTTTAGAAATTGCCTATGGAATTGCAAACTCCCCATTAGTGAAAACCGCGATTTTTGCAAGTGATGCGAATTGGGGTCGAATTGCCATGGCCATTGGTAAGGCAAACGTTGATATAGATATCAACAAAATCGACGTTTATCTTGGTGATGTCTGCTTAATGTCAGGAGGGGGCAAAGCGCCTGGCTATACCGAGGCAAGTGGTGCCTCAGTCATGGCAAAAGAAGAAATTACTATTACAGTTCGACTCAACGCCGGTGATTGTCAACAAACTGTTTGGACTAGCGATTTGTCACACGAGTACGTTCGGATCAATGCAGAATACAGAACTTAACTAGTTACTGTCCTAAAGCAACTCTGTCGCGAGACTCTGGCCCCTTATGTGAATTCCAACTTTCTGGACAAGAACTAACTAGTCTTCAGTCCTTATCAAGTTCGCTGGCTGTCACATCATCATGCTCAGCATCCGATGGGATGCTCCGATTACCGTCTGCCCACTCACCAAGATCAAGCAATCTACATCGGTCTGAGCAAAATGGTCGGTATTTGCTTGACGGTATCCAGGCGACAGCTTGTTCGCAGGTTGGACATTGTATGATCAGATCGGCCACTGGGTTATCCGGTATTTTCTTGAATGTCTGATAGTTCGATGTACTTATTGTGCAGGGTATCGACACCATTAATCAATTGCTCAAGATCCCCGTCATTCAAAATGACATCATCGGCTAAGTTGAGTCGTTGTTCGCGGGATGGTTGTGCATCCATGATAGCTTGTACCTGCCCATGTGAATTGTTGTCCCGATTGGAGACTCGCTGTAGTTGTAATGCAGGAGGCACATCAACCACTAGCACACGATTCATAACAGGTGATTTGCCACTCCCAGCCGAGAGAACGAGTATAGAGTAGCTGGACGTTGCTTGTTCCATGGTTTGTTTCAATTCCGCATTGATAGGTCCGTGCGTTAGTTGCTCTAACCACTTTCTTTCTTTTGCGTCGCTGAATACGATCTCGCGCAGTTTTGGTCGATTGAGGCTCTTGTCCTGCAAAAGAATAACGTGGCCGTATCTCGCGACTATTTCAGCATGGGCTGGTTTTCCAGGTTCTACAATTGTTCGCGATGCAACATCAGCATCGGCGATAGTGATGCCTAGCTCAGCGAAGCGATCTGTTACGGTTGTTTTTCCACTGCCAATGCCACCGGCAACGCCTACTACAAACATTAAGCAAACATCTCCAAATACCAAATTATCATAGTCTCTCCCCACAGCAAGGCAGCCCAGCCGGCGAGCGCGAGGTAAGGGCCAAATGGTATTGGATTGGCCCTATCTCTGCCGAACAGGATCAGCGTTCCGGCGATGATGACCCCGGCAAATGAGGACAGAATGATAATCAGCAGAAGCGGTTGCCAACCAAGCCATGCGCCCAGCAACGCCAGAAGTTTAAAATCACCGTAACCCATACCGTCTTTGCCCGTCACTAATTTGAATCCCTGGAACACAATCCAAAGAGACAGGTAACCGACACAGACGCCGACGAACGCATGTTCGAAACTGACGAAGACATCGAAATAGTTGATCGCCAAACCAAACCATAGAAACGGTAGGGTGATGTCGTCCGGCAGCAGTTTGGTATCGTAGTCAATAACTGCGAGCGCAATCAGCGCCCAGGTGAGTAAACAACCGAATATTCCTTGTGGGGTCAGACCCAGAAAATAGATGACGATCACGGTTGCAATACCTGTAGCGAGTTCCACTGCCGGGTACCGCAATGGAATGCCCATTGTGCAGTTTGCACATTTTCCACGAAGCATTAAGTAACTGATGACAGGGATGTTTTGCCAGGGCTTGATGACGGTCTTGCATTTCGGGCAGTGCGAGTTAGGAAATATCAGGTTAAAAGTTGCCCCTTCTTCCTGATGGGGTAGTTCAAGAATATCCTCTGCCTGGATGCGCCATTCCTGATCCAACATCACAGGTAAACGCAGAATCACAACATTAAGAAAACTACCGATAACGAGGCCGAAGATCATCGTCAACAGCAGGGTCAGTAACGGATACTGTCCCTGGACTAGTGACAGGTAGTCAAACATGGAAAAATAACTCAGTTAGTGGCCACTGCCGCCAATGGCTTCACCCATTGAGAAAATGGGCAGGTACATCGCGATGATCAATCCACCGATGACAACACCGAGAAAAGACATGATGATAGGTTCCATCAAACTCGTGAGTCCATCGACCATGTTATCGACCATTTCTTCGTAGTAAGTCGCCGCTTTATCAAGCATGTCATCAAGGGAGCCTGATTCCTCACCCATAGCAACCATTTGAATAACCATGTTGGGGAAAACATTGGTGTCTTTCATCGAGGTGTTGAGTTGGCGGCCGCCTTCAACAGCCTCTTTTATTTCCAGGATTGCATTGCGGTACACGACATTACCTGCTGCACCCGAGACAGGTTCTAGCGCGTTCACCAGGGGAACACCTGCAGCGAAGGTGGTTGATAATGTTCTAGCAAACCGAGCAATACATGATTTTTCCAGGATGTCGCCGAGGATCGACATTTTTAGTGACAGTCTCTCTTGCCCTTCCTGAATGGCACTCACAAGCTCACTATCAACGAGGTGTTTGACGAAAGGAATCCGATCCTTTTGTGCCTGTTCTGTAGCTTCTTTTGCCGCTTTCTCTTCGAGAAGTTCATCAACGACGAGTCTGCGTGCCAGTCCGCTTAGTGACATCGTGTTTGCGGCCATATCATTTGTCCTGAAGCAATTTTATCTAAAGCTAGAAAGCCCCTGATTTCTTTTAAACATCAGTTTTACAGGGGTGTATACAGAAAAGTTTACTCGCCACCTAGAGACGTGTCGATAGGCACGAGTACAAAACGAGCAACCAATGAATTGGTAACCTAAAAGTGACAAAAATAGTCACTTTTTGCCCGGTTTGTGAACTAAATCATTGTGACATGACATTTAGGGTCACATTTTTCACGATGGACGGTATTGAGTTATTGGCGCAGATTTTGCATATTTAGGGGTGAAGCTTTGAAAATGTACTCCGGTCCTTTTGAAGCCTTACACAAAACGAGTATTTTAATGGAGCTTGCACTATGAAGAAACTACAAGAAGGTTTTACCCTAATTGAGTTGATGATCGTTGTTGCGATCATCGGTATTCTCGCTGCAGTTGCCTTGCCTGCTTATCAGGATTACATCAAGACAGCCAATATGACGAAAGTAAACTCACACTTTGAAGAAGCTGTTCGACTCGGTCGGGCGACCTACGTAAAAGGTAACACACAGATTGCACTTGGCCTGAATAGTACGGTCCCGACAGATACTTCCGGTTGGATTGCTATTTTTAATCCAG
>Ga0302134_10001237_pt1 | contig 11959 bp, 12 predicted proteins | sample CB9_SCM_MG_FD_203123 | JGI IMG/M metagenome (GOLD analysis project Ga0302134, IMG submission 203123) | Marine microbial communities from Western Arctic Ocean, Canada - CB9_SCM | ecosystem: Environmental > Aquatic > Marine > Oceanic | place: Canada: Western Arctic Ocean | collected 2017-09-19
AATTCTCAGTGGTATCAGGACGTTGCGGAGCGGCGGTTCGCTCAGTGCCGACGCCCGGCTTGCTTCAGCTGCTCGCATGGCAACCGAATACCCTGCAGCCGTAGTGTTCAATCTCCGTGATGCTCACGGTGTTTTAGCTCCTTCAAATTGGAGTTACGACGGACAACTCTTACACATAAGAGACGAATTTGAACAGATCGACAGCGATCACCCCGGAGCAATCGCTGCTCGTCAGGGCTCAGCAATTGTCGTATCGATGTCTGACGGTAGCCAGCAGTTCCTACCAGCGTGGGCTGAGCAATCAGGTTTCACACAGGGGATCGTCGCACCGATTACACGTGGTCTCGATACCGTTGGCGTCATCTATGTACTTAACAAATCTTCTGTTCTTCCAACGTTGAACGAAATTGAACAACTAGAGTTGATTGTCAGTTTCAATTCGCAGGACACTTCAGCCGGGAGAAACGACTCCGCTGTGAGTCAAAGCCAACCGTTCAGAATCATTGAAAAATCGGCTACAACCAGTGCCTCACTCCCGGTAATAGGTTCGATTCGATTGGCAGGGTTCGCACTGAATCCAGAATCAGAACGAATGGAAATGGATGGAGTACTAATTTCTTTGTCCCCCACAGAGTTCCAGTTGATGCACGCACTTGCATCTTCACCTGAAAAACCAGTGTCCGCTGTCGAACTTATGGATCAATGCTGGACCAAGGACTCCCGCCCAGCCGACAACGCAATTGACGTTGCGATTTTCCGTTTACGTAAGAAGCTTAATAAGACTGCTTCGGGTAAAGGAATTATCAAGACCGTCAGAGGCAGCGGGTACATGTTCATTCCGCCCGGTACTAATCATACTCAGCAGATCATCACTGATTAGTATCGGTATTTTTGGCCAGTCCCACTAAATCAAGTCGTAGTTAAAAGTGAACGCCGCACCGAGGCGTTTGGTGCGGCGTTCGTGCCTTCCGGTCGCTAGACCGGGTCCGCCAAATACACAGGCAGGACAGGTATGACTAACCAGCCGGCAACAGTACCGGGCCACGTGTCCGCTGTGGCTTCGGTGTGTCGAATATAGAAGTGCTTGGAATAGGGTTGTAAATCACAGCCGGACTCGCTGAGGCAATCGCTTCTACGTGATCCGCATGGCTCTCGATTCCAGCAAGAACAAGAGTCACGTTGATGTCTTGTCCCAATTCAATTCGTCGTTCGCTCGAAACATGAATCTCTACACGACGCCCAATACGTTCACGAATCTCAGTAACGGCTTCTGCGACCTGCCCGAGCGAGAGACCAATCCCGCCTTCAACGTGGAGTACAGCAGAGCGCACACGAGCAAACTCCCGACTTGTGCTTTCGAGTGCCATCGTCACGGCCGTGCTGCCAGCGTGTAAGCCACTCGCTTTCGCTGAGAGAACTACTGACTCTCCTGCACTACTCAGCGATTCCTGAACCGCGGCGTTTCGAACTGGTGACGCTTCAAGAGCGTTCGTTATCGCATGAACGGCATTTGAGACGTTTCGATCCGCTTCTTGGAACGCTCCATTCAACGATGCACCAGCAGAACTGAGATTCGACAAATCATCATTGTTCATGGTGATTACTGCATCGGTTGAACGCATGAGCTCGCCGTGGGCTTTGTCAGCCGCTTGGTTACGGAAGCGTCCTTCGAATTCGAATGGCATGTTCACCGCAGCGATAGTGAGTGCCCCAGATTTTCGAGCTAGCTCAGCTATTCGAGGTGACAGTGCAGATCCAGTACCTCGTCCCAGTCCTGCCAAGATAATGACGACATCGGCTTCACCAATAAAATCTGAGACAGATAGCTCTTCGACAGAAAACATCTCAATAGCTGTATCAGGATTCCCCCCACTGCCGAACCCATTGCCCACGTTCAGCGTTTCGACATTTCCAGGAAGGTGCTGCGTGGCTGATCCAGTGTCGATCCCCAACATACTCATTGAATCCGAAGCATTTTCAGAAAGTCGGTTCAGTGATGAACAACCTGCTCCGCCAACCCCTATCACCCGAACATCTACGTTTGTTACGGAATGTGATTCGCTTATCTTCAACATCAGAACCTGCCTTGTATCTCGGCTTATTTCTGGGATGTAAAAGTGTGATTCATCCCTGACCGGATCAGTAAATTAGCACGTTCGTTCTAATAATTGAAAGGGGTTCAGAACACTTATTCCGAACACTCGTTCTAATTCACCTGTTTGCAGGTAAGAAAGCTGTTTGCACGACTTCACGATTGAATTGGCTCAGAGGTGCTTGAATACGAGTTCAAGTAGCATATTTCACTCCTCAATATTTGAGAGAATTCTGAGATGGAATACCAAAACTCAGCAGACAACTACGCAATTTACGTGGACAGTTTTGTTTTAGCCCTAAAAGTGGAAGGAATCACGCCTCACACCCGTTCTTGCCACGCTCGTGATGTGCTCAGATTGGGTGAGCGGTCGGGCTGGATATCGCCTGTAAAGATAAATGCGACACACATCCGTAATTACATCGATTGGCTATCTGGCCGTGTGAATCCTTCAACGGCCAAGATCGCTCAACTTGCTCTGCGTAGGTTCTTCAAATATCTGCTAGCCGAACAGGAGATAGAGACCGACCCGACAGCAAAGATCAAGTTGCCAAGAGTTCGGGCAACACCTCAACCGACCTACAACATCAATGAAGGCGTGTGAGGTCGACGTTCAGCGAACGGAGTAAGGCAAACTAGTAGTCAGAAAGGTCAGACTAGAGAATCTTGCGTAGTCGCTCGATAGCTTCTTTTAGGTTCTCTCGTGAATTGGCGAACGACACACGAATGTAGCCGTCACCAAACACACCGAACGCAGTTCCTGAAAGTAGTGCGACTCCGCCTTCATACATTGCCTTCTCAGCAAATTCCTGCGAGCTCAGGCCTGTTCCCTTGATATTTGGGAAGGCGTAGAAAGCACCCTTTGGGGTTGGGCACGTTACTCCTGGAAGTGAATTTAGCCCTTCAACGATAATGTCTCGTCGAATGGTGAACTCTTTCATCATTTTCTTCACGGAGTCCTGTGAACCCTCAAGCGCTGCAATACCGGCCATCTGAGTGTGAACAGATGTGCAAGACACGCTGTTGGTCATCAGGCGGGTAACAGGCTCTACGAGGAACTCAGGGAAGATTCCGTATCCGAGGCGCCAGCCAGTCATTGCGTAGCTCTTTGAGAAGCCGTCGAGAATGACTGTGCGTTCACGCATTCCAGGGAACTTAGTAATAGAAACATGCTCTACATCGTCGCCGTAGTACATGTCCTTGTAGATTTCGTCGGCCATAACAGTGATGTCGTTTTCGACTGCCATTTGAGCGATCTTTTCGAGATCTTCTTCAGGAATAACACTGCCACACGGGTTGTTTGGCGAATTGACGATCATCAACTTGGTCTTAGGCGTAATCAGCGACCGAAGCTTATCGATATCAGCGTTGTAGCCGGATTCTTCGTTCAGCTGCATCGGAACGGCAGTGCCGCCCATGTATTCGATCATCGATTCGTAAATCGGGAAGCCGGGGTTCGGGTATATAACCTCGTCGCCCTCTTCGATCAACGCCATGATCGTGAAGAACATCACTGGCTTACCACCAGGAGTGACGATGACACTTTCCGGGGAGACGTCGTAGCCCTGTCGCTCGGTCTGGTGCTTGGCGATGGCCTCTCGCGTTTCGAGCTGACCGGCAGACGCACCATAGTGCGTGAACCCATCGTCCAGTGCCTTTTTAGCGGCGTCACGAATGTGCACAGGGGTATCGAAATCAGGTTCACCAATTTCAAGGTGAATGATTGATTTACCCTGACGTTCCAGTTCCTTGGCTTTAGCGAGGGTTTCGAACGCTGTTTCGGTACCCAGGTTTGCCTGTCGAGATGCGAGCTGTGTCACTGTTGCGCGGCCTATTCAACTATGTCGATGCGAGTGCTAAAACGAATTCAACTTCCAATGATCGCTCATTAAAGTCAACCTCGGTCGTCGTTCAATTAACAACATGGTAAAAATTTTCTTCCTGAGCCGTTGGCATGTCAACATCTGATGAGACAATGTCAGGGCTAGCAATACACGATATTTACGATCATCATGGCGTTTTAACTAAATATCGTTACCCAGTAGCCTACAACCGGAGCCGCATAAACACATGCCACAGCTACAACAGAATCGAATGAAGAGCCTTATAAAGTCGGGAAAACCGGCTTATGGGGTATCTGTTCAATTTCCATCAGCTGAAGTTGTCGAGATGATTGGCGAACTTGATTTTGATTGGGTCATGCTCGATGCCGAGCACGGATCAATAACCCCCGACAACATCGGTCCGATGATCATGGCTGCGGAGCTACGTGGCATCACCCCGATCGTTCGACCCGAGAAGAACGACCCCGCCGTAATCAACAAATATCTCGATCGTGGCGCAATGGGCGTGCAAGTTCCGCACGTCAATACGGCTGACGAGGCGCGAGCTGTCGTAGATGCCTGTCTGTACCACCCAGGCGGTATGAGAGGCCTCGGTGGCGGTCGCATGGCCGATTTCGGATGGGGAGCGTCGACGTCGCAATACGTCAAAGACGCTAACCGAGAAATGCTGGTATGCATTCAGATCGAAGATATTGCAGCCGTCGAAAACCTCGATGAAATTCTCGCTGTTCCGGACATCGACGTTTTCTTCATCGGCCCAACCGATCTAGCGCAGTCGATGGGTCACCCCGGTGACAACGGACATCCTGACGTTCAAAAAGTGGTCAAAGAAACTTTCGACAGGATTCACGCAGCGGGACACGCGTCGGGAACGCCAAGTGCAGCAGAACAGGCGCTGAAAAATACTGAAGCAGGAATTCAGTACCACTACACACACATTCCAACGTTCATGAGCAGCTATGGCAAACAATTCATGAAAACCGTAGGACGAATTTAAAGGTTCACTGAACATTGACGATGGATTACGTGGCGTGGGCTGAGTGGTACGACATTTTCTATGCTGCTGCTGACCCCGGCGACATTGAGTTCTACCACGGGCTATGCCGGGCTTCGGGTGGCCCAATTCTTGAGATCGGTGTTGGCACTGGGCGCATAGGTTTGCCGCTTGCCAAAGAGGGAATGGAAATTGTCGGCATCGACCTGTACGAGCCGATGCTCAAGGTCGCCCAGCAAAACGCCCTCGACATCGCACCGCTTGAAGGCAGTCTTCGGTTGATCCAAGCCGATATGCGTAATTTCGACCTAAAACGTCAGTTCCCGGTGGTCACGATTCCAGCACGAACTCTCCTACTGGCGACTACTGAAGAAGAGCAAATACAAACTCTTTGCCGCGCTGCCGAACATCTTGCCCCAGACGGCACAATCGCGTTCAACCTCTTTTACCCAGACCCTGAAATGCTGGCGGATGACCCAGATGAAGAGTTTCTGCTTGAAGTAGTCGAAAAACAGGATGGCGGCCGATACGTTCTTACTGCCAAGAACCACTTTGATCTTGAATCTCAGTTGAACCACGGTGTTCAAATCGCCGAAGAACTCGATCCCAAAGGAAAGGTTCTCCGAAGGCAAGAACTTGAAGTCGTAGTGCGCTACTTGTACCCAGAGCAAATCATCGCTTTGTGTGATCGAGTTGGACTTGAAGTCATCGAAATGTGGGGCGACTTCGAAGGTGGGGATCTCGACGAAGAAAGCGATGAAATCGTCGTATTAGCTCGGCACGCCCAGCAGTCTTAACGAGAAAGAGGTGAGCCGAATTCCAGCCCACCTCTCGTCATTCAACTAATTTCTATCCGAATTAGAATCCTGCAGTTTTATTGCAGATGTTCATCAGATCTTCACCAGCAGCGAATTTTCGTAAATTCGCTTTAAACGTCTGTCGACGCATTTCGTATAGCTCAGGCGTGAGTGCTGATGAATGTGGAGTAAGAATTACGTTGTCCAAAGTCCACAATCGGGAATCGTCTTCTAGAGGCTCCACTGCAGTCGCATCGAGAGCAGCTCCAGCCAGATGACCCGACTCCAACGCATCGCACAGCGCATCTTCGTCTACGATCTCTCCACGAGAAATCACGATGATGTAGCTACCCTTTGGCATCATCGCTATTCGCCGAGCATCGATCGAACCACGAGTCGTGTCTAGTACTGGTGCGGCGATAACGAGGAAATCCGATACTTTGACGAGATCATCCAAACGGTCGAGATCCCAGCATTCTGTAATGCTGTCTGGAACATTCGAAGGCGCAGGATCGATAGCGTAGGTTGTCGTGTCGAATGCTGTGACACGTTCAGCCACGGCTCGTCCGATAGCACCCAAGCCAAAAATACCAACGGTCGTGCCAGTTATCTCAGTAATCCGCGATGCATATTTTTCGGTATCCCATGTTTTCTTTTGGCGATCTTCGAATGCTTCATGAAAACGGTGAGTCAGCCCGATCATCGCGCCAATAACGTGATCACCCATTGAGGTGACGTGCGTGCCCGGAGCGTTAGTGATTGGGACATCTGAATCGACGATGTTCTGGTAGGCAACAATCTTGTCGATTCCCATTCCGGGGCAGGCGATCCATTTCAGCTGTTCCGCAACAGCAAAAGCGTCGCCACTAGGCCATCCGAAGAATGCATCAGCATCACGAATAGCAGCAGGGTGGTCAGCTGGATCGTATGCAACCACGAATTCAATTTCAGGGAATGAATCGATCAGTTCGTTGGCATACTGCGTGCCTACGTGATCGGTACCGATTACAACTTTCAAGTTCGCCATCTCTTAACTAAGCTCGTGTTTATCGAGCCCGCATGGTGTCACAACAGGCATAATGCGCCAATGCTCACACGCTTGAAAATGTTTGGAAAGTCATGATTCCGCCGACTCGGTTCGAACCGGGCGATCACATTGCGATTCGAAATGTGTTTCACGGTCGCGTCCAAACTGTGTTCCCATCGATCGTAGTAACCGACACTCCAGAACTTGTTGTCACATGGTTGCCACTGAACACACCTGTACTCAACGGCATCAGTGACCCTTCTGCCAATCATGGCGGCGGTAAAGGCCATCTCAGTGCCGAGACAATGGCTTCTAAGTCATGGACTATGACGGAACGAAACTGGCATACGTCTGGAACATTACGCATTAAGAACCCGCGCTCAATGTGGTCACTATGGGTGTTCTGGGAACCAGAGATGACCGATGTTCGAGGCTGGTATATCAATGTCGACGCACCATACCAACGAACTCGGCTTGGATTCGATACGTGGGATATGTTCCTCGACGTTGTCGTGCAGCCCGATCGAAAGTCATGGCGATACAATGACGAAGACGAGTTTGCCGAAGCAATCGAAGCTGGAATTTTCACAGAGTTAGAAGCGCAAAATGTGCGAGATACAGCTGCTAAGTCTCTCCAAACTATTGCTGAAAACCGCCAACCGTTCGATAACATCTGGGCCAAATGGCGACCAGATGCAATGTGGCAAATCCCTCAGATTCCTAGCGAATGGGAAGAGGTTTAGTCAAGCGGGACTAACTTACAGAGTCTCTACTGACATTCAACGTTTAGACTCCACCGTTCCCACGGTAGAATTTCGATATGGCAAGCAACGATGGACGCTTCGAAATCGAAGCAGCATTCCAACCTACAGGTGATCAACCCGCCGCTATCAAAGCGTTATCCGGCGGGCTGAACGAACAGCTGAAACACCAAACTCTGCTCGGAGTCACGGGTTCTGGTAAAACTTTCACGATGGCAAAAATCATCGAGGAAGTGCAACGCCCTACTCTCGTAATTGCGCACAACAAGACACTTGCCGCTCAGCTATCTGGCGAATTTCAAGATTTCTTTCCGAACAATTCTGTTCAGTACTTCGTCAGCTACTACGACTACTACCAGCCCGAAGCCTACATACCGCAGTCAGACACATACATAGAAAAAGAATCCGACATCAACGAGGAGATCGACCGACTTCGCCACTCAGCTACTCGAGCTCTGCTTACTCGTCGAGACACCCTGATTGTTGCAAGTGTCTCTTGCATCTACGGCCTAGGTTCACCCGAGGAATACAAATCAGTTGTCCTGAACCTGCGCAAAGGTGAGGAACCGGGTCTTCGAAAAGTCGTACGTAAGCTCATAGATATGTACTACGAGCGGAACGACATGGAAATGGTTCGGGGTCGATTCCGACTTCGGGGCGACACGCTCGAAATCATGCCGGCTTATGAAGAATTGGCTATTCGCGTGCAATTCTTTGGCGATGAAATAGAACGCATTATCGAGCTTGATCCGTTGACCGGCGAGATTCTCGCCGAGCTCGATCAGGTCGACATCTTCCCGGGCAAGCACTTTGTCACGCCAGAAGATGAGCTTAAAGAAGCGCTAAAAGACATTGAGAACGAACTCGGTGAGCGACTCGACAATTTACGTTCAAACGGAAAATTGGTGGAAGCCCAGAGACTCGAACAGCGCACCAATTACGATCTCGAAATGCTCAAAGAAACTGGTTCTTGTCCAGGTATCGAGAACTACTCCCGACCACTGGGCCGCCGATCACCAGGGTCTGCTCCCTGGACGTTGTTGGATTATTTCCCAGATGATTTCCTGATATTCATCGATGAGTCGCACATGACTCTGCCGCAAATAAACGGCATGTACAAAGGCGACTTCGCTCGAAAGACAAGCTTGGTCGACTACGGTTTCAGGCTTCCGTCAGCAATGGATAACCGACCACTGGCATTCGAGGAATTTGAGGAACGCGTAAACCAAATCGTCTACGTCTCCGCAACGCCGGGTCCGTATGAACTAGCACACGAAGAGCGTCGGGTTGAGCAGGTAATTCGACCCACCGGCTTAATCGATCCTGAAATCATTCTCGAACCGACCGAGAATCAGATCGACAATCTACTGGAGCGTATACAAGCGACCACTGCGAAGCATGAACGTGTCTTGGTCACAACTTTGACCAAACGCATGGCAGAAGAATTGACCGACTATTTGCGTGAAATGGGAGTCAGAGTCCAGTATTTGCACTCGGATATTCAAACAATGGAGCGGTCGGAAATTCTCCGTGATCTCCGCCTTGGCGTGTACGACGTCGTGGTTGGAATCAACCTGCTCCGTGAAGGACTCGATCTTCCTGAAGTATCACTTGTCGCAATTCTCGACGCTGATAAAGAAGGGTATTTACGTTCCAGTACTTCACTAGTCCAGACGATCGGACGAGCGGCGCGCCACGTTGAAGGAAAGGTGGTCATGTACGCAGATAGAATCACTAAGTCGATGAAATTCGCCATGGACGAGACGAGCCGTCGACGTGAGATTCAGTCTGCTCACAATGACGCTAACTCGATTACTCCGACCTCTATCGTCAAAGAAGTGCGTGAACTCACTTCGCAAAGCAGGCAAGTCGCTGAGTCCAAGACGCCATACGTCACACCAGCAGCACTGCCCAAGAGTGATCTTGTACGTCTCGTGAAAGATCTCGAGAAGCAAATGAAGAAGGCTGCAAGGGATCTCGAATTCGAGAAAGCAGCACTACTACGCGATCAAGTCGTAGACCTTCGAAAGGTTCTTGTCGATCAAGGCGATTCAGTTGACCCCGAACCTGACAAGCAGGTCGAACTCGCCCCTACAGTTGGCGATGGCGTACCGGAAGAACTAATCGGCGCCGATTAGTCGAGCACTCTAATTTTCGAGTTCAGCCCGCTCAGCATGACGCGGTCATTGTGAACACGCCTTTGTATCAATAAGACCACCAGTCGCTGTCGGCTCTGGTTTTGGCTCAACGCAGCACAGCGTTAGTGATTCAAACGTCGACGAACCCACAGCCATTCAAAAGTTCTTGCCATGCCCAAAAGTTAATGTTGTAATTATGTAATCAAGTAAGTAATAGTAATCAACGCAAAGACGAAGGTGATTCCATGACTGTCGACACCGAGACCATTCAGAAGTGGTTCGATTCACACACTGACGGCGACTGGGGCTCAGGTGGTGTGACGATCAAAATGGATGATGACGAGATTCTCGCCGTAGTGAATGTCGTTGCTGAGTCGAACGATCTCCCAGAAGAATCTGACGATAGAGAGATCGCAATAAAGCGAATTGCCCGCCATTTTCGCAAGGCGACCCGTGTGTCGCGAATGGCAATCGCCGATTCAGCCCAAGATCTGTTCGAGCGAAAAGTATCGTGGGGGGTGCAAGCCGGTGAAGAGACGTACCTTTTCACTCACGTAACCGCACCTGCGATGACTCGATTGCGAATCGAAGAACGAGAAGTGCTCGACACATTGGTAAATTCAGGCGTCGCCACCTCTCGATCCGAAGCACTGTCGTGGTGTGTGAAGTTTGTTCGAGACAATGAATCGGAATGGCTAGAAAGCCTACGAGATGCGTTCAAGTCGGTTGAGAAAGTTAGGAATGCAGGCCCATCAGGGAAAAAATCCTGAATTCTTCACGCCAACAATTCCTTACCTCTCTGGTAGACTAATCAAATCTTCATATAGAACTTGAATTGGTGATCGATGCGAACGCATAGTTCCACGGCTCACGGAGACAAAAATGGCTGACGCAGAAGTATTAGAACAGGGAACGGTCCTAGAGGCTCTACGTGACGTTTACGATCCGGAAATCCCGGTCAACGTTGTAGATCTCGGGCTTATTTACACCGTTGAAGTTTCCGATGGCGACGTTCACGTTGAAATGACTCTTACAGCCCCCGGCTGTGGCATGGGGCCTTACATCGCACAGCAAGCCGAATGGCGAATTGCTGAAATCGACGATGTAGAAGATGTCCAAGTCGACGTTGTGTTTGACCCGCCGTGGACACCGGACATGATTACCGATGATGGCAAACGCCTTCTCGGTATCGACTAACTCAAGCCGTTTCGCACGCAATCAATTCCCGGCGTTAAGCCGCGAACAAAAGTTCTAGCAATCAATAAATATGTCGTCTCCTCGAAAACTGACCCCACAAGAAGAAGCCCGGCTCGCTCAAGTACGAGCCAATTTCCAAGAGCGACGCAAAGTTTCCGAATCGCTTGAAGGCATTGGCGTTCGTGTCGGCGTTTACTCGGGAAAAGGTGGAGTTGGGAAAACGACTGTTGCTACGAACCTGGCAGTAACACTGGCAGCTGAGGACAACGACGTCGCACTCTTCGACTGTGATATTGATTGCCCTAATGTGACACGCGTTCTACGCATCACTGAAGGTCCGATACAGAACGGTGAGAAGCTCGTGCCACCATCACGCTTTGGTGTCAAAGTAATGTCGATGGCTTTCTTCCAAGACAACGAAGACGAAGCAATCGTCTGGCGTGGTCCGATGATTCACAATGCCATCAACCAGTTCCTTCACTCAACCGAGTGGGGTGACCCTGATTACATGATCGTCGATCTTCCACCAGGAACATCCGACGCTCCTCTCACGGTTATGCAGACGCTCAACCTTGATGGTTTTGTGATCGTTACAACGCCGCATGAGCTTGCAGTTCTCGATGCAAAGCGCTCGATCAACATGATTAAGAAGATGAACCTAAAGGTATTCGGCGTAGTCGAAAACCTCTCTGGTGGTGTTTTCGGCACCGGCGGCGGAAAAGCACTAGCTGAAGAAATGGATCTCCCATTCCTTGGTGCTCTGACTATGAGTGCTGATTACACGAATTCTAAGAAGCCAGCGTCGCTTGAATCGGACATCGCAGCTAAAGAATTTGCGTCGATATCCGAGAACCTAAAAGCTCAGATCGCAGCTAACAAGTCTTAGGACTGTTATTCAGGTTCGTTGGATTCGGGCCCTAGGTGAGCTTCCGGTTCGACAGTCGGCATTTCCACTCGGTATTTTGAACCGCATGATTCACATTCGAATCTGCCATATTCGTCGAAATCGATTCCTGGCTGCCCACAGTGCAAGCATATCGTCGGCGTCTGCTCAAGAAATACCTGCGTAAATTCTAGATCCATATCTGATTCAGAATCCGACTCCATAC
>Ga0302134_10001243_pt1 | contig 11937 bp, 10 predicted proteins | sample CB9_SCM_MG_FD_203123 | JGI IMG/M metagenome (GOLD analysis project Ga0302134, IMG submission 203123) | Marine microbial communities from Western Arctic Ocean, Canada - CB9_SCM | ecosystem: Environmental > Aquatic > Marine > Oceanic | place: Canada: Western Arctic Ocean | collected 2017-09-19
TGATTACGAACATTGGTTTCACACGCCTTCACTCCCAAAGCAATTGCACTTTGGGAAACAACTGTCGAAACGGTCGCCGACGAATTAATCGAAAATATCAGTCAAAAAAAGACTTTTGATTTTCTAACTGAATACGCAAATTTACTCCCCCTAATCGTCATCGCAGAAATGGTAGGAGTCCCTCACGCGGACAGAGATTTATTTAAATCATGGTCAGTAAAAGTTGCTCGAACACTTGAGCCAACCATTACAGCTAACCAAGCGGAAGAAGCTGATCAAGCTACTATCGAATTAGCTGAGTACTTTGATCGAATTATCGAGTCTCGGAGAATCGAACCGAAAGACGATCTCATTACAGTGCTGATTCAGGCAGAAGAGGAGGGAGACAAATTAAATCACGGGGAAGTAATAGCTGCCCTCCAGTTAATCTTAATAGCAGGCCACGAAACTACCTCGAATTTGCTCGGAAATGGTATGTACGCACTATTGAATAACCCCGAGCAGCTCGCTTGGTTGCGGAAGAATCCTGACCAGGTCGATGTGGCTGTTGAGGAGCTCCTCCGTTTTGACTCGCCTGTCGCCGTAAATGCAAGAACAGCGTTGGAAGATGTTGACGTTGGTGGTGTTCCAATCAAAGCTGGTGATTCTTTAATTTTACTGCAGGGTTCGGGCAACTTCGATGAAAATTTAAGAGAACATTCTGACGCCCTAGCCCTTGAGCATGGTGACAAGAATCACTTATCGTTTGGACGAGGGGTACATTATTGCCTAGGGGCACCCCTAGCTCGGCTCGAAGGTCAAATAGGCTTTCAAAAAGTACTCGATAGATGGAGTGACATCCGATTAGCTGAGGCACCGGAATATAAGGATCACATAGTGCTCAGGGGATTAAAAACATTAAATGTCCAGGTGAATGATTAGAAATTAATATTAGCCGTTTCATAAACCTTCCTTGAGATTTATAATAAGTATATGAATCTAATATTTGGCTCAGATACGCTCATACCACCATTCAACTATAACCGCGTCAAATATGAGGACGTGCAAGCTGCAATTGATGAGGCAGTTCGTGTTACGACTAGTATTTATCTAGAGGTCGTGGCGATATCAGATAACGATCGCACATTTGAAAACACAATTCGTCCACTAGATGACGTAACAAATCTTCTGGTGGAAACAGATGGAGCATTTTGTTTCTTGGCCTATGTGTCAGATGACGAAGAAATGAGACAAGTTGCTCAACAGGCGGATGAAAAACTGTCTTCATTTCAAACTCTTCTAGGATTCCGGCAGGATATTTATAAATCTGTCATAGCCTACACAAAAACTGCAGAATTCACGAATCGTACCCCCATCGAGAAAAGACTGGTCAGCTTTATACAACGAGATTATCGAAGAAATGGACTTGATCAGCCCAAAAGACAGCAAAATAAAATTAAAAAGCTTCGCCAACGACTCGTAACGCTTGGAATTGAATTTAGAAGAAATATCGATGAGCACGAAGATTATATTCTTGTGCCGCGAGAGGAGCTGGACGGCTTACCAGACAATTATATTGATAGTCTCACCAAGCACCCTTCGGAACAAGCTGACCTCTATCAGATCTCACTAGATTATCCTGAAATGTTTCCATTCATGGAGGCTGCCACATCAGAATTATGGCGTAAAGAATTATTTTTAAAGAACCACAACAAAGCGGCGGGATCTAATATTCCTTTGCTCGAGGAAGCTCTAGAAATCCGTTTGGAAATCGCCCGCCTACTAGGATTTAATTCTTGGGCTGAATATTCCATTGAACTCAAAATGGCAAAAACACCTGAACGTGCCAAAGCTTTTCTTACCGATTTACGCAGCAGCGTACAGGTAAAGGCAGAACAGGATATTCAAATCTTACTTCAAGAAAAACAGACTCATTTAAACGACTTAAATGCGAAATTAGAAATATGGGATTGGCGATACTATCAGCAACGAGTCCGGCGAGAAAAATTCAATGTGGATCAATTCAAGGTGGCAGAATATTTCCCGCTCGACGCAGTCTTGACAGGAATGTTCGAGATTTATCAAAAAGTAACAGGCGTAGTTTTTCAACAAATAAATGATCCAAAGGCGTGGCATCCAGATGTGCATCTGTATGGGGTTACAGATTCAACCACAAATGAGCACCTCGCCCATTTTTATATGGACCTACACCCAAGGCCAGGTAAATTTGGACATGCGGCTGCATTCACGCTCCGGCCTAGTAGACAACAGTCGGATGGAACCCGACAGCCAGCAATTTCAGCGATCGTGGCCAATTTTACAAAACCAACAGCGGAGACCCCAAGTCTATTACGACACAGCGAAGTTGAGACCTTATTTCATGAGTTTGGCCATATTCTGCACCAAACTCTGACAAAGGCTCCATTCAGTCGATTCTCAGGCACTGCTGTGGAACGCGACTTTGTTGAGGCGCCAAGTCAAATGCTTGAGCACTGGGCCTGGGATAGTGACGTCCTTACTGGATTTACCCGACATAAAGACACGAAAAAACCATTACCGCAGGCTTTGCTTGACCAAATGGTGAAGGCAAAGAATATTGGAAGTGGAATTCACTATTTAAGGCAAATTTACTTCGCTTCACTGGACCTTGCCTACCATGGTCCTGATTTAATCGAAAACTCCGATAAACTAGCTAGTGATTTGCACGAAATTACGTCGTTCACATTTCCGCAAGACACGCATTTTCAAGCTGGATTCGGTCATTTATTCGGATATGATGCGGGATACTACGGATATCTCTGGTCGCAGGTTTTTGGCGACGATATGTTCACCAGATTCGAAAATGAGAATCCTCTCGAAGTTGGAAAGGATTATCGAAGGTTTATCCTTGAACCAGGAGGATCCAAAGATGCCGAAATACAAATCGCAGAATTTCTTGGACGAGAACCCAATAATCAAGCATTTATAGAAGAAATTGGTCTGAACGTTACTGCGAGTTGACTCGGCTCTAGCACAGATGAGTAAATACGCTTTACACTGTCTCAAAATCAACTTCCAAAAGTGGATGGAGAACTACAATGACTAGTCCAACAGAAACAAAAGGCGCATTCGTTGGGATGCAGCTGGAAACTACCCGACAAACAATTTCCCAAGATGTCATCAATGATTATGTGCAACGAACTGGGGATAATCATCCTTGGTATACCGGTGAGTCACCCTTTGGCAAGCCTGTGGTCCCAGCTATGCTGACGTACAATTGGCCCGGAAACCCAAATACTACGTGGTACCCAGAAAACATTTACGGGAATCTCCATGCTCGGCATGAGTTTGAGTGGTATCAACCCGCGCTCGCCGGTGACACATTGATTGGACATCGTGTAATTGTTGATCGATATGAAAAACGAGGTCGTGTCTATTTAGTGCCAGAATTAACAATCGTCCGAGAATCGGATGGAGCAATAATCCTCAAACAACGACATCATCAATCATTTCTGATTGACGGAGAGTCTTTACAAGAAACTAGCACCGTTGCAGTTGATAAATCTCGCGAACAGGATGCTGGGAGAACACGACAGAGCCACCCGAGCGATGGCGAGTCATTGGAAATCTTCGGTCCTGTATCTAAATTTGTAGATAAGGTCGTGGCTGACCAATATTCTGGCTTGAAGCCGAATTATCATAACGACTTAGAGGCTGCCAGCGATCTTGGATTCCCTGACATCGTGGTACAGGGCACACTCTCTCTGGCGTACATCTGTGAGTTACTTACAAAGCGATTTGGTACTGGTTTATTCGTTGGTGGCCGATTAGATATCAAGTTTGTTAATGTCCTTTGGGTGGGAGAAAACATCTCTGCCAAGGGTGCTCTACGTGAATTAACTCGCGAAGGTGGCAAGGAAAGAGCACAAACGACCATCTGGACTGAAAAGGATGATGGAACCGTCACCATTGTCGGCCAAGCTTCAGCAGTAATCTAACGACAACATTTACCGGTGCAAATCACGCATGTTGTCTATGACGTTGTTGTACTAGGTGCAGGATCAACCGGTAGTGTTGTTGCTACACGGGCATCTGAAGACCCAAATAAACAAGTATGTCTGATTGAATCTGGACCAGATTACGGCGATTCAAGCAATCTTCCTGATGATCTTGTTAATCCATACAAGAATTCGCTCGTGGATCATGATTGGGAGCATAGTTATCAACCAACAGCTGAGCGTGAGAATATTCAATTCCCACGAGGTCGTGTTACAGGTGGTTCGTCAGCTGTCAATACGACCATAGCTTTGAGGGGTATCCCCGAAGACTACGATCACTGGGCTGATCTTGGAAATTCGGAATGGAGTTGGTCAAACGTTTTGCCCAGTTTTATTCGTCTCGAAAGAGATCTGGATTTTGGTTCAGAAAAATACCATGGCGATGCCGGGCCGATCGCAATACGACGACATCCCTGGAGCGAACTGACCGCCAGCCATCAAGCCTGGTGGGAAACCGCTCGAAACCTAGGAATTCCTGATTGCGACGACCACAATCATCCTGATTCGTTTGGCGCTGGTGCTCAGCCGATGAATCGAATTGGAAGACTGCGGATATCAACAGCACTAGCTTACCTTGGAGCAGCAAGAGGAAGGCCTAATCTCACAATTCAGTCTGACACTCATATACGGCGACTAATAATAAAAAAACGTAAAGTGACTTCAGTAGAAATTCAAACTTCCGATGGCCAGGTTAAGGAAATACATGCAAAGTTGTTTGTACTATCTACGGGAGCAATCCAAACACCAGGCGTGTTGAGACGGAGCGGAATCGGCAGACCAGATGATATTGAGGCTATGGGACTCGACCTTGTGGCTCAAGTTGACGGCGTTGGCCATAATCTCCAAGATCATCCAATGATTGCCCTCACCTGTGAGTTGGTTGATCCGACATTAGCTCTCCCCGACATGCCGTTAATTCAAACAGTCATGCGATACACCGCCAATGACTCTAAGCATAGAAACGATCTCCAAATTGAGCTAACCAGCTGGACGCAACGTGATGATATCCCCAGTTCATTTGCACTTCTGGGAGTACTAGAGCATACCTACGGCTCTGGTTCCGTCCTAACCCAATCGAGTGACCCATTGGCACAGCCAGTGATCAATTCACTCTTCTGTGAGGACGACAGAGATGCCTCTAGGCTCACCCAAAGTCTAGAGGATTGCTTACAGTTCACTCGTTCCAAACCGCTTAGTGAATTAATCAGTAAAGTTAGCTCCAACTCCCAAGAGGTAGATAAGTTAGATATCGAAGAACTTACAAGCTTAGTGCGAAGATATGCGAAAAGCGGCTATCACCCGTGTGGAACCGCAAAGATGGGATTGAGTACCGACCCAGAATCTGTGGTAGATCAGTATGGTCGGTCACATGCTATCGAAGGTTTGGTAATTGCAGACGCATCAATTATTCCCCAGATTCCGCGCGCTAACACAAATTTGACAAGTATTATGATCGGGGAACGTATTGGCGAATGGATTAGAACTGATTCGGCCTCGTATGGGCTGTGATTCTTCAAAATCTTAAGGAAATAATCCATGAATGATATCAGTGAAGAATTATTAGCAAGTTTACATTCGGCGATTGACGCTTATCCTGATTTTCCAACCGAGGGAATTCTGTTCAGAGATGTTAGTCCTCTCTTCCGAGACGTAAGCCTACTCAGGGAAGCCATCTTAATTCTTGAGAAACGATACAACATTGATGAAATCGATATCGTAGTAGGAATCGAAGCGCGAGGTTTTCCGATTGCTTCATTGCTTGCTCAATCAGTCAATAGGCCAATGGTAATGGCAAGAAAATCTGGCAAATTACCGGGAGCAGTGAAGCGAAAAAATTACGGCTTCGAATATGGAAGTGATGCGATTGAAATCCAAATTAGTGCTATCGCTCAGGGCCAACGAGTCCTCATAATTGACGACTTACTCGCGACGGGTGGAACCGCGCGAGCGACAGCTGAGCTAGTCAAGGACCTGGGAGGAGAGGTTGTCGGATTAGCTTTCCTAGTTGAGTTGGCTGGCTTAAACGGTCGAGACATGCTGAATCAAGACGCACAGATTGAAAGTCTGATAACTCTGGCAGCATACGATAAATAAAACTGCTGACTAGATTCATAAAAGCTTAGTTAAACTGAGGCATCACCGATTTTGCAAACAGCTCAGCTGGCTCACGCACGTCCTTACCGAAAAACTCAATTTGGAACATGCTACAGCCTAGTTCAAGGTGTTGGCCAATTCGGTCGACAATCTGATTAGGCGTACCTGAAAGAGCCAAGGCACCGGCGGGGTTACCCATATGTCCGCCGAATATCTTTTGAGCGGTCTCAATCATCGGATTAACTACCGATTCATCCTCTGCAATAGTGACTAAGCACTGCTGGGAGACCGTGATATCGTCCGGGTTACGTCCAAGATCTTGAGCATGATTCCGCAACACTTCAACTTTATGACCGACATTATCCTGGCCGCCAGCTGAATTATTCCAAATATCAGCATATTGAGCGGCAATACGCATAGTTACCTTTTCACCCCCTCCACCAATGAGAATCTTCGGGCGTCGAGTTGGTTTTGGTAGAGTTATCACATTTTCAGTTTGTACGTACTTTCCGTCGAAAGTGACTTCTTCCTCGTCTTCATCCCACATTCGCTGTAATAGTTGAACTACCTCACGTAACTGACCAAGTCTTTCTTTTGGTTCGAGAAATGGCATTCCAAAGTCCGTAAATTCTCGAGGCATCCAACCACTCCCGAGTCCGACTATTACTCGGCCATTAGAAATATGATCGGCCGTCGCAACCACTTTTCCAAGATGTGCTGGATTCCGCATACCGACCGGAGTAACTAGAGTTCCCAGCTCAACTTTGCTGGTGACCGCTGCCAATGCTGAAATCTGAGTCCAAGCTTCAAGTATTGGAATTTGAGGAGATGTCGGGCCATAAAGATGATCGTTCACCCAGAGAGATTCAAATCCTGCACTTTCGAAAAACGATGCAGCTTCTCGTGCCTGATCCCAAGTTCTCTTAATTTGTGGAACCATCGTTCCGAAATGCACATCACCCATTATTTTCTCCAATGCTTATCAAGGCTTAACCCAGTATTTGATTTTGAAACTTTTCTTAACAATATCAGATCTTAACTCAGCTCAGTAGCGGTGCATCTAAACAGACCAACAGCCTAACGCTCAAATGCAATTTTACCGCCAACAATCGTCATGTCAATTGGTAGGTCTCGAAGTTCAGTGACAGGCACGTCTTCAATTCTCTCAGACAGAACAGTTAAATCCGCAAGTTTTCCTTCTTCCAAGCTCCCCTTAATATCGTCCTCAAACGAGGCATATGCGCCATTAATCGTATGCATCCTCAGTGCCGTAGTTAAATTCACACGCTCATCAGGTCCACATACATCACCACTCTCAGTAGCACGTGTAATAGCTTGCTCAATTCCAAACAGCGGCCGATAGTCTGTTACTGGTGAATCTGAGGAGCCGGCGACTCTCACGCCTCGCTCAATAAGTGATTTCGCTGGAAACATTACGTCGGCGCGATCTCTACCATAATTTTGAATGTAACCGTCACCGAACTCCCAAAAAAATGCAGGTTGCATCGCTGGGACAACCATTTGAGATACGACTCGATCTTGTAAATCGGGCGGCGTAATGCCACAATGATCGATTCTATGACGTAATGCGTCTCGTGGATATTCTGCCTGCGCCCTTGCCATTGCATCGAGCGTTTGCTCGATCGCTTTATCACCAACCGCATGCACAGTGCATTGCCAACCTGCTCGATGCGCCCGTCCCAGCAAATCATCAAGATCATTCTGACCCCAGTATGCAATACCGGAGTTATCAGAATCAATTGAGTAAGGTGCCCGAGTAGCTGCCGTTGGGCCTGATGAGGAGCCGTCAGTCATAATCTTGAACGCGCCAACTCTAATTTGTTGATTGCCAAATCCAGTCTTAATACCGGTCTCTAAAATCGGCACATGTGGGTGATCGAGAGCATTAACCGTCACGAAACTATAAATCCGAACTTGAAGTTCATCAGTAGCGACAAGATCGAGAGCTTGTTCGAGTGGTAATCCGGTCATCCCGCCTGCGTCGTGTATGCTGGTGAGCCCGGATGCGAGGTCTAGTCGATTAGCATTGCGTAAGTGTTCCTTGATCTCAATCTTCGATGGTTGGAGTACATCCCTGAATGGAACAGTTGCGCGCTCATATGCCACACCGATAATCTCTCCGGCCGAGTTTCTATCAAAACGCCCTCCGTCTGGGTCAGAAAGTGTCGCCTCGACCTCAGCTAACTGCATAGCAGCCGAGTTGAACGATCCAATATGACCACAAGTTCGTGTAAACCACACAGGATGATTCGGGGCCACCGCGTCCCAGTCCATGGTATTTGGATGACGATTCTCTGCTAGCTTAGAATCGTTGTAGCCACGACCACGTATCCATGTCCCCTCGGGCTGTATTGCTACTTTCTTTCGAACTTCTTCCACAAGTGCCGCGATTGAATTCATACCTGGCGCCTTACAATCAATCGCGTCCTGGGATGCCCCAATTCCCGCAAAATGTTGATGCGCGTCGATAAAACCTGGGGTTACAGTTCGGCCAGCTAAGTCAATTATCTGTGTTGCAGATCGTGCTTGTGCGCGGATGTCAGTATTTGATCCGACTAATAAAATTCGGTCACCCTGAATTGCAATTGCTTCAGCGACTGAATTATCTGCGTCAATCGTGTGAATTGACCCATTTATGAAAATGATTGATGGTGTATCTGACATATGGCTCTCCGGATTTTGTGGTTCTTAAATTTTCGAATGCGAAATTAATGGTCAGTCGCATAGTGCTCTAGCAAGAGATCTCGGCCAAAATCACCTCCTGGCTTCCGCCAAACTGAATGAATATGATTAGCATCATTCTGAGTATTATCATACTCAATTAACAAATTTGGTCCTTGTATTCGGTAATAATGGCCTTGGTACCGTTCAGTACTGCCGGCCCAAGAAAAATACGACCCTGAAAGGACATCTATCTGATATTTCTCGTATTCAAGCTGAGCTAGTTCGTGAGGAAGTCTTGAAATATAGTGTTTGATCAACTCTAAAAATCGATCTTTTAGTCTATTATCCATATCACGAATACAAATTCCAATCGGAATCACACTCCTATATCGTAAAATTTCTGGCTCGCCCTCTCGTTCTGTCCGGTCAGTGTAATTATCATTTGTTGGTGTTGACGCATCAGACCATGGAAGAACACCATCCTCCACTTGTGGTCGATTTGACTGAACAATGTCCGTAGGAGCAATTTTACTGACAACGGCCATTTCTCTTTGTTCGTCCGACATTGACAGTACCAATGCCCGCCCTAGGTCCTCTTCTGCCCCAAGTGGTCGTAATTTATAATTCTCTGCAGTGGAGGCATCTGCTGGATTTGATCCCAAGAACGCAGGCGTCATCGCAACTAGTTCATTATTCATTATTAGGTATGACAAACTGACATGATGTCCATCAAATCTCCATCCCCAGTTACCGGCCGGGGTGCCAAATACACTCACGTAGTAGAGTCTCGGATCTCTAGTAAATCTTCCCTGCCATCCTTCCAATTGGTCTAGTGTTACCTCCAACGCCATAATGTTCGTGGTCGCCACAAAAGCATTCTCAGACAATCCTGTGGCTAGTAGTCGACGAGCGAGTCTCTCTTGATCTGAATTCATTTCACTGAAAGAAAGTCCGCCTCGAACACCCGGCGTATAGGCCCATCGCTCGCGCTCATCGTTTTCAGGGAAGCTAAATTGGCAGTTTAACAATTGTTCTGGATTGAGACTCGCCAAAAAATCTTGAGCTGCATTCCGCATCAATTCAGCTAGGGTACCTCTTATTGAATTAATTACCATTATCTCGAAATAGTCCTTGTCTCCTGGTCTCAAATAGGCATTTTAGTCGCGCGTGCATCATTTGTCTTGATTAGAAATCGAATGCAATGCTTCAGTCATTTTCTGCAACTCTACGCATTCAACTCCTAGCGTTAACCCGCGTGTAAGAGGTGCCTGAAAGATAGCATCGATTTCCATTTCACGTCCCTCAACAAAATCAATCATAGTACTTGGTTTGTAATCAATCATCGTATCTGTCATCGTCATTAATTCATCAACAACTCGGTTATCGAGTTGAGGTGCAAACTCACCCATCGAATTCACAAGATCTGCATTTCCAATCTCTATCACTTCTCGCATTATTTTTTCAGCGAGAGATCTCAAGTGAGGCTCTTGCATAATTACCTCTGTGCTGACTCCACCAGTCAATACGCACAGTCCATTAAAAGGTATGTTCCAACAGAGTTTGAGATATCTAGCAGCCAATCGTGAGTCTGCAATGCTTGTGACTACTTTGACTTGTTCCCATAGTGACATTGCAAGAGTGAGCTCTAATGGATCGTCGCCTAGGTGAGTAACTGTCAGTGGTCCATAATCAAGATGGTTAATCACTGAGGGTTCCAATCTGTTAATACAGGTAAATGCTAATCCTCCGAAAACTCTTTTGGGATCCATCCATTTAGCAAATTCTTCCTCAATACCCAAACCATTAATAATGGCAAGTAATCTTGTATCAGCGTCTATCAACGGTGAAATTAAGCGCTCCGCGTCAGACAGAGCGGTCGCTTTAAGTGCGCACAAAATCCAATCTGGTTGAAATGTTTCAGCTAACTCAATGGCGCTTCTAGTAATACGTGGGCTGTGAAGTCTAATGTCGCCATCTTTACTATTCACCGTAATGCCTCGCTCAGATACGGCTGAATAATCACTTCTCAAAATAAATGCTACGTCATGCCCGTGTTCAGCAAGTCGAGCACCATAATAAGTTCCAACAGCACCAGCACCCACGACTGCTACTTTTGACATGAACGTGTGCTGTCAAATTGTGTCAAGGGTATTTTCCATCAATACGATCTCCAGGTTGATATGATGAATCTCGATAAAATGCGATTGTCTTACGTTCTTTTTCCTCAATAGCGGCTGCCGCGGCTGGGATGTCTCGAGCTATTTCTAATGGGATCTCTATCGCTCCATGTTGATCAGCAACGAGCAAGTCTCCAGAGGAAATAGACAATCCACCAACTTGGACTGGACCACCAACTTCAACTAGATGCATATACCCGTGCGAGACAAGTACATGCTTCGAAAGCGCTAGAAAGCCCATCTCTCTCATTTCATCCAAGTCTCGAACACCACCATCAGTAATAACTCCTACTCCACCGAGTGCCGTATGACGAGTCGAATTGACTTCTCCCCACCATGATCCAATCGACGGTTGATCAAGATCTTGAATTACGACAAATTTTGGCCCAGTCTGAGCAAGCATGGCATCAATCAGTAAATCTCTGTCCACGGTATCGGGATCATCCTCCGGCCTTATCGACGCTCGCATCTTAGCGGTAACCGCATAGCCAGCCCGAATGCCCAGTTCTGGGAAACGACAGATCACATCAGAATTTGTGAATCCAGTGGTTCGTGATCGAATGTCGAACGTTTCTATCGCATTAGCAATGGCAGGTGTCGGCCACTTACACAATGCATCCAAATCATTTTGGTGTAATAGTTGGTTCTTCGAAGTCACTAGCGATCCTTTCACAAGCCTTAGTTACCCAGTGTAAAATTTCAGTTTATCTGACATTAGGTCGAATAAAAAGATTCGAAGACGGCATCAACCAGAGCTATATTTCTGGGATCACGCCAAGATCTACCGCTCTGGTTACAACTATAAGCCAGACTTAACCTTCCTTCCGGATCAGCGATGCCAATATGACCGCCGTTACCATAGTGTCCGAATGTTCCGGGGTTCGGTCCGAGCGGCCGGATACCGGGGATAGCCAGCTGGAAACCGAGACCAAATCTAGTTGGTCGTCCAAGCACCAGATCGTCGC
>Ga0302134_10001244_pt1 | contig 11933 bp, 15 predicted proteins | sample CB9_SCM_MG_FD_203123 | JGI IMG/M metagenome (GOLD analysis project Ga0302134, IMG submission 203123) | Marine microbial communities from Western Arctic Ocean, Canada - CB9_SCM | ecosystem: Environmental > Aquatic > Marine > Oceanic | place: Canada: Western Arctic Ocean | collected 2017-09-19
CGAAGTGGCGCGAGGAACTCGTCGCCTACCTTCAGGGTAACAGGGATTATTTGCTGCAACGAATCGCTAAGATGCCAAACATAAGTATCAATGATGTTGAAGCGACTTATCTGGCATGGATTGATGTGCGCGGGCTAGGGCTTGCTGATCCTCAGGCATTTTTCGAACAGGCCGGTGTAGGGTTGGCGGCAGGAGAACAGTATGATGGTCCTGGATATTTACGTCTAAACTTTGGTTGCGTGCGTAGTGTACTGGCCGAGGCATGCGACAGAATCGAAAGTGCCCTGCGGTCAACAGATACTGAGTAACTGTTCCGTAAATCGATTATTGGTATCCCTGAGATTTTTGCTCAACAGTGAGCAGACACCCATAAGGACTTTATTGGCGATCGTGGGATTTTCTTCATTTAATTTTTTGAAGTCTTCATGTTTGAGTACAATGAGTTTGAGCTTTGTTTTGGCGCGAACCGTTGCTGACCTGGGTGATCCGTCAATTAAAGACATTTCGCCGACAGATCTGCCCGTTGTGAGCGTCGCGATGGTATGTCTGCTGCTATCAAACTGCTTGATTATTTCCACCTCACCCTCGGCGATAAAGAACATTTAGCCACCATGACCCCGTTCTTTAAAGACGTAACTGCCCTCGTCGTATTCATGGTTGAACATGTGTTTTTCGATTAATTTGTAATCGTCACCTTCCAAAAAATTGAAAACTTCGAGTTTGGGTAACAAGTCTTGTACGGCCATGGTGAGTCCGAAGTACAGTAGATGGCTGAACAATAGTATGGGGTTGTACAATACGTAATACTAGATGATGTCGTTGGTCGAAAATCAAAAAAAGAAATATGGAGAAGGATATGCCTGCTGCTTTAAGTATTGCCGTGTTGACAGTGTCAGATACACGTTCCATCGAAACAGATACCTCTGGTCAGTATCTCGCTGATGCACTGGTAGAATCAGGTCATCAGCTGATTGATCGGCAAATTGAAATTGATGATATATATCGATTACGGGCTCGTGTCTCGAGTTTGATAGCCGACGATGAGACAGAAGTGGTATTGATTACAGGCGGTACTGGATTTACAACCCGTGATTCAACCCCGGAGGCGATAAGACCGCTGCTCGATTCAAACATCGAGGGTTTTGGTGAATTGTTCCGCCATCTTTCCTATGAAGAAATTGGCACATCTACGGTGCAGTCGCGAGCATTGGCAGGCTTTGCAAACGGGACACTGATCTTTTGTATGCCGGGGTCGACGGGTGCCTGCAAGACTGCATGGAATGGTATATTGAGGCAGCAGTTGGATATTGATCATCGGCCCTGCAACTTTGCCGAATTGATTAAGAAGGGTGGCCACAATTGAGTAACGCGCTGCATCCTGTTGACGAAGTAGTCGATTGGCTACTTTCGCGAGCAAAAGCCACCGATCAATCGATCGTAAAATCATTGGATACGGCGCTCGGTCTCTACCTGTATCTCGATATTTGTTCACCCCTGGATGTGCCTCCTGCCGCAAATAGTGCGATGGATGGCTACGCTGCTGCGCATGGTTCACTCGAAGTAGGTGGTGTCTATGAAGTCAGTGATCGCATTCCTGCCGGTACCGTGGGTAAGCCACTGAAATCGGGCACGCTGGCAAGGATATTTACTGGCGCACCGGTACCTGAGGGAGCCGATAACGTCGTCATGCAGGAAAATACGACTGACCTCGGTGATGGCAAGGTACAGATCAAAGAGATACCCGAACTTACTGGAAATGTAAGACCCCGCGGTCAGGACATTGAGCAAGGTGAGGTTATTCTGGCACGTGGTCACCGTTTAAAGCCGCAGGATCTCGCGCTGATCGCCTCGGTTGGCCTGGCTGAAGTTGAAGTCTATCGGCCCTTGAGAATAGCAATCATGTCGACGGGTGATGAACTTGTTGAGCCCCCGACCGCACTTCGTCCTGGCCAGATATACAACGCGAATCGCTATGCGCTTGCCGGATTGATCCGTGGTCTAGGGATGGAAGTCCTTGATCTTGGACTGGTTGCGGATACCCCGGAGGCGACTCGTGAAACATTGCGACAAGGCGCTTTGGCGAGTGATTGTATCTTAAGCACAGGAGGCGTTTCCGTCGGAGACGAGGATTATGTCCGAGCGGCGGTTGAAAGTATGGGCTCGCTGGATATCTGGCGTTTGGCAATTAAGCCGGGCAAACCGCTGGCCTATGGCTCTGTTTCCGGAACGCCTTTTTTTGGTTTACCTGGAAATCCTGTTTCGACCTTTGTGACCTTCATGATGATTGCAAGACCGTATCTGATTGCGACCCAGGGTGGTAATGCGCCGAAAGCTAAACATTTTTATGGTGTTGCAGACTTTAATTTTTCCGCGGGCAATCGTCGGGAGTATCTGCGGACTAAAATTCAGTGGGATGAAAATGCGGAGGTTACCCTGAGCAAATATGCCAACCAGGGCTCGGGCATTATGTCATCGGTGAGTTGGGCAGATACCTTGGCGGAAGTCGAAATAGGACAGCAAATTACACCGGGGGATAAAATAAAGTACTATCTAATCTAGTGACGCTTCGGAGCTTAGGGTGACATGGGATTGATTGTACTCAGCATCATGCTGTCGGTAATACTGGGTTGTAGTACCTGGCTGATTCTCGGCGAGAAATTTCCGGTTAAAGAGGAAGATAAGTGGCCGGTAACAAACCATATCGTTTGCTATAGCGCTATGCTGATAGTACCGGTGTGTCTGGTGATCTTTTTTGTGTTTTGATCTTAATCGACGCCGCGGGACCTTCTTTGCGCTTATCCTGCTCACTGACTTCTTTAACTTTGAAAATGGTCTCAAGCTCTTCGCGGCGGTCCTGGCATTCTCGTCTCTCCGGGCCATATGCCGGTGCCTTGTGTTCTTCAGCGAAGACGTTGGCGTAAAGATTAGCCACCCACATCTGACCCTCCTGGGTGCGTCGTAGGAAGCGAACGCCTTCAGTGATAAAGAGGGTAACAACGTTCCAGAAGAACCCAGGGTAACCTTGCCTCAGGTCTGCGGCAAGTGGTGTAGCCCATCTTTGCCGCCTGGCCTGTTTCTCTGAATTCCGCAAACAGTGCGGATATTTTTCTCATGTACTGAGGGTCAGCCAGCTGACCAATCAAATATGCCGAACGAATTAGACCTGGGAAGTCTGTGCTTTCCTGTGCGTCTTCCTCCGTAGGCACCGGACAACGGGTTCGTTCGATATTGTTTTGGATCATTTCCACATCAACATCTTCATCATCCCGAAAACGTTCCTGGATATACATTTTCGCACGATCCACGTGATAGGGTGTTAGGAAGGCATCTGTAGAACCGGCGGGTGGCGCGATTGTTTCATATTCTATGTTGATAGCGTACCGACCACTTCTGTCAGCTCGACATATGCCTCGGACGTAGCCAATGTCATGATTGAGTAGAGAAATCACGAAATGAACCCATTCCTTAGCGCTAACGCCGCCTTCAATCAGGGTTTTGCCACGCAGTATTTCCATCCCCACCGATGTCACCATCATTGTGTGATTGGCATCATGGTACGGTGCATCACTGTTTACGATGATTTCCAACGCATTTCGAGCATTGGTGACCAAGAGGTGAATGTCCGATTCGTTGTTACCGAACATGTTGACGTAGTATTCGATGAGATCGTCGACAAAGGCTTCAATAACGATAGATGAGGGATTGAACATCGTGTGCTGTTTGATGTGGTTTGGTATTCGATTGTGTCGCGTCAACGCGCTGAGTCAAGCCAAAATTGGCATGGGGGGATCTTTAGTATCGAAATGCGGTCATTGAAGCGTATTGATCATTCAGCTTTGGTGGTGATTTTAAATGAGCTGATCTAATATAGTTGACGAAATGTATGAATACTATTCATAGGTCTGGATTGGCTGGGCCGAATCTAGCTTCGGTGACTATTGATGATTGAGTTACGACACTTGCGTACCCTGGTTGCGTTACGTGATACCGGCAGTCTTGTGGATGCAGCAGAGCGCCTCTTCTTGACACAATCTGCACTGTCGCATCAGTTGAAAGACCTCGAAGCACACTTGGAATGTACGCTCTTCGTCCGCAAAACCCGTCCACCGCGTTTTACAAGTGCTGGTCGCCGTTTGCTGAGCCTTGCGGATGCATTGATTCCTATGGTGCGGACTGCTGAAAGGGATATTGTTCGGTTAGCCGGTGGTGAGGCAGGTCGCTTACACATTTGTATTGAATGCCATAGCTGCTTCCAGTGGCTAATTCCGGCGATCGATAAATATCGCAGTCACTGGCCAGAAGTTGAGCTCGATCTTACGGGTGGATTCAATTTCGAACCGTTACCCGCGCTGATTCGTGGTGACCTTGATCTAGTGATCACATCGGACCCCGTTGACGTGCCCGGAATACGTTACGTACCTCTATTCCGGTATGAGGCGATGCTGGCAGTGTCCCGTGATCATGTATTGGTGGGTAAACCGTATATAGAGCCGTTAGACTTAGCCCACGAAACATTAATTACCTATCCAGTGGATAGAAATCGCCTTGATGTGTTTACTCGTTTTCTGGACCCTGCAGATGTAGAGCCGGCTGAGTTACGAACAGCGGAGTTGACGCCGATGATGGTGCAACTCGTGGCAAGTGGGCGAGGCGTTGCCTGCCTACCGAACTGGGCGCTGACTGAATATTTGGAGAAGCAGACCATTGTGGCATCGAAGCTTGGTCCATCCGGCATTTGGGGTACGCTGTATGCAGCCATCCGCGAAGATCAGCATGATTCTCCTTTTATGGAGGAGTTTATTCAGACTTCAATTGAGACCTGCTTTAACAACCTCAGCGATATAAAAACTGTGGAAGTTGTTGGGGGAAATAGAGCCTTCAGCGGAAAAGAGCCTTCAGCGAAACAAAAAGCTTCAGCGAAATAAAAAAGCCCTGGGAGGGGTCCCCCAGGGCTTCGTCACGTATGGGGAGCAAGCTCCGAGAAAAACCTTAGTTTAACTCGGAGGCTCCCCCTATAAACTGACTATTGATGGGATCACCTCCTTTAAGTTCAGGGTACCAACGGCGTGCTTGGAAGTTCCCCCTGGTTAGAACAACCGGCACGATAAGATCTAGTGATCAGAACAGTCCGTTTATAAACCAGCTGCTTTGTGGAGTCAAAGACTTCAGCAAATCTCCATTTTCCCAGACCCTTAATACCTGACCCCAGTTAACCAGAGGTGAACTTACTTGGTCCACGACCCCTATTTTTAGGGGATCATGACCTTAGATATCCAGCTGTTGCCTGTCAGGGTGAACTGTTGACGGTCATGGATTCGGTCTTCTTTGTTGAGGTCCAGCATGTCAATGGAACTGTAGTTGAGACTCACACCGGTAGCCGACGGTGGTACAGACAAATCATCTGAGCTAGTACTGGATTTCAGGTCTACAAGCTTGCTGGTCAGGGACTCGCGGGAATCGATAAAACTAGATTGGGCGCCCATTTCTTCGTAGACGTGATCAAGATATTTACTGCCGACTGGTCTGCGTTGCCAGCTGGTTGCGATGGTTTTTGCGTCAATTTCTGTCAGGGTGCCTCTGATTCTGTATTGGCGCTGCACGGAGGGATACCAGATCAGTAGTTCGGCATCGCCGCCGCGGTCGATTATGTGCCATTTGGGACTAGTCCTATTAATGAACAAGGTGATGCATAGTTCGGTGATATCCCTCAATACCAGGGTTCGGACTGAAGCGTGGCCGGAACTATCTGCCAGTGCAAGGAAACACAGATCGGCATTTGGATCGTCGAGGCTCCTGGCTTGAGCTCTATCTGACTGAATACGTTCAACTGGGTCCATGACATACTCTCAACATACATAAAAAAGAAAACCCCGGGAAACCGGCCTGTTTGCTCCGGAACAGCTGCGGGGCGAGTTTTTGACCCGCTGAGCTCTTATCGAACATAGCGACGCAGAACCGGGTAAGCCGGCCTGTTTGCTCCGCAACAGATACAGGGCAAGTTTTTGGCCCGATGAAGGCTCCAGGCGGGTCAGTGGGTAAACTCTTTTTCTGCTATTTCCACTTTGTTCGCAACGAGTACCATTTTTACGCCACGTGAGTGGCGGGTAACGATGCCTTCGATAAATTCGTGCCACTCATAGTCGGTTTGTACCGTGGATGACAAAAGTACTGTTTTAGACATCGGGCTGCGTTGGCGTACTAAACCATTGATGAGCAGTCTTGCTTCTGTATCATCAAGTTCAACACAAAGTTCAGCTCCCCGATAGAGAATAGCGAGTTTATTCATGGCTCACATGATCCCTTAGTCTGGTCCTGCAATCAATACGAGCTGATGCGCGCGGTAACTTCGGGTATCATGTCGCGCCAACGTATGTGAGGAAATGACATGAGTCAAAAAGACGAAATCCAAGCGATCGCATCAGAGTTGGCGAGTGGCTTAAAAAAATTAGGACCTAACCGTACCGTGGCATTATCTGTCCATGTCTCTAAAGAGCTGATTGCAGAGCTTGAAGAAAAGGTCAATACGCTGATCGAGAAGGTTTCTGCGTTAAACAGCTGAAGCCGACAAGAGTGTCAGTAGTTTATCTAAGGCAGTTATGAAATCCTGGGGTTTATCAAGGAACAGGTGGTGGTGCGCGTTTTCGATTTTAACGATATTGTTTTCGGAAAAAACCTGTCTAACCAGGGCAACGGTCTCTGGTTTAAAAAAATGGCTACGATCGCCATAGATCATGGCGACTGGGCAGGTCAGCGCACGAAGCATCGTCGCTGAATCGGGCAAATTAACAGGATTCTCAAGCATTTTAGCGAATAACGACTGATCCAGTTTAAAGCAGAACCCGGCATCGGTTTCCACTAAGGAGTGAGTGGCGATGTAGTCCACCAGGAATGCATTCTCGCAGGGCTGTGGGGGCCGTAACCTGAATCGTTTTATCCCTTCTGAGATATCCCGGTAGTATCTGATGTTGCCCCTTGGTGCTACAGGCACAGGTCGTGTTCTGCCCTTAAGTGAAATTGCGCTGTCTGCCAAGATCAGTCCAGACACAAGCTCAGGATGAAGATAACAAAAATTTCTTGCCAAACTTCCGCCGAAGCTATGTCCTAAGAGCAGGGGAGAGGTCAGGCCTGCGTCTCTGATGACGCTCGCGATTTCATCACAAAACAGTGCCGTTGAGTACTGCGAGCGATGGTCGCTATCCCCGGCCCCACTCATGTCAATAGCAACGACCTTGTATTCATCGGTAAATGCAGGGGCGATAAAATCCCACCAGTGTGAATGCGCGCCATGGCCGTGGACTAACAATAGGCTTCGTTGCACATTGGGTGCTGCCCAACTTTGATAGTGAATATTACAGCCTTGGACGGTGACAAAGTGGTCGTCTTTGGGTGCCGAAATGTGTTTTTCAAACCAGGCTGGGGGCATGGGATTGCCATACATCGATTTCCCCCATTATATAAAGTCAGAGACAAAGACGAAATGCTGTAATTTGGCGCACTCGATCCTATCGACGCTTTAAAACAGTGCGTCGATATGATTTGGTTTTGTATCTGACCATTCTTCGGATGGCGCCAAAACCATATAGGACCAATGTTGGCGCGGTCTTCGGGCCGATTGCTGATAACTGGCATCAACTTTGCTAATTCTAGTACGTACTAGTTGAAGTATGCACTGCGCAAGATCGCTCCTGCGCACGCATGTCGCAATAATGAATTTAAATTTTTCAGGAGGAACGTAATGATCAAGTGTCTGTTCAGACTACTGGCAGTCGGTGTAGTTTTATTTCCCGGGATCGCTTTTGCAGATGACCTTAACTCTGGCGACACCGCCTGGATGATTGTGGCAACGGTGCTTGTGTTGTTTATGACCATCCCTGGGTTGTCTTTGTTTTATGCAGGTATGGTACGCAGTAAAAACGTGTTGTCGGTCTTAATGCAATGCTTTGCAATTACGGGACTAATGTCAATTCTTTGGGCCTTGTATGGCTATAGCCTGGCCTTTGATGATTCTGGATCGATGAATGCTTTCGTCGGTGGTCTGTCAAAGGCTTTCCTTGCTGGTGTTACGGTTGATGCTATGTTTGGAACGATCCCTGAGTCGGTTTTCATGACCTTCCAGATGACGTTCGCAATCATAACGCCCGCACTCATGGTAGGTGCTTTTGCCGAGAGGATGAAGTTTTCAGCCATGTTGCTGTTCATGACCGCGTGGTTGACGGTCTGCTACGCACCGATCTGTCATTGGGTATGGGGTGGCGGATGGCTCAGTGAGTATGGTGTCCTGGATTTTGCCGGTGGCACAGTCGTACATATCAATGCAGGCGTCGCTGGTCTGGTAGCCGCATTAGTCCTTGGCAAAAGGAGAGGTTATCCCACGACCCAAATGCCGCCACATAATCTTGGACTGACTATTATCGGTGCTTCCATGTTGTGGGTCGGCTGGTTCGGATTCAATGCAGGCAGTGAGCTTGCTGCCGATGGTGTTGCCGGGATGGCGATGGCGGTCACGCAACTCGCTGCGGCTGCTGCAGCACTGGCCTGGATGTTTGCAGAGTGGATAAGGCATGGTAAGCCAAGTGTGCTTGGTATCGCCTCTGGTGCAGTTGCTGGACTCGTTGCCATTACACCGGCTTGTGGCTATGTTGGTCCCATGGGAGCGATTGCTCTCGGTCTGGTAGCCGGTATCGGTTGTTTCTTTGCAGCAACGACGCTTAAACGCGTATTTAAATACGACGATAGCCTTGATGTATTTGGTGTCCATGCGGTGGGTGGCATTATCGGCGCACTGGGCGTTGGTGTCCTGTGTGCTGCGCAGTTTGGTGGTGCGGGTTTTGGCGGTGACAATGAAACTATTGTCGCTCAGATGGGTGCACAGTCCATTGGTGTGATTGCGACCATTATCTATACCGGTATTGCCAGCTTTATCATTCTTAAGATCATCGATGTGGTGATTGGTCTGAGAGTTGACGAGGATCAGGAGGCCGAAGGTCTAGACCTCGCGTTGCACAATGAGAGGGGTTATATCCTCTAAAATTAGTTGTTTCCCCTTGAGCCCGTCTGGTGATGTTTACCAGGCGGGTTCTTTTTTTATCTCTATAAAAAACCATTCCGATTGCTTCGTTGACTCCTTAAACTGTATTTCTTATTTTCTGAGGTCGATAGTCTTGGCGAAAACTATAGATGAGGATACCTTTTTAGGCTTGTTCGTAACCGGCCAACGGGTTTTTGTTGGTGGCAGTTCGAACGAGCCTGTGGGATTGATCGATATCATTTGCTCTCGCTCAGTATCCGGCGTGACATTTATCCAGCAGCCCCTGGTGATCAATGAACGGGATCTGTCATCGATTGGTGTGGACTGCCGTCAGGTAACTTTTTTTATGACACCGGCATTGAGAGAAGGATACGCTGCAGGCCGAGTGCAGTTTATTCCAATGCAGATGCGCGCGATCTATGACTACATAGCGCGAGATAAAATCGATATCGCGTTACTCCAGGTCGCACGGGACGTTAATGGCGAACTGCGTTTTGGTCCAAATATTGATTATACCGAGGCCGCGCTAAGGAGCGCATCGACGGTAGTATTACAGGTTAATCCGTCGTTGACGGCCCCGCTAAAGTGTCCCTTGGTCGATATGGGTGCGCCATTCCTGCTGGTTGAAGCGGAATCTCCGAAGCAAATTTATCCCGAAACTAATGTCGATGAAACGTCCCGGAAAATAGGCAGTCTGGTTGCGACGTTGATAGCCGATGGCGATTGTTTGCAAACGGGTATAGGTGCCGTCCCGGCCGCAATCCTGGGTGAACTCGAGAATCGAACTGACCTGGGGTTTCACGGTGGTTTGATTGACGATGGCGTCATGAATCTCGTCAAGAATGGGAACCTGACAGGTGCCCGCAAAGCGATCGATCAGGGCTTGCATGTAGCCGGTATGGCGCTTGGCTCCGATGCGTTGTTGGATTGGATTACCCGAGAATCAAGTCTCGAGTTTCGTAGCGCGAATTACACACACGAAGTCAGTGTGATTCGACAGTTGGATAATTTTGTATCAGTTAACTCTGCAGTTGAGGTTGATCTCTGGGGCCAGATAAATGCCGAATTGGTTGGCGGCCGCCAGATTTCCGGCACGGGTGGTTCTGTTGATTTTATGCGCGCAGCAAAGGCGAGCAAAGGTGGTCGATCTATTGTCGCGATGACCGCGACAGCGCGTAAAGGTAAGGTATCACGTATTGTTCCTAATGTGGAAATGGTCACGGCGCTTAGAACCGATGTTGATATGGTGGTCACAGAATTTGGAGTCGCGAGGTTAAAAGATGCTTCCCTCGAAGACCGCGCAGAGCAATTAATTGCGATCGCGCACCCGTCCTTTCGAGGTCAATTAAGAGAGGAATTTAAGAAACGCCAGTGACAGTTAGGTTGTCGTGACCCAGCCTCCCGCAAAGGGGATGACCTGACCCACGATAAAGTCACTTTTGTCGGATGCGAGAAATAACGCGAGTTCCGCAGACTCCTCAGAGCGTGCCACGCGTCCGACTGGCACGTTACGCTGCAGGTGTTTTTGGAAGCGTTCTGTTGCGACGAGATCATCGGGGAAGTAGGCAGGATTGCTCACATAGTTCTGTGCAACCGCATTGATTTGTACATTAGTCGGCCCAAATTCCAGGCCTGTTGCTCGAATAAAAGCATTCTGTGCACCTCTAGCCGCACAGTAGGCTGTAGAGCCCGGGAGGCCTTTCAGTGGGGCTGCGCTGGTGATGGCCACTATTTTGCCCGCGCCGCGCTCGGCCATGATGGGTGCAAAGTGCCGGATAAGATACATAAGGGGATGTACCATGGTGTCAAACAAGCTCTGCCAGTTGTTATCCGCAATCTCAGCGACGGTTGAATTGCAGGGGTCGTGGGCGAGATTAGCAACGAGAATGTCGATGTTCTCCTGTCCTAAAACGTAGTCGGAAAACATAGATCCCATCGGCACAGGGCCTTTTTCGCTGGTCACCACAGCACCCTCTGCTGAAAACAGAGATGAAATCGCCGGACCCATATAGTCTGCGCTCTGGGTTACGAATACTTGCTTACCTTCGAGTCTGTTACCCAAAATGTTTTCCTCTTCAGTTAATTTACGCTGACCGCAAACTCCGTAAGCAAGTTCAGCGGTATGATATTGAGGGCCTTAATGTGCGTGTTGTTGAGAAAAACCCTGGGCGCCATACCTTTATCATAAGCTTCCAGCCACCGCGCGGCACATAGACACCATCGATCGCCTTCTTGTAAGCCTGGAAATGCAAATTCAGGATGCGGCGTCGAAAGATCATTGCCAGCGAAGCGCGAGTATTGCAGAAAGCTTTCAGTCACTTCAATGCAAACAGTATGGGATCCCACATCATCCTTGCAGGTGTTGCAACAACCATCGCGAAAGAACCCGGTAACGGGTTCTGAGCTGCAGGGTGCAAGTGTTGACCCCAGAACGTTGATCTCTTCGTCCTTCATTAGTTCACTCATGTTATCTCCTGAAGGTGCGTTATTGATCAGAGTCGAAGTGCGTTGATGATATCGCGCTGCTGATTCTTGCATCATTCCAAAGTATCGGTTCCTGGGGCCCGGAGCCCGCAGTGACCTTGATACCGTAACTGGGTCGGGTGACCTGACGCTTACCACTTCTATTGCTGACTTCGATCTCCTTGCCATCAATCATAATAACGTCGAGGGTTCGGTCGTGAAAGCTTGCCCAAAAATCGTGACTAAACGATCGTATTGCGGCTATGGGGGTGCTAAATAGAATTTCTATATTGTTCTCGACATCATGTTTCCGTGTTGCGCGTATAGCACCTTTGGTCAGAGTTGCCTCAATTCTTGCGGCGTCTACCTTTTGCAGGTAGCGATGAATAACCACGTGGCTGCTTTTCGCGAGGGTGATCAGCGTGTCATCGATCATACGGAT
>Ga0302134_10001246_pt1 | contig 11923 bp, 9 predicted proteins | sample CB9_SCM_MG_FD_203123 | JGI IMG/M metagenome (GOLD analysis project Ga0302134, IMG submission 203123) | Marine microbial communities from Western Arctic Ocean, Canada - CB9_SCM | ecosystem: Environmental > Aquatic > Marine > Oceanic | place: Canada: Western Arctic Ocean | collected 2017-09-19
AAGGTGCTATCAGCCAAATCGTTGTAGCTGCGCTACGCGAAGAGGTGGGTGGACGAGATCGTGAGGAAATAATCGGCGGTCAGATTATTCTGAATGCGGATGGAACAAGGACCGTGACGGCGATGATTGCTTCTGACGGAACTTCCGTTCGTGAGGAGCTGACCAAATTGGTGACGGCTGCGGTTCAGAAGCGGGTTGACGAGCAAGGCTTCGGGATTGAGATTATTGATGTGCGGATTAAGCGCGCTGATTTCCCGGACACGATTGTTCAATCTGTCTACGACTTGATGCGTAGTGAACGTAGAATTCAAGCAGACCGGCTTCGTGCCGAAGGGGAGGAACAATTCCTCACCGTCACAGCGGATGTCGACCGTCAAGTCGAGCAAATTGCTGCAGAAGCAGATGAGACTTCGAATCGCCTGCGCGGTGCCGGTGAAGCACAGGCGATTAGCATCCTCGCAAAGGCGTTGGAAGAGGACTCGGATTTATTTGCATTCCGCCGGAGCCTCGAGGCTTACGCAACAATTCTTGGCGGGGAGTCGACCTTGGTCCTTTCTGCGAACAGCCCACTATTCCAATTCCTCCAAGGGCCTAGCGGTGCCGGAGAGTAATTAATTCGATAAACATAGCTACCAAAGAGCAGGCCGCTAGCGGCCTGCTCTTTGGTTAACGCCTGATAAGATTGGTGAAATGGACCCAAACCGTATACGTAACTTCTGCATCATCGCGCATATAGATCACGGAAAATCGACTCTGGCAGACCGCATGCTTGAGATGACAGGGACGGTGACCGCTCGAGAAATGCATGAGCAGTTGCTTGATTCCCTGGACATCGAGCGGGAGCGTGGCATCACTATCAAGGCCCAGGCCGTGCGGATGTCCTTCACCCACACGGATGGCATTGAGTATGAGATGAACCTCATTGACACGCCCGGCCACGTGGACTTCACCTATGAGGTATCACGGAGTCTCGCTGCATGCGAAGGGGCAATCCTGATCGTCGACGCGACGCAAGGCATACAAGCTCAGACGATGGCCAACGTGTACTTGGCACTTGAACATGACTTGGCCATCATTCCTGTGGTGAACAAAATCGACCTACCCTCAGCAGACGTTGCTCGAGTAGTCGGGGAGATGGTGACTGCGTTTGGCTTCAGCGCAGATGAGGTGTTGGCGGTGTCAGCCAAAGATGGAACCGGGGTCCTAGCATTGCTGAATGCGGTTGTGGACCGTGCGCCTGCCCCCGCAGCCAATCGCGACCTCCCTTTGCGCGCGTTGATCTTTGACTCGAAATACGACACCTACAAAGGCGTCCTGGCCTACGTCCGGATCATGGATGGTGCAGTCACGGGGAACGCTCGCATCCGCATGATGGCGACGAACACCCAAGCGGAAGTCTTGGAAGTCGGCGTCTTCAAGCCGACAATGATGAAAATTCCTGGCCTGGAAGCTGGAGAAGTCGGCTACATCGCTACAGGTCTGAAGAGCGTTGGTGAGTGCCGCGTCGGTGACACTATAACGTTGGCCCGTGGAGGAGCAGAGGACGCGCTACCAGGTTACGGCGCGCAGAAGCCAATGGTGTTCGCTAGCCTGTACCCCACCGAAGGTGTGGACTACCACGAACTCCGCGAGGCGCTTGAACGCTTGCAAATGAATGATGCATCGTTGACGTTTGAACCGGAGAACAGCCAGGCGCTAGGACCAGGATTTCGATGTGGATTCTTAGGGCTTTTGCACATGGAAATCGTCCAAGAGCGCCTGGAGCGCGAGTACGACATGGACTTGGTTGTCACCGCCCCAAGCGTTGGCTACCGAGTGGTCATGAGCAATAGCTCCGTACTTGAAATCACTCGCCCCACAGACCTGCCCAACCCAGGAGTGATCGATCAGATTGAAGAGCCTTGGTTGGAGATTAGCTTGTTGACCCCATCACGCTTCGTTGGCCCAATGATGGAGCTGATAAACGGGCGTCGGGGCGTATTCAAGCGCACCGAGTACCTCGACTCCTCAGGTGCGAGGGCGGCGGGCACCGAGACGATGCCTTCATCTGATCCACGCGTGGTGATTGAAGCGCAACTGCCGATGGCAGAGGTGCTAGTTGATTTCTATGACCAGATCAAAACCCGTAGTAAGGGGTATGCATCGCTGGATTACTCGTTCATCGGGTTTTACCCTGCTGCGTTGGTGAGGCTCGATGTTTTAGTAGCAGGGCAGGTGGTGGATGCGCTATCGCTGATCACACACAAAGATCGGGCTTATCACCAAGGAAAGTCCTTGGTGGCTCAATTGAGAAAACTCATTCCCCGTCAGATGTTTGATGTGCCAATTCAAGCGGCAGTGGGCAGCAACATTATCGCCCGGGAAACGGTCACCGCGATGCGCAAAAATGTGCTGGCCAAGTGCTATGGCGGTGACATTAGCCGGAAGCGTAAGCTGTTGGAAAAGCAAGCTGAAGGAAAGAAGCGGATGAAGCGCGTTGGGCGCGTTGAGGTTCCCCAGGAGGCATTCCTGGCGATCCTCAAAATGGAACACTGATGAACCAATTGCTCCCTCCTGGGCAATTTTGGTAAATAACGCTGGATAGTGCTGTCGGAGGTTGGTAATGCAGCTAGGTTTCTTCAACATGCCCCTTCACCCGCCAGGATCTGATATGGCGGTAACGCTTGAAAATGACCTGGCGCAACTCGTGGAGCTTGACCATCTCGGGTATACCGAGGCTTGGATCGGAGAGCATTTCACAGCGGAGTGGGAGAATATCCCCGCGCCCGATCTATTCATTGCGCAAGCACTCGGTATGACTAAGCAGATTAGGCTCGGCACTGGGGTAACGAATATCCCGAATCACAACCCTTTCTACCTTGCGCACCGAATCGCACAGCTGGACCAGATGTCCAAGGGCCGCTTGCTTTGGGGGATTGGCTCAGGTGGATTCATCGGTGATTTTCGAGTGACAGGTATCGACCCGGCATCCGGGGAGCAGCGTGATATGACCCGCAAGGCGGTTGACTTGATCTTGGAATTATGGGCAGACCCGAAACCGGGCGTCTACGATGATCAACATTGGCATTTCAACGTTCCTGAACCCGATGACGCAATCGGCTTGCGTGTGCACGTTAAGCCGTACCAGAAGCCCCATCCGCCTATTGCACTCGCAGGAATCTCAGTGAAATCAGACACCCTTGAATTCGCGGGAGAGCGAGGGTACATCCCGATGAGTATCAATTTCACACCCACACGCATCCTGAACAGCCACTGGGAGTCGGTGAGCACTGGGGCCACTAGAACTGGAGTAGCAGCGGATCGCGGTCGTTGGCGCATCGCGCGCGAGATTTTCGTGGCGGATTCCACCAAGGAAGCTCGGAAAATGGCGCTGGATGGAGTGCTGGCGCGAGATTTCGAGCAGTACCTGGGTCCGTTGATTGCCAAGGGGCGTGGCATGGGGATAGTGAAACAGGATCCAAACATGCCCGACTCGGATGTCACTACGGAGTATATGTTGGACAACATTTGGATCGTTGGCAGCCGCGAAGAGGTCGCCGAGAAAATCGGTGCGCTGAATGAAACTGTCGGGGGGTTCGGAGTGCTATTGGCTATGGGGCATGAATGGATTCCTCACCAGGCGTGGTTAGATTCGATGGGATTGTTGGCTAACGAAATCATTCCTTCTATCCACTAGGTAGGACTGTTTGATGATGTTTAGGCCGATTTACCGCGCACTCTAACCGGCGCAATTACTGGCTAAAGGTGAGCGTCTCCGGAGGCAAGAATGATTGGCGCGCCTCTGCCTTCGCTCTTGCCATTGCTGTGGAAGGCTTCCGGAGAGGCGAGAACGACTGCCCCCCTGTGAGGGCAGACGAGGTCATTTCCCGACTTCCTCGGCGTGCTACCAATTATTGTTGAGCTACCGGCACCACTGCCTGTGAAGCCCTATGCCGCTGGCCCTCACTGAATAGCGTTACCCCCGCCATGTTCGGAAACCCGCTTGAGTGCCTGCAGCTTGCAACTCCCACACCAGGCCAACTCGTAGGCCACCTCAAGACTCCCCCCTCCCTGCCCCAATCGGAAACTCGCACCTAGCGCTCCCCAGGCTGGAAGGGAGGGTAAGTCCGTGGGGTGATTACATGGCGGCTGAGGAACAGGTCCCCAAGTATGGCGCAGGCTTCTCCGATCTCGGAATGGCGGTCAAATGCGTGAGGTACGCCCTGGATAGCATGGAGTTCTGCAGGGACGCCTGCGGCGCGCAATTCGCTGAAGAAATCGATGCTGGATTCCAGGGGAATGGTGATGTCTTCGGTGCCGTGGAAGAGGATGGTAGGGGGCCAAGCTGCTGAGACGTGGGTGCGTGGGTTGGATTGAGTACGGAATGCTTCGTAGTCAATCGCTGGCGCTAGCGGGTGCTGCGCTGAGAGGTTTATGGCGGGGTAATAGGCTAAGCACGCGGCGACTTTGGAACTGACTCCCGCATTGCCCCCGTCACCTTCGAGGTCTTCATTATCGGAGGAACCTGCAGCTACGAGGGAGAGTAAGCCTCCGGCCGAGAATCCAACGACTGAGATGCGCCCAGGGTCGATGTCCAGAGCGCCAGCGTTCGCGCGGGTCCAGCGAATGCTGGCCTTCGCGTCATTAATTTGCGCTGGCCACTGGGCCTCTGCTGCAAGGCGATACTCAGCGGCGATGCAGACGTAACCAAGCTGAGCGAAGACACCGACGCGAGCGTCGATAGCGTCCTTGTTGCCAGCGACAAAGCCGCCCCCGTGGAAGAATACGATGGCTGCGCCCTTGCCGCGTTGGTCGGAAGGGCGATGGATGTTGCAGTGCAGGTCGCGCCCGCCTCCTGTGCCGTACCGGACGTCTCGTTCGATGGTGATTTTCATGTGCGGGTCCTCTCGCTGCTTAGCGTGTTAGCGTCCGTTTACTTTGGACCAGGCGATGTATCCGGAGATGGCTTTTGGGGTACCGTCCTTAAGGAATCTGCTGATGGTGTGCCGACCAATGAACCTGGTACAGCCAGGAATGAGCACGCTCATAGGCTTCTCTTCGCGCTGCTTGGAATCGGGTGAGATTGTACCCCCAACGACTGTGGGCCGTTATAGTAGGTCGCAACGCCCTATGTCCCACTTTCGTAAGGGGGCAGGGAAGCGAAACAAGGAGCGATTGCACCATGGCATTGACGATTGGCGGGGTGAACATCCCCAACGCTGAAGAGAAATTCGTGGAGATGAGCCACGGAACAACGCGCTACATTGAGGCGGGTACGGGCTACCCGACAATCCTGCTGCATGGCGTGGGTTATGCCGAGGGCGGCCACAACTGGTTCCTGAACATTGGCCCACTCTCCCAAAACCTCCGAGTGATTGCGATTGACGCGTTGGCATGGGGTAAAGGGCAGGGCTTCCTTGAACAAGAGTATTCGTTTGCCTACCTCGTGGACTTCCTGAGAGAGTTCCAGGATGCGTTGGGTTTGGAGAAGACCAACCTTGTTGGCCATTCGATGGGTGGCTGGTTGGGTTCACTGTTCGGCTATGAGAGCCCGAATCGGCTGAACAAGTTGGTGCTCGTGGCAAGTGGCGGCGCGATGCCCCGTCAGCTGAAGAGCATGGTTGAATTCCAGCCGCCGAGCCGCGAGATGCTCTTGGAGCAGCAGTCGAAGACGGTGAAGTCACCCCTCGTGGACCAGGAGGCGTTGGCCGACTACCGAGTCGCGATGACGCAGAACCCGGACCGGCTGACGGCCTACCGGAACGTGCTGGCGCACATGAATAACATGGAGACGCGGAGCCGTTACAACACTGTTCGCAGGTTCTCGCACATCACGGTGCCCACATTGGTGGTCTGGGGAAAGGATGACCAGATCAATGCATTGGAGATGGGTGAGATGACGCACGCGGGCATCCATGGTTCGAAAATGGTGGTCTTTGACGACTGTGGCCACTTCATCCCGACTGAGGTGCCTGATCAGTTTAATGAGGCGGTCGGCTCGTTTTTGGCTGAGTAGGCCGACTAGGCGGTGGGGCACGGCACGCTGAGCGCGTTGCCTGAAGGTGTGATGGGAAGTTAAAGGAGCGGGCATGGTTCATTATCGATACTCACGTTGGGATGGCTCGCAGCTGGATGAAATGTCCACGCAGGACATGATTGAGAAGCTGACGGAACAGATCCTGGACGGAGATTCAATCAATCAGGCGATGCGCAAGATGATGAATCGCGGTATGACTATGCCTAACGGGCGTCGAATGGAGGGGATGCGCGAGATGATGCGCCGCCTTAATGAGGCGCGTCAGCACAATCTGCAGAACTACAACCTGGACTCCATGATGGATGACATCGCGGATCGATTGGACAAGATCATCGACAAGGAGCGTTCCGGTATCGACGGGCGCGTCGCTGACCTTGGTCTGGAGCCCCGTGGTGCGGAGGATGGCGAAATTGGAGCGCTAGATCAGGGTAATGAGCCGAGCGAGGGACAGCAGGGAAGGCCGTCGGCGTCGAACCAGCCTGGCCAAGGTGGCCAGGGCGGGGCGCCGACGCCTGAACTGGGGAAATTGCTGCGTGATATGGCGCAGAAGCACGTGAACCAACTCGACCAACTGCCACCTGAGGTGGGTGGTCGTATCAAGCAGTTGCGCGACTACGATTTTATGGACCCGGAGGCACGGCAGCAATTCGAGGACTTGCTGGGTATGTTGCAAAAGCAGGTGATGCAGAACTACTTCAAAGGTATGCAGGAGGGCCTGCAGAACATGACGGAGGAGGACCTCAAGCGAACGCAGGAAATGGTCAAGGATCTCAATGACCTGACGCAGCGGAAACTGAGCGGTGAGGACCCCGATATCTCTGGTTTCATGGCCAAATGGGGAGGTTCCTTCCCGCCAGGGATTGAGAATTTTGACCAACTCGCTAAGTATATGCAGGAGCAAATGGCGCAGATGCAATCGTTGATGAATTCCATGTCTCCCGAGCAACGGAGTGAGTTGCAAGGGATGATGGAGGCACTGCTGCGCGACAACCGATTGCAGTGGGATTTGTACGAGCTTTCATTCAATCTTCAGCGTTTGAACCCCGATGTAAACCAGGGAGAGCGCTTCTCGCTGAACGGGGATGAGCCGTTGTCGTTGCAAGATGCACTGAAGCTCATGGGCGACCTGAACAACATGGAGGATTTGGAGAGCGATATCCGTGATGCGATGCGGCACAACGACCCGTCGCGGATTAATGCCGACCAGATGGGACGAGTTCTGGGCGAGGAGGCTCGCGAGTACGCAAATGACCTCCAGAATATGATGCGAGAGCTTGAGGAATCAGGGTTCATCAAGCGAGGTGATTACGGCGTGGAACTGACTGCACGGGCTATGCGGAAAATCGGTGAGAAGGCCCTTTCCGACATCTTCAAGCTGATGCACGGTGGACAGGTTGGTGACCATAACCGCGATAAAAAGGGATTTGGCGTTGAGCTCACGGATGAGACGAAGCGCTGGGAGTTCGGTGATCCGTTGAATCTGAACACGCAGAAGACGATTGCGAACGCGGTGGTTAGGAGCGGTAAGGGCACTCCTGTGAAGTTGGTGCCCGATGATTTCGAGATTGACCAGACGATTACACAGAGCATGGCCTCTACGGTGATTGCGCTTGATATGAGTGCATCAATGATGTGGGCGGGTTACTTCCAGGCCGGGCAGCGCGTTGGTCTGGCGCTGGATACGTTAATCAAATCCAAATACCCGAAGGACAACGTGACGACGTTGGCGTTTTCGTATTTCGTGCTGCCTGTGACGTCAACAATGCTCCTGGACACGTATTGGGTCGAGTATGGAGGCGGGACGAATTTCCAGGAGGTCCTGCGGTACTCCCGTGGAGTGCTGAAGCGACAACCCGGGAATAACAAGCAAATTATCTTGATTACGGACGGAGAGCCTTCGACGTATAACCAGACCGGTGAAGAACGCTGGGAGGACCAGTTGGAGATGTCGCGAAACATGTATGACAACGATGAGTTGACGGCCGGGGAGGGCCGGCGGCGCCGACGCTACGGGAGTGTTGTCGAGGAGACGTTGAAGGAAGTTCGGCGCTGCACCATGGATGGGATCAAAATCAATACGTTCATGTTGGATCAGAGCCCTGCGTTGCTGGAGTTTGTGAAAACGATGACGAAAATCAATAAAGGGCGGGCGTTCATCGCCTCACCTGAGGAACTGGGGACGTATGTTGTGGCTGATTACGCCAACATGCGCAACTCCATTATCCGTTAGACGGCTACCGTATAGCTGCGGAGTAGATGAGATGCAGGGATACACGCTGAGCCATTGGTGCATCTGGCACTTGCGGAATCACAAGGACTGAAAGCCATCGTCGGATTTACTTTCCTCGCGTACCTCTAGGAATCGGGAGACCATGATCTGAATAGGGTTGGTGAGGGATCTCGGTAAGGTGACTTCCTCATTTGCTAGAGGATGCGTGGCGAGATGATGAATGGGTAAGGGCGCCCTCAAGTAGGGTGCGTTCCTGGTTGCGCCACAGCAGGCAACGATGGGCTTGGAAACCTCTAATGAAAGGGGGAAGCACCTCTCACTGGTCTTTGAACGCAGGCATGACTTGCTCGATGAAGGCTTGAACGGCGTCTATGTCGAAGGGGGCGCGCATGGCGAGGTTGATTTGCTGAGCGCCGGCTTCGATGAACTTACCTATCTGGTCGATGGCTTGATTGGAGGTGCCGAGAATCTGGCCATGGTAGCGAGGGTCTTCGGGGCCCCAGGGTAGATGATTGCGCTTTTCACTCGCTTCTTTTTCGTTTACGCCCATGTAAAAGCCCAAATTGATGGCGTTGTCTATGGTGGCCGGGTCCCGGCCGATGGATTCGCAGGCTTGCGCGACGACGCTGAGTTTGCGCTTGAAGACGTCGGCTGCGACGTAGGCGCCGTTCCACGCGTCAGCGTACTTGGCGGCGGCAGGGATGGTGCGTTTCTCGCCTGCGCCGCCAATCCAAAGTCGGATTTTGGATTGGATGGGTGGGGGAACGTTGTAGGCATGTGTCATCTGGTAGTGCTCGCCTTGGAAATCAGCTTCGCCTTCGTGGAGCATCTGCCGAATGACTTGGGCTGCTTCTTCGAGCATGTCTTCACGGACCCCTGCGCGTGGAAAATTGATGCCGAATGCTTTGTATTCAGGTTCGTGCCAGCCGGCCCCGAGGCCTACCTCGACGCGTCCGTTGCTGAGATGGTCAATGGTGGTGACTGCTTTGGCAACGATGCCAGGGTTGCGATATGCGGATGAGAAGACGAGGCAACCGACTCGGACATTGGTTGTTTCAAGGGCTAGGGCGCTCATAATCGCGACAGTTTCGAATGTCGGGCGCTGGCCGCCAGCGGGTGGTGACTCAAAGTGGTGGTCCCAGATGGATACCCAATAGAAGCCGGAGTCATCGGCCAAGTGCCAGAGGTTACGGAGCTCTTCGTAGGTGCAATCTTGCTGCCCTGTTTGTAGGCCGAATTTCATTAAATGAATCCTGATGAGTCGCTTTAAGAGCCATTCTAGTGGATACGACGTGGGGTTTCGCTTTGGGGCCGCCTTGGCGAGCGCTTCGACCATTCCTGTAACCACTTCCTGATAGGAACGCGGTGCTGAGAGAAAGGAAATGGCGAGACAACCTCAGCGTCCCATTCCGCTTCCGGCCGATGTGCCCTCGGCGCTCCATGAATTCGCTTGTGTGCGCGATGTCACGCTGCGTCGTGTCCTGATGGTGTTTGGCCTGCTCTGTCTAAGCAACTTCGTTGAGGTCAAAGGTTTCCACTCCATTGATTACCACGGAAAACCTGGTTATTCCCTGGACCGCGGCGCGGGGCGAGGCCAGGAGAATACTCGAGTGTCGCTTGGTAACGGAGCGACAGTTGATAGAGCGTGAGACCTGCAAGAAGAGCCTGATAGGCTTCGGTGAAAAACGTGAGCATAGTTACTTCCTTCTGCTGCGAGTGCTGTTTGCCCGCCGCAACCCAATCTTCGCAGGCGTGTGTTTTAGGGACAGTCACCGGGGGGGGGGGAGGGGTAACGTACTGTGAAACTGATGTTACGAACTCCGTCGCGCGACGAAAGAACAACTGTTGCCGAGGTAGGTCAGGCAGCGCACCCCCTCCATTCGTTCGTCCTGGTAGTAGAGACCTGAAGATATTCGAGCCTCGTACACGTAGTTGGGATGACCTCTTTGGCGTGATGAGTGGTGTTACGAATGGAAGGTTTCATTCAAATTGGCAGGGCGTTGCGTGTTGACATGCGCCAGACATGGTATAATCGTTTCGTCCAGAGATTTCGAGTTGCCCTTCTGCTTCCCCCGACCGACACGCCGGGCTTTCAGCCGGTGCCTCCGATCTAATGGCAAACCAGAACTGCTTAAGGAGCACTACATGAAAGTATTTGTCGGAAACCTCAGCTTTAACACCAGTGACAACGACCTGCGAGACGCCTTCGCCCCCTTCGGTGAAGTAATCAGCGCGCAGGTAATTACGGACCGCGAGACCATGCGTTCACGCGGGTTCGCATTCGTCGAAATGCCGGATGACTCCGCTGCTCAGGCAGCAATCAGCGGCTTGAACGGCACGGACCTCCAGGGTCGCGCGCTTACCGTCAACGAGGCGAAGCCTCGTGAAGACCGCGGTCCTCGTGGCGGCGGATCTTCCAACCGCTGGTAGAACCTAGCTAAAACCTACGAGCATCCCTCCGGTGTCGGCGGGGGATACTCGTAGGGTGCTAGGCTGCGCTCGCCTCGGTGATGTCGGTTGGTCCGATGGTCTCGGTCGAGCGCGGTTGTCAGCATTGCCTATGTCGCGCCCGGTCGCGACTATTGTGGGTTAAATGGCCATTGTAACTGTGGCCGACTACTTGATTGCTTTAGTCGAGTTTTTGGTGCGATTCGGCAGGTAAAGTTGCAACTCTCTGCTTCGCCATGGATTTGATTTCCGCGGTGAAATAGGACTAGTGCATGCGCGGTCGCTGCTTCATGGTGATCGTTTCGACCGCCATTGAAACCTGGTTTTCCTGGTCGACCTGGCAGTCACAAAAGCGTAAGCGACCGGCCCAATATTTCCGTGCACCGCTCGGGTTGTTGGCGGAATATGACGAGGAGCTCGGCTTGGAGCAGAAAGAGCGTGTGGAAAAGTTGACCTCAGCTACCCCCGGCCTGACGACAGAACCAGAGGACGTACCAGAGAAAGCTAGCGCCGTTGCGACCGTGGAGCATGCGGATGGACCGACTGTGGCAGAGGCTGCTCTCGATGAAATTGCTGCTGGCGATGTTATCGACGACCCCGTTCGTATGTACCTTCGCGAGATTGGTCGTATTCCGCTGCTAACTGCGGCAGATGAACGGCGCCTCGCACTGGAGCACGCCTCGGGCAGACACGTAGCGGCGGCTGAGGCGGAGTTTCTGAAGGAAAATGAGGTCCAGGCTCAGCCTGCAGACACGATTAAATTGCTGCTCAAGCGGCTAGAAGGCCAAGTGTGGCTGCTCGAAGCAATCGCCGAGTACCGAGCAATCGAAGAGCCTTTGACGTTGGGCATGTTGCTCACGAACGAGCAACTAAGGGCGTCTATTGACGGTTTACTTGACCCCGAAATGCTCGAAACGTTTGCCGAGCGCTGGTCGATGGAGATAAAAGAGGTAGGTGAGGTAATCGCGCAACTCGCTCTCAACAGCCACGTGTTGCCAGAGCGAATATTGACAGCGGTGGGTGCTGACGTGAGCGTCACCTCGCTTTCCGAGGTGCTAGAAGACGCTGACATCCGCCAGCGATTGGAGTCTAGCGAGCCGGTATTAGGTCGGCATTCAGATCAGCTGAAGCGCCAGGGTGCGCTGGCGAAATCGCGCTTGGCGGAAGCGAATTTGAGACTTGTCGTTAGTGTCGCAAAAAAATACATGGGCCGCGGAATGGCGCTGCTT